>Ga0213865_10001018_pt1 | contig 18532 bp, 15 predicted proteins | sample PICome_6_FD_160100 | JGI IMG/M metagenome (GOLD analysis project Ga0213865, IMG submission 160100) | Coastal seawater microbial communities near Pivers Island, North Carolina, United States - PICO282 | ecosystem: Environmental > Aquatic > Marine > Coastal | place: USA: North Carolina...
GGCCTGTTTTTTTAAATCTGCCTGAATCACTTGCATCCATAGCCGTCGCTCTGCGACGCGCCCCAGCAGTCTACGGGGTGGCAAATTACCCGCCTCCACCTGCTCACGCCAGACAGCCTCCAACCAGCCGTCTACGGGTAGAACCGTTGGCGGCTGAAGGACAGACTGCCCCTCTTTCAGTTGCTCTTCAGCAACGGCTTGAATCATGACGCGGGACAGCCGTAATCCCGGGGTTAAAAACACCTCACCTTTTGCCAAAAACTCTCTAAAGGGGGACAAATCAATCGCAGCTCTCACGCCCTAGCTCCAAGTTTTGTATAAATCATTGCATGACGCTGCGCACTCAGCCAGTTAGAATCCGCAGCGCATCGGCCACTGTTCACCCACATTGCCGTATCCCGAGTTCCACTGAATATTGCAGGCAAACTAGCATGTCCAAACCCCATGTTCACAATGTTAACGTCGCAGCGCAAAAAGTTTTGGTAGCACCCGCCGCTTTACGCGACACAATTGACGTCAATGATGCCCTCAAAGACCGCGTTGCCAAGACGCGAGAGGCCATTGAAAATATTCTCGATAGAACAGACCACCGACTTATAGTTGTCGTGGGCCCTTGCTCTATTCACGATGTCGATGCCGCGATGGACTATGCCCATAAACTCAAAGGCGTCGCCGATCAAGTGAGCGATACACTGCTTTTAGTCATGAGAGTTTATTTTGAAAAACCCAGAACGACCGTAGGCTGGAAGGGACTGATCAATGATCCCCACCTCGATGATTCCTTCGATATTGAAGCCGGCCTAACAATTGGTCGCTCTCTGTTAAAAGATATTCAGCAACTGGGCCTACCCACAGCCACCGAAGCACTGGATCCGATTACACCACAATATATGCAGGACTTGATCAGCTGGTCAGCCATTGGCGCAAGAACCACCGAATCTCAGACCCATCGAGAGATGGCGAGTGGACTGTCGTCAGCCGTGGGGTTCAAAAATGGCACCGATGGTGGCCTCGACGTTGCCGTCAATGCCATGAAGTCAGTCTGTAATCCCCACCGCTTTCTGGGCATCAATAGCGAGGGCAAGGTGTCTGTATTTGAGACACGCGGTAATCGTTACGGTCACGTTGTCTTACGGGGCGGCTCGGCAGGCCCCAACTATGAGAGTCGACACATTGCATTATGTGAGGAGGCGCTCGCTCAAGCCGCCTTACCCGCCAACATCATGGTCGACTGCAGCCACGCAAACACAGAAAAGAAGCCCGACCGACAACCCCTAGTGGCTGCTGATGTTACCCAGCAAATTATGGCCGGGAATCAGTCAATTATTGGCCTCATGCTTGAGAGTAATATCAAGGCAGGGAACCAGAAAATACCCGCGAACCTTAACGATTTGGAATACGGCGTTTCAGTCACCGACGGTTGTATTGATTGGGAGACGACAGAAGCTCTGCTATTAGATACCGCTAACAAACTGCGGGATGTGCTCCCCAAGCGAATCCCTGCCTAGGTGTGCGTTTGCTAGGACGCCTAGCGGCCTGGTTCGAGGTGAAACACTGCGCCAAGTGAAGGGCTCACCCCACGCGGGGCTCACTTTCCGGGCGATTGTGTCAAAAGCCGCTTGGGCGTTTCAATAATAGGCTTGGCTGCGATCTGAGTGGTCGGTTTCATCACGTACCCCAACCAGTTCAGGCACTTGCTCCAGAAGGGTTTTCTCAACACCGTCCTTCAAAGTCATGCTGACGGCACTGCAACCCTGACAGCCCCCTCCAAACTTCAGAATAGCGACCACGTCGTCTGTAATTTCGACCAGTGACACCTCGCCACCATGGGCCGCTAGCGAAGGGTTAACTTCGTTATAGAGCACATAATTGATGCGGTCTTCGATAGGACTGTCGACATCGACCCGCGGCATTTTGGCATTCGGTGCTTTGATCGTTAACTGGCCGCCAAACTTATCCTTGTTGTAGTCCACCATGGCATCTTCTAAAAAGGGAACGCTGCGTCCCTGAAACCAAGCCTTAAAATGGCCGAAATCTTCCTCTACGTCATCGGCCTCCTTGTCACCCTCACGGCAATACGCAATACAGGTTTCAGCCTTGGGGGTTCCCGGCTGGTTAATAAAAACGCGCACACCGAGGGCGTCTTCCTGTTTATTGAGTAATTCTCCGAGATATTCCCGGGCGGCTTCAGTAATTGTAATCATGGGCTGTCTCGTCCATAGAATCGGGGGCATTTGCACTGTGGCTAATAATACCCGACTAACGGGGTAGGTGAACACAAGTCATATTCCAGAGCTTCAAGCCCTCAGTAGGCTTATATATCAAATATTTTTGATATATACTATTTGCCACATATATAAATTGCTTATAACTTATTATGACAGTCTCTCGATTTCCCGAGTACACGACCGCATCTGCCACCACACTCACCAAAGCACTGGAGCAGCGCATCCTCATTATCGACGGTGCCATGGGCACCATGATTCAGGAGCGGGCGCTAACGGAGGCTGACTACCGAGGAGAGCGCTTTGTAGCGCACGCTTCGGACCTCAAAGGTAATAATGATCTGCTCTCTCTGACATGCCCTGAAATCATTTCTGACATCCATGAGACCTACCTCGCCGCCGGTGCGGACCTCATTGAAACCAACACCTTCAATGCAACGGCCACCGCCCAAGCCGACTACCAACTTGAGACCATTATTTGGGACCTCAACCTCGCAGGCGCTCAGTTGGCGCGAGCCGCGGCAGACAAATTCACGCAACAGACGCCAGAAAAACCCCGTTTTGTCGCTGGTGTTTTAGGCCCCACGCCGCGTACAGCGTCAATATCACCCGATGTTAACGACCCAGCGGCGCGCAACGTCACCTTTGACGAGCTCAAAGATGATTACCGACTCGCCACAGAAGCGCTTATTGAGGGTGGCGTTGATCTCCTAATGATCGAAACGGTTTTCGATACCTTAAATGCCAAGGCGGCTATATTTGGCTCTCGGGAGGCTATGGATAAACTGGGTGTCGAGTTACCTCTTATGGTCTCGGCCACATTTCCCGATACCAGCGGGCGCCTGCTGTCAGGACAAACAGGTGAAGCCTTCTGGCATGCAATTGCTCACGCAAGACCGCTGATCGTTGGCAGCAACTGCGGCCGCCGGTTTCGGGAAGTGAAACCTTTTTTGGAAGAGCTCGCAAAAATCAGTTCGTGCTATTTCAGCGCACATTTAAATGCGGGCCTACCCAACGCTTTCGGCGAATACGATGAGACCCCGGAAGACATGGCCACTGATTTCGATTCCTTTGCTGGGCAAGGCTTTTTAAATCTAGCTGGTGGTTGCTGTGGTACTACACCAAAGCATATCAGCACCATTGCTGGTGCCATCACTGAACATTCTCCGCGCAGCTTACCCCCACCCCCCGAAGACACTTACCTCAGTGGTCTAGAAAGCTTTTCTTTCACCGGTAAAAATTTCGTCAATGTCGGCGAACGCTGCAACGTGACAGGCTCGGCACGATTTAAACGGCTGATTCTAGACGACCAATATGAAGAGGCTCTCGATGTCGCGCGAAAGCAGGTCGAAGATGGCGCTCAAATAATAGACATCAATATGGATGAAGGCATGTTGGACGCAGAGGCTGCGATGGTGCGCTTTCTAAATCTCATTGCCTCCGAGCCCGACATAGCACGGGTACCCATTATGGTGGACTCCTCAAAGTGGAGTGTCATTGAGGCCGGGCTCAAATGTATTCCTGGAAAGTCGATTGTTAATTCCATTAGCTTAAAGGCCGGGGAAGCTGAATTTTTACAACAAGCGACGCTTTGTCAACATTACGGGGCTGGGGTCGTCATCATGGCTTTCGACGAAGACGGTCAGGCCGATACATTGGAGCGCCGTCAAAATATCTGCCAACGTAGCTATGATTTGCTGCGACAAAAACTCGATTTCAACCCCTTCGACATCATGTTTGATCCCAACATTTTTGCCATAGGCACCGGCATTGAAGTGCACAACAACCATGCTGTCGACTTCATAGAGACCACTCGCTGGATAAAAACACACCTTCCCGGGGCAAGAATTTCCGGCGGCGTATCTAACGTGTCATTTTCCTTTCGCGGTAACAATCCGGTTCGTGAAGCGATTCACTCGGTCTTTCTTTACCACGCAATCAGTGCTGGCATGGACATGGGCATTGTTAATGCGGGACAGTTAGCCCTTTATAGTGACTTACCAACCGACCTAAAAACTGCGGTAGAAGACCTGGTCCTTAATCGTCGGAGCGATGCCACTGAGCGACTTTTGGATCTCGCCGAGGAATATCAGGGCACGGGCAACCGCAGTCGCGTCGAAGATTTACGTTGGCGTGATGCCCCTGTCGCCAGCCGTCTACAACATGCCCTGCTAAAAGGCATCACACAATTTATTGAAGCCGATGCAGAGGAGGCGAGACAACAATCAAAGCGCCCTATCGATGTTATTGAAGGGCCCTTAATGGACGGCATGAACACCGTGGGCGACCTGTTTGGGGAGGGGAAAATGTTCCTGCCACAAGTGGTCAAATCTGCGCGGGTAATGAAGCAAGCCGTTGCCTATTTACAGCCCTTTATTGAAGCCGAAAAGTCTGGCAAGGCCAACAATAACGGGAAAATCTTACTGGCCACGGTTAAAGGGGATGTTCACGACATTGGCAAAAACATCGTGGGCATCGTACTCCAGTGCAACAACTATGAAATTGTAGACCTGGGCGTTATGGTGCATTGCGAGGATATTCTTAGGGTTGCTCGTGAGGAGCAAGTCGACATTATTGGCTTGTCTGGGCTCATTACGCCTTCTCTTGAAGAAATGACCCACATCGCTGGAAAAATGCAGCAAGAAGGATTTCAGGTGCCCTTAATGATTGGAGGAGCCACCACCTCCAAGGCCCATACCGCCGTTAAAATTGCCCCCGTCTATCAAAACGATGCCGTTGTCTATGTACCCGATGCCTCGCGCAGCGTCAGCGTTGCCAGTCAGCTTTTGGGCGAATCTAAAGCCACCTTTGTTGAAAATATTGCCAATGAATATGTCAACGTACGGGATCGAGTCGCCCGCCGGAAAAAGCGCAGCGACCGACTGACCTACAGGGAAGCGACGGAACGCGCCTTCACCTGGAACTGGAATGACTATCAGCCGCCAGAACCGAGCTTTTCAGGCGTCAGGGCCTTCAGAGATTATCCTATTGAAACGCTGATAAGCACCATTGATTGGACGCCCTTTTTTATCACCTGGGATCTTCACGGAAAATATCCCGCTATTCTCCAAGATGACGTAGTGGGCGAACAGGCCCGCCAACTCTTTGCTGATGCGCAGTCCATGCTGCAGAAAATCATTAACGAAGAATGGCTGCAAGCCCATGGTGTTATCGGGTTTTGGCGAGCCCAGCGCGAAGGCAGCGACGACATCCGGCTGTTCGACGAACAAAATCAAAGCCTGGCTAATTTGCACCATATTCGCCAACAGATACAAAAGCGTGAAGGGGAAAGTAACCTGTCACTGGCTGATTTTGTGGCGCCGGAAGATGGGCCCTCGGACTGGATTGGTGGATTTTGTGTCACCACGGGCCACGGTGTTGAAGAACGCGCCAAAGCTTTTGAGGCTGAGTATGACGATTACAATGCCATTATGGTCAAGGCACTAGCCGATCGTCTTGCAGAATCTTTCGCCGAACAACTTCACCGAGAAGTTCGCACACATTACTGGGGCTACGCACCACAGGAGACTCTCGAGAACGACGATTTAATTCGCGAGAAATATGAGGGCATTAGACCCGCACCAGGCTACCCAGCTTGTCCAGACCACACCGAAAAAGCCACGCTATTTTCATTGCTGGACGTTGAAAAGCACTGTGGTGTCACACTGACTGAGAGTTATGCCATGTACCCCACCGCGGCAGTCAGTGGCTTTTACTTTTCTCATCCCGAGTCGCGATATTTTTCAGTCGGCAAAATTGGGGGTGATCAAGTTGCCGACTTGGCAGAGCGCAAAGGGGATACCGTAGATGACCTGAATTACTGGCTAGCCCCCATACTCGACGATGCCTAGAGCCGACTTTATTGAGAAACATCGCGACGCCAGGGTGTCCAAGTTGGTATCGTAGTCAACTTCAGTGTGAGTGACCCCCAAACGCGGCTATGACGACAAAGAGTAAAAATGACGCACCCGAGCCCTCGAACAAGCTTTCGTGGCTGCACCTGCTGCAAAGCGTCTTCGCGGCGGCACTGGGTGTTCAAAGCGCTAAAAATCGAGAACGAGATTTTAAAGGTGGCAGCCCCGGCGTGTTCATCATTGCAGGGCTCGCGTTCGCAGCGCTGTTCGTGGGGAGCTTGGTCTTACTGGTACAGTGGGTCGTGGCGCATTGACCCGAGTTCAGGCAGGCATACTACTCAACCAAAACGCTACCCAAGTGACCACTACAGAGACAATGATGACAGCAGCAAGGCCGTCTGCGGCCCCGTCAGACAAATTACTTTGAGACATTGCTTTTTCCTTTCAAATGGAATCAATTGAGCCGTTGATATTCGGCGGCCGTATTTTGAAAGAAACCGGCCTGTAAAGCAAAGCCAATTGCTACCTAATCGGCAACTTTTCAGGGCCTAACTTGGGCATTGACCCGACTCAATGCCGTTAACTGTACTCACGACGCTTGGGGGAACTATGGATTTTGGCGGCATAACGTTCACCTTTGCTGCTATATTTTTAGGGGCCGCGGTCTTTGCGTCTATCGCGCTGTACACCCGGCAACCTATTATTATTGCGTATATTATTTTAGGGGCCGCTTTGGGGCCCTTTGGCACTGGCTTGGTGAGTAATACCGCCTTAGTCAGCGACGCCGGTCATGTAGGGATTATTTTCCTCTTGTTTTTGCTGGGGCTCGATATGCAGCCCAAAGCACTGCTCAATAGCATGAAGAGCTCTAGCTGGGTGGCTCTGGCTAGCTCGGGAATCTACATTGCGGCGGGCTATGCCATCACCCGAGCGTTTGGTTTTGAACACAGCGATGCCCTGCTCGTCGGCACAGCACTGATGTTTTCTTCCACGATCATTGGTATCAAGCTATTGCCCACCACCGTTTTACACCACAAACACCTGGGCGAAGTTCTCGTTGCATTACTGCTTTTTCAGGATCTCATCGCCATTATCGTGTTGGTGTGGTTGCAAAGCAGTGACTCGGCAACCTCTGTCGTCTGGTCCGTTGCCCGTCCTATGATCATGCTGCCGTTATTGGCTCTGGGCTGCTGGGCTGCGGTTCGCTTTGTACTGATTCCGCTGATCGCACGATTTGACCGTTATCATGAATATATTTTTCTGCTTTCAGTAGGCTGGTGTCTTGGGGTAGCAGAGCTGGCTGCACTCATGGGGCTCAGTGCAGAGGTGGGCGCTTTTATCGCGGGAGTCGCCGTCGCCACCAGCCCCATTGCTCAATACATTGCAGTGAGTTTAAAACCACTTCGCGATTTCTTTCTGGTCATTTTCTTCTTTTCTGTGGGCGCCCAATTTGACGTTTCAGCACTACCTGGCGTCGCCGCGGCGGCCTTTGTTTTGGCACTCAGCTATTTGATCTTGAAACCTCTGGTGTACCAAATGCTGTTGCGGGGTGTCAGTGAGTCGCCAAAATTAGCCTGGAATCTGGGCTTTCGATTGGGTCAATGCAGTGAATTCGCATTACTAATCGCCGTCGTGGCCCTTGAGTCAGGACGCCTCAGCCCTACCGCGCACACGCTGATTCAAGCCACCACCATTCTCACGTTGCTGGTTTCCAGCTATCTGGTGGTGACACGGTTTCCAACACCCATTGCCAGTAACGATGCGCTGCGAAGAGATTAAAGCACGCGGGTTCTCTGGGTCACTCGTACTGAAGTAGACCCAGCTCGCTCTAACTAACGTTCACCCAGGGTCCGTTGGCCCGCAACTCAGCAACACCACTGCGGGCGAACGTCGTATGGCGCTACAGATCGTAGCCCCGCTCATCGTGGAGTACCAGATCCAGTCCGATCGTTTCTTCATCACTGTCAACGCGCAGACCCACTAGCGCGTCTACCACCTTGAAGAGAATCCAGCTCACAACCAGGGTATACAAGAAGGTAGCGCCGACACCAGTTGCCTGTACCGCGAGCTGGCCACCGATGCTGTTGATACCCTCAGAAAATCCATTACCGCTGAAAATCCCCAGATTAGGCGAGCAAAAGATACCCGCCATCAAAGTGCCCAAAATACCACCGACACCATGCACGGGAAAAACATCGAGGCTGTCATCGATCTTCAGACGATTCTTCAATGTAATCGTGGCGAAGTAACAGACAACACCCGCCGTCAATCCAATCACAACCGCCGCCGCGGGCCCCACAGAACCCGATGCAGGCGTAATGGTCCCCAGCCCAGCAACCATGCCGGTAACGATCCCCAAAACAGAGGGTTTACCGTGACGCAACCACTCCATGGTCATCCAAGCCAATGACCCGCAGGCCGCAGAGAGGTGCGTTACCAGCATGGCCATAGCCGCGCTTTGATCGGCCGCCACCGCCGAACCGGCATTGAATCCAAACCAGCCCACCCACAGCATACCGGCACCCGTGACCGTCATTGTCAGATTGTGGGGCGGCATAGCGACAGAACCAAAACCGCGCCTAGGCCCTATCATGATCGCAGCCACCAAAGCGGCAACACCCGCTGTAATGTGAACAACGGTGCCGCCGGCAAAATCCTGAAGGCCCATGGCGCCTAACCAGCCACCGCCCCATACCCAGTGACAAATAGGCGCGTAAACCAGTAGTAGCCAAGCCGTGCTGAACAGCAGTAATGCGGAAAAACGAATGCGTTCGGCAAATCCACCGATAATCAGGGCCGGTGTAATAATCGCAAAGGTCATTTGAAACATAACAAACAGTGCTTCTGGGATAGAACCACTGACGCCGTCAAACTCGACACCCATGAGCATAAAATTGCCCAGGTCACCAATCCAAGCGCCCTGTTCTACACCCGACGATCCAAAAGCGAGGGTGTAGCCAGCCACAAACCAAACGACTGACATTAGAGCGGCCAAAGCGAAACACTGCATCAGCACCGACAGCACATTTCGGACACGCACCAAACCACCGTAAAATAACGATAAGCCCGGTAGGGTCATGAATAGGACCAGTGCAGTGGCCGTTAGCAGCCACGAGGTGTCAGCAGCGGAAATCTCCGCAGCCAATGCTGGAGCAGGCAGCAGGAGAGCGGATAGCATCAAGAAAGCCGATTTACGTAAAACGTGCATTTTATTTGTCCACCACAATAATCATTGAGGTGCGCATGATGCCATATCCTTGCGGCAGCGCCACTAGGGCCTTACCCTAACCCACTAAAATACTGTTCATTGTTTCGGTTTAATCGGGAGTTCCTCATGCTTCGCTCGTTGATTTTTTTTGTTGCTATTAGCGTCAGCAGCCTAATTGCAGCCCAACCGTCGGAAAAACCGGGCGACCCCGGGACTACACGCTCAGTCATTCTTATTATTGGTGACGGCTTCGATGATCAACATGTCACCATGGGGCGTAACTTTCTGGCTGGGCATGACGGCCGCTTAATCATCGACACGCTTCCGGTCCGTGCTGCCGTTCAGGTTCAAACGGTGGGCAAAGACACCGACTGGATCTATGTGGCTGACTCAGCAAACACCGCAACGACGCTTGCGACTGGCATCACCACGCAAATGGGCCGCGTGGGTACAAGCCCTACGGATGAAGATTTGGTTACTATTGCCCAGCGCGCCCATGCAGCCGGCTTTAGGACGGGCATCGTAAGCACCAGCTCAGTCACAGACGCGACGCCCGCGAGCTTTATGAGCCACGTTTCCAGCCGAGGCTGTGAAAACCCAGCTATCATTTTAGGCGGCGAACTCTACAGCGTTGATTATGAGGGGTGTCCGCAAGACGCCAAGGTTAATGGCGGCCCGGGATCCATCGCTGAGCAAATAATGAACGCGCCTATCGACGTTGTCCTTGGAGGTGGCCTGAAGCACTTCACAACCGGGGATCCCGCGTCAGGGAACACCCCCCTCATGATGGCTGAGGGCCAGAAAATAACCGTAGTCACTGATCCCGCCATGCTCACCGGGGCAGATGCCAATGAGCGACTCATTGGATTGTTTGCTGAGGGCCATTTGCCAGTGCGCCTACAAGGCAGCGACGGCAGAGTAGCCGAACAGCCGGATACGAGCACACTGAATAAATTGGATTGGCGACTCGGCAGCGTTACTCAACCCGACCCTATCAGCTGTGAACCCAACCCCGCTTATGGTGATACCCCCCCATTAGCCCGATTAACAGAAGTCGCTCTCAACCGGCTTACACATAACAATGACAAGGGTTTATTCTTGATGGTCGAATCGGCTTCTATCGACAAAGAAAGTCACGTGAGGAACCCCTGTGGCTCTCTCGGTGAAATAGCCCAACTCGAAGAGGTCGTGAGCGTTGCGCTTGATTATGCAGAAGCACACCCCCAGACGCTGATTATTGTTACCTCCGATCATGCACAGGCGGCTCAAATCATCCCTGAACCCAGTCTCTACGCCGAGATACCCGTTCCCGTGTACTCACCGGGTCACGTCGCGCGGCTTAACATGCCCGATGGCAGTTTAATGACCATTAATTACGCCACCAATGGCTTTGTCTCTGAAGAACACACTGGGGCTAACGTGCCACTCTTTGCTAATGGCGTGGGTGATGGGCTATTGCCCGCATTTCTTCGTCAACGCGAAGTCCACGACGCTATGGCGACCTTCCTGGGTCTTTAGGCCTATTGGCCAGCGAGTAAAGTCTTTCAACCTTGTGTTTTGGAATCCATGAATGAGTCTTACTGATATCAACGGCCATGCTGTTTCCCGCATCTGCTTGGGAACCATGACATGGGGCGAGCAAAATACAGAGCAAGAGGCCCATGCTCAAATTGACTTTGCCTTGGAGCAGGGCCTTAACTTCATGGACGCCGCGGAAATGTATCCGGTGCCGCCGAAGGCGGAAACCCAGGGACGCACCGAGGAATACATTGGCAGCTGGTTTGCTAACACGCGACGACGCAAAGACTGGATACTTGCGACGAAAGCCACAGGCCCCCGAGAGGAATTCGATTTTTTACGGGGGGGACCGCGTTTTACCCGTGAACATCTAATAGAAGCCGTTGATAACAGCCTGCGACGTCTACAGACTGACTACATTGATCTCTACCAGTTGCACTGGCCCGAACGTACCACCAACGCTTTTGGTGTTCGAGGCTACACTCACCCCTCTGATGCAGATTCAAACTGGACATCACTCGAGGAAGTCATGCGCACTCTTGAGATGCTTATTCAGCAGGGCAAGATCCGTAGCTACGGGCTTTCCAACGAGACCCCTTGGGGTGTCATGACGTTTTTACAAATTGCAGCACGCGAGGGCCTGCCCCGCCCTCAGTCAATACAAAATCCTTATAGCTTACTCAACCGAACCTTCGAAATAGGTCTCGCGGAAATTTCACACCGGGAAGATATTGGTTTACTCGCCTACTCTCCGCTGGCGATGGGTTTGCTTACCGGAAAGTACCGCAATGGCGCACTGCCGGAAGGCTCTAGACTTGCCTTGTTTAAACGCTTCGCCCGCTACGCATCGGAGCCCACTTGGGAGGCGGCTGAACGCTACGTGGCCCTAGCCGAGGAGCACGATTTGAGCCCGGCGCAAATGGCCTTGGCCTTTGTGAATTCTCGCCCCTTTCTGCTATCGAATATTATTGGCGCAACCAGCGTTGCCCAGTTGGGCGAAAATATTCGTAGCCTCGAGGTTATCCTATCTAGGGAAGTTCGTACCGGCATTAAAACCATACATCAGGCGATCCCCGACCCCGCACCCTGAGGTCTTGACGCAGGCACTTAGAGATTGACCCAGCTATTAAGAGCCCTCAATCGAAATTCAGTGCCGCGGTAGCTCAAAATAACGCTATCCGTAAGAATTTCATCAACCTTAAATCCATTCAATTGCTGCCCCTCGCTCAACGCCGAGCCATTTAAAGTTACCCGAGACCGACCTGCGGGTTGCCAGTCGTGAACGGTATACATAACACTCGGGATGGCATTCTTGGTTTGCTGAGATAGGTTTTCCAGGAGAGGGGTAGCGTGTGCTGCCAGTGCCGGCTCCCCCAGCTCAGCCTGAACCCGCTTCACAACGGCGGCAATATCTAAAGGTAAAGAATTCGGGTCGGGCGCGGTAACATCTGACGCTAAACCTGAGGCTAATGCCGATGACTGCGCTAAGGCTCCCCCTTCAGCGTCGCCAGCTACGTTACTGACAGGCGCGGCTCGCGGGTCTGTGGCAACCGTTACAACAGGTGATGCACTATCGGGGGTGGGCCTGTCTTCGACACCCGAATACAGTGCCGCCACTTGAGTACGATTTTGAGCGCTGCCTTGAGTTCTGTCGTTGCCCGTTGTAACAGGACGCGCTGGCTCTAACGCCCGTGGCAAAGCCTTCACCTGGGGAGATGTAGACTTTGGAAGAATCACTTTCTCTTTTTGAGGGGCCACCGCAGAATCTGGGGCGGGGGGTTCATTCCGAGTCACCAGTACCCCAGCAGTTATCAATACACCGAGGCCGATACCAAACGCCAAATATTTCAAGGCGTTGGTAGACGGCGGCTCTTTTACCATCAATTCATGCGTGCTATCTATTGAAGGGACTTCAACGGGGGAGTCACCCTCCTCCCTAGCGCGCTTTAGGGCATCCAATATCATTGACATATCAACGCCCCTCAACCAGCCACTGGGCACGGCGCAGCGCCACGTCGGGGGCCAACCCTTTGCCCAAAACATCGCTGAGTTTCATGAGGGTTTGAGCACCTACCATGCCGTCGGCCGTCAGCCCATTTTGCACCTGAAACAACCGAACACGCTCTACCAGCGCAGTATTGAACCGCTGCTCAGTCAGCGGCTTATTTTGCTGATCCAATGTTGCGAAAAGCCGCGCCACTACGGCAACGACGGGGTCAATATCGCCTTCTACGAGCGGCCGGCGCCATCCTTGAGGTGGCTGCCACAACAGCCGATACCCCCCTCGCCAAGCCACGGCCATGTCAACCAGCTTAATACGTTCCAAGCCAGCATCACCCAACACCCAAGCCGACGAACCCTCGAAAACCACCACCAATGTCGCTGCCGAAAAGCGTCCTGGGGTTTGCATATCCAGTACCACGGGACGATTTAAAGAAATCACAGTATCCCAGACTTGCGCAGTACCCTCGAAACAACGTAAATCCTTTAAGCCTGATTCAGGAATCACACCGCCACAGACCTCGGCAGGACTAGGCCCATCACTATTGAGCTGCCACAGCTGCTCCAACGCGAGTGTTTCATTAATTAACCAAGCAGCCACTTGGGTGTCGGTCCTAACACCGGGGCTTTGCTGTGCGGCAGGGTCATCATCACTTTGGGCGGCTTGCTCCCGATCAACAGATGCCGACGGATCCGACACAGGAAGCAGATCAGCTCTATAAATAATCGCTGAAAGCAGTAATAGCCCAAACAAGCAGGCGCTGCCAAACACCCATAGTGACGCCGAAGGCCGTCTACCTGAAGTCGGGGAAGCACCAAACACTTCTTGAGCGGCTGCCGCCACATGGCGTCGATTGACTCGATCCATTTTGCGCCCGTAAGCCCCCAGAAGAGCACGATCGCACAGCAGATTGATCTGTCGAGGAATGCCCTCAGCGCGCTTATGAATAGCTCGTACAACATGACTGGAAAACAACTCTCGCCCAGAGGGCAGTCCGGCGACCTGCAAGCGATGATTGATATAGGCTGCGGTTTCGTCAAGACTCAGCGCCTCGAGGTTGTAACGCGCCGTAATTCGCTGATTTAACTGCCGCAACTCGGCCCGTCTCAGTTTTTCCGTTAACTCGGGCTGACCAATCAGAATAATCTGTAAGAGCTTCTCGCTGTCGGTCTCAAGGTTGGTCAGTAAGCGAATTTGCTCGAGAACATCGAAATCTAAGTGCTGGGCTTCATCGATCATAAGCACCGTCTTGCGGCCGGCCTGATGATTATCTAGGAGAAATCGGTGTAGCGCATCGGTGAGGTCCTTCAAGCTGTGATCATTTGCGGGGTACTCAATCGCCAACTCATCACAAACCGTGGCCAATAACTCAACGGCGCTTAGGGCTGGATTAAGCACGATGGCGAGGTCGACGTTTTCGGGCAGCTGTTCGAGAAGTGCGCGATTAATCGTTGTTTTACCCGTACCCACCTCTCCGGTGAGTAAAATAAAACCACCTCCGCTACCCACCCCGTATAGCAGGTGAGCCAGCGCATCGCGATGCCTGGGGCTCATAAACAGGTAGCGTGGATTTACCGAAATGGAAAACGGCGACTCCACTAAACCAAAATATTTGTAATACATGGTCCGAATTCTTCAAAAAGCCGCACTTTTTGCGGAAGCCGACAGCTTGGCACAGTTAAGGAAACCCCGAAACATACTTGAGCGACAAAAAAACATACTGTATGTTCAAATCCCAAATTTAGTCCGAACCCCACATTAAGCACGATTGAGTCCAAGGAGACTTCGCTATGGCTTTGCCGCCCATTCTTAAAGATACACTTCGCCTGCCCATTATTGCCTCGCCGCTATTTATTATTTCTAACCCAGACCTTGTCATAGCGCAGTGCAAAGCCGGCATCGTGGGATCATTCCCTGCCCTCAACGCACGACCCGAACCCGTTTTAGACCAGTGGCTGCAGCGGATTAACGACGAGCTAGATCGCCACAATCAAGAAAACCCCGATTCACCAGCCGCACCCTATGCGGTGAATCAAATTGTTCATGGTTCAAACGCACGTTTGGAATACGACATGGAAATGTGCGTCAAATACAAAGCACCCATTGTCATTACCTCTCTGGGCGCAAAAGAGTGGGTCAACGAAGCTGTGCACAGCTATGGCGGCATTACGCTGCACGACATCATTAATAATCGCTTCGCCAAAAAAGCCGTTGAGAAAGGCGCCGATGGTTTGATTGCCGTCGCTAGCGGTGCTGGCGGCCATGCGGGTACCCAGTCACCCTTTGCGCTCATTCAAGAAATTCGCGAGTGGTTTGAAGGGCCTCTTATACTTTCCGGCGCTATCGCTACCGGCGATGCCGTGCTTGCTGCACAGGCCATGGGAGCAGACCTCGGCTATATCGGCTCAGCGTTTATCGCTACCGACGAAGCGAATGCAGACCAGGGCTACAAACAGGCTATCGTCGACTGCGGCGCCGACGACATTATTTACAGCAACCTGTTTACGGGTGTGCATGGTAACTACCTGCGCCCCTCTATTGAGAGCGCTGGGCTAGACCCCGACAACCTGCCCGTCAGCGACCCCACGCAAATGAACTTTGGCTCGGGAGGTAATACTGACGCCAAGGCCTGGAAAGACATTTGGGGTTCGGGCCAAGGTATTGGCGCCGTGAAGAGCTTGGGCTCTGCCGCTGACTATGTTGCAAAATTAGCGGTGCAGTACGACGCCGCAAAAGCACGAGTCATGGGCTAATGAGCGACTCAACGCCGAAAATCCCGCGGTCTACAGAAGACGACTACAGTGAAGAAAGCCTGGCTGCACGCCGGGCCTTCATTGAAGCTCAAACCGGAGTGACGCTCAACCACACCAAGCAGTACTCCTATGATCCCCACGTCATGGCTGGCAATATCGAAAATATTTGGGGAGTCGCCCAAATCCCAATTGGCGTGGCCGGCCCGCTGCTGGTGAACGGAGAACACGCCCAGGGCGAGTTCTATGTGCCCATGGCCACCGTCGAAGGCACTATGTTGGCCAGCTACAACCGCGGCATGAAGGTGATTCGCGAGTCTGGGGGAGTGACCACAACCGTTTCTGCAGAATCCATGCAGCGCGCGCCTGTGTTTATCTTCGCTGACGCCCGTGACGCCCGTGATTTTCAGGTGTGGTTACGTGCCAACTTCGACGCGATTAAAGCCCAAGCCGAGAGCACGACCTCGGTCGGTAAACTGCTAGAAATTGAGAACTACCACGCCCATAACTTCATCGCCACGCGCTTTGACTACTCCACAGGCGATGCGGCCGGACAAAACATGACCAGCCGAGCCACCTTTTTTGCCTGTGAATGGATACGCGAAAATTACCCCGGAAACATGCGCAACTATATGCTCTCGGGCAATTTTGATACGGAGAAGAAAACCTCCTCGGTGAACATGCTCAAAGGCCGTGGCCGACGGGTCACTGCTGAAATCACCATCCCGCGCAAAGTGCTCATGGACAACCTGCGCATTACCCCCGAGCAAATGCAGTACGGGTATCAGGTATCGACTCTGGCAGCGTTTATGTCGAACAGCTCCAACAATGCCAGTCACCCGGCCAATGGTTTGGCCGCCCTCTACTTAGCCACGGGGCAGGATATTGCCAATATTGGCGAGTCCAACCAATGCACGGTGTATCAGCGCGCCACCCGCGATGGCGACCATTATTTTTCGATAACCCTGCCCTCGATCATTATGGCCAGCTACGGCGGCGGTACTAATTTGCCGACCCAAAGTGAATGCCTAAAAATGATGGATTGCTTTGGTCAGGACAAAGCCCTCAAGCTTTGCGAAATTGCGGCCGGCCTGGTCGTTGCAGGGGAGCTGTCTCTCGCCGCCGCTACGCGCATTGATAAAGCAACGCGTACTAATGAATGGGTCGATGCCCATGAGCGCTTAGGGCGCAATCGATAACGCTGTCGCCCGCAGCGCTATGGGGGCCATCTTTAATCGGCTCACAAGCGCTTCTCAGCAACAGTCCAGATTTCTCGGTCAGGTTTTGCTTATTCCAACAAGCTCCCCCTATCAAAACATCAGGCTGAGACCGCTGATGCGCCCTACTTATGAGTGCCGTTCTACATTTAGCTAGGCTATGATCTGCCACACTTAACAGCGAATAAAGTCAGGCATGGTTATGAAAAGCAAACAGGAAACCGGCTTTACCCTTATAGAGCTGCTCATTGCGGTCGTTATCATCGCCGTCTTAACGTCGGTTGCTCTGCCTGCTTATCAGGATTTTGTTAAAACCAGTCGTCGAGCCGATGCAAGAAATGCGCTATTTGGCCTTCAAGTTAGTCAAGAACGCTACCGTAGCAATAATCTGACCTACGCCACTTTGGCACAACTAACGTCGAGCTATGGTATCTCGAGCACCTCCGAAGCGGGCTACTACAGTATTGCAGTGACCGTGAATACTGCCTCCACCTATACCGCAACGGCAACCCCGGCTGGCAGTCAGACAGGGGACGACTGTGGGACCTTCGCAATTACTAACAGCAGACCGGATACTTCTGGAAGTTATGCCGATTCAGATTGCTGGAGGTAAAGTATCGATCGCTGCAATGCGTCCCATTGAGGTCATTGCGCCAGAATTATTCTAACGTCAACACAGGTAACTGACACGAATAACATGGACCTACAAAACAATACCCCTTCTGTATTAAAGCTTGTTCTCGAGCCAAAACGCTGCTTGCAGCGCTTATTGGCAATTATTCTTACGCTGCATGCCTTAAGCGCAATTGCCATTTGGGCCGACTTCGCAGATCTCCCCTACCTAGAAGAAATTGGCGAATTCTTTGATGTGGGCTTAGAAAAAAACATCCCCACCATGTACTCAGTGCTGGCATGGAGCCTAGCAGCGTTTGCTACTGGGCTTGTTGCACATAGCGAAGCCATTAGGGGCGGGGCCTTCGTTGGCCGATGGCGCGCGCTCGCGCTGATCTTTCTGTTCCTCGCTTTCGACGAGGGCACGACTATCCATGAACATATCGGTAGCTATTTAAAAGATTGGGAATTGCTCCCAGCCACTGGGTTACTACATTTTTTTTGGGTGGTCCCTTACAGTTTCCTGGTCATCCTACTGGCATCTCTATATGCCCCGTTTCTAGATGCCCTACCCACCAGAACAAAACTGGGCTTCATTTTGAGTGGCACCGTATTTATCGGGGGAGCTATGGGCGTAGAGATGTTTAGTGCATCGGTTTATGAGACCAAGGGGGAGGGACACTCGGTTCTCTATCACGTGCTCTATTCAATAGAAGAGTTTATGGAAATGCTGGGGGTTGCACTGCTGATATTCTTTGTCCTGGATTATCTCAAGACCCATACCCGCGGTTTGTCAGTCTCTTGGCAACGATGATCCTCCCACCAAAGAACCCAACAGCTCGGTAAGTACGTTGACCGCGTGACTGCGCTTCGATCTCCACGATCACACTGGGAACACCTCAACCCAACCAATGCAGGAGAGCTTTCATTCGCTTCGAAAGAAAGGCAAAGAATTAGGCTTGATTGAATTACAGGGCGTCTTTCTAGCTCTTATCAGGCTGAGCTGCCGCTTCTATTAACTCTTCTTCTTGCTTGACTTACTCTTGCTTGACTTACTCTTGCTTGACTTACTCTTGCTTGATTTACTTTTGCTGCTTTGGCTTCCGCCGCAGCTTGCGGAGCCGCTATTACTGCTACTTCCACCTG
>Ga0213865_10001020_pt1 | contig 18517 bp, 15 predicted proteins | sample PICome_6_FD_160100 | JGI IMG/M metagenome (GOLD analysis project Ga0213865, IMG submission 160100) | Coastal seawater microbial communities near Pivers Island, North Carolina, United States - PICO282 | ecosystem: Environmental > Aquatic > Marine > Coastal | place: USA: North Carolina...
CTAATGTATATTGTAGAGAATGATCAAACTGTAATGGTTAAAGATGTTGTAGTTACTGAAAATGCAGCAGAACCAGAGGGCGTATTAATGGATATGAGTGGTTCGTTTGGTGGTGCAGTACATAACGATGAAACAAATGGTTATTCATTCCCAGCAGCTGCAGAAGTTTGGGGTGGCTTCGCTCAAGCAGCAGAGACTGCGGATATGTATCCGTTTACATTTACTGAAGCTGGTAAAGTAACATTTAAAGCTTCTGCTCCAAACGGAAATGTAACTGTTAAGTTTAGATTTGAAAGACTGCCTCACCCTGATGTAGACCCTGCATATGATACAGCTACTGTTGTAGTGTCTGGTGCTACTGAGACTGATTACATGGTCGAAGTTCCTGCTCAAGGCAATAATACATTTAGTAGCTTCATTATGTATATTGCTGAAAGAGATATAGAGGTTATCATTCCTGAAGTTAGAGTTCATGCTGATGCAAAAGTAGACAATGGAAACGGTGGCGGAGTGCTTGATATGAATGAAGCATTTGGTGGATTTGTCATCGGAGATGTTACAACTGCTGGTTCAGTTACAGGAAGACAATATACTTGGCCTACTGGAGCTGAAACATGGGCAGGTGTTGCTCACGATCCATTGAAAACTGATGTTTATCCAATGAAGTTCCCTAATGGTGGAAAAGTAACAGCTGATATGGCTGGGCTAACAGGTGATGTGCAAATTATGTTTAAAGCAGAAGCCTCACAAAACAGTCCTACTAAATGGGAAACTAGTTATACAACAATTTCAGCAGCTGGAGGAACATATGAATTTGATGTTCCTGCAACATCTGATGCTTATAATAACTTTTTGTTGTATGTTATTGATAGGGACTTAACAGTAGTTGTTGGCGATGTAACCGTAACTCCTACGGAATAAATAGCTACATTGTTTTTAAAAAACCCGCATTTATGCGGGTTTTTTTTTGTGTTTTTATAATTCCTAATAAAATTATACTTAGCTCTCAATCTAGATTAGAATGAGGGTATTAATCATTAAACTATTTAACCGGTCAAATTATGAGTAATAAGTTATTTTCAATTATTTTTACAACAGTTTTCATTACTTCATGCGGAGGCGGCGGAGGCGGCGGTGGAAGTTCAACTCCAACAACACCTACAACTCCACCAGCAAATAATGCTCCTTCATTCGCAGCTGTCGGCACAATTGCAGTTGCCGAGAACACAACAGCTATAGGAACAATTACGGCTAATGATGCAGATAATGACACATTGACTTACTCAGTTACAGGAACAGATGCATCTTTTATCTCTGTTGTGCCGTCATCAGGCTTTTTATCTTTTAATAATGCACCAGATTATGAAAATCCAATGGATGCAGGGATGGACAATGATTATGAAATTATTTTAGTTGCAAGTGATGGAAGTGCTACTGGCTCGGTTGGTATTGTGGTATCAGTAACAGATGTTGATGAAAATACAAATAGTGCTCCGAGCATCACATCATCAGCTTCGTTCTCGGTAGTAGAGAACTCAACTAACATTGGCACAGTTACAGCAGAAGATTCTGATGGTGATACTTTAACTTTTTCAGTTTCAGGCTCTAATATTTCTATAGGCGCATCATCAGGAACATTAACATTTGATTCAGCGCCAACTTACAACTCAGATGGTAGTAATGCCTACCAAGCTACAGTTCAAGTAAGCGATGGAACGGCAACTGATTCACAAGAGATTACTGTAACTGTTACAGAGCAAAATACTTCTGATAATGCCTCAGAATTATTTATTTCCGAATATGCTGAAGGTTCCTCTAATAATAAATATTTAGAAATATTTAATGCAACTGGATCATCAGTTAATTTAGATGACTACACGATAAGATCAAAAGTTAATGGTACAAATATTTTTTATAATGATTACTTCGAATCAAACTATACTCTCGAAGACAGATCGATATATGTTATTTGTCATCAATCTGCTGATCAAAGTATTTTAGATAAGTGTAATTTTACTACTCAATATTTATCAAATGGTGATGATACATATCAACTTGGTAAAGGTGATGAAAGTAATTTTCAGGTTATAGATACAATTGGTGATTATGGTGATGATCCTGGTGATGGATGGGATGTTTGCGGGGTTACTGAAGGAACTAAAGAACATACTTTGATAAAAAAAGATGATAAAACAGGTACAGATGATTGGAATGAATCTGTTGGCACCTCAGCAGATGACTGTTTCTGGATAGTGAAAGATAGAGATGATTGGGATAATTTAGGTGTTCATACTTGGAATGGCACTGAGACTGGCGGAGGTTCTGGTGGAGGCGGCTCTGGAGGCGGAGGTGGCTCTGGCGGCGGAGGTGGTTCCGGCGGTGGCTCTGGAGGCGGCGGTACTACTACGCCTTCTACTGAATTGTATCTTTCTGAATATGCAGATGTAGAGGCATCAAATGAAACTACAACACCATATGGAAATACTAAGTATATTGAAATATATAACCCTAATTCTGAGGCGGTTGATTTATCTGCATATACACTAAAAGGTATTGCAAACTCATCTCCTGATACATGGGGTTCAGGCCAAACAGCTGAAGGAAGAGTGCTTGAGCTATCAGGTACGCTTGCAGGTAAAGATGTTTATCTAATTACTGGAGTTGACAGTAGTTATGGTGATATAGATGACTATGTTGTTTCCCAGGCTGATCTAAGACTTGACTACGAAAGCCCTGTTCACTTTAACGGTGATGATGCAGTTGGTTTATTTAAAGATGATATGTTGCTAGATTCTGTTGGCACAGATGGACCAGCAGATATCGGTATTGGTTGGGAAGTATGCGGAGTTGAAAATGCTACTAGAAGACATACTTTAATTAAAAAAGCAGACAAATCTGGTGAATCAGATTGGTCAGCTTCTGCTGGAACAAATGCAGATAATTGCCACTGGATAGTAAGGGATGAGGGAGACTTTACTAATGCTGGTTTCCATAACCAAGAAGTAAAAAATGTATCGGTTCCAAATGGTATTTCAGGCGGCTTTACGATTGATGGGCAAAGCAAACCAACTCTTACTCTTGAACGAGGAAAGATTTACAGATTTGATACATCCAGCTCAACTATGTCATCTCATCCAATACACTTTGGTAATACTACTGAAGAGAGTTCATCAACTACAGTTTATGGAGCTCAGGTTGGCACCTCAGGAACAACTGGCTCTTATTATTTAATAGAAGTTACAGATGAAATCAACGACATTTATTATTTCTGTGGTAATCATTCAGGAATGGGCGGCTCAGTTACTATAACCAACGCTTCAAACACAGCGCCTGAGTTAGTTGTACCCGCTGAGGTTTATACATTGCCATCAAACTATGTTTATGTAGACGAAGGCACTAAATCTGTTGCAGGTTTCTCTGCAAATGATGCTGAGGGAAACTCTTTAAGTTATTTTGTAACCGGAGAAGACTCATCCTCATTTGAGATATCATCAAGTGGTGCCTTAGCATTTGTTAATACACCTAGTTACAACTCTAAGAAAGAGTACTCATTGACTGTGAATGTATCCGATGGATTATCTTCAGATTCATTAATACTATCGGTATATGTTGATAGATTATGTACAGATACCTTAATTGGTTTCAATGTATGTCTTGAGGGTGAATCAGATGGTGGTGTTTCATATAATCGAGATAATGATTATGACACATGGAAAGATTGGGATAATGACTGTCAGAGCAATAGACATGAAGTGCTAATTGATGAGCACGACACATCTACTGGTGTTGGACTAACCTATACCTCTAGTACGAATTGTAGTGTTGCAACAGGAAGGTGGTATGACCCATATGATAATGCTTACTTCTCAAATGCATCAGAGGTACAGATTGATCATTTTGTGCCTTTATCTGAAAGCCATAGAAGTGGAGCTTGGGCTTGGTCAAGAGAAAGAAAAACAATCTTTGCAAATACGCTAAATGTTCCAGAGCAGCTTATAGCTGTTGGAGGTTCATCAAACTCAGCAAAGGGAAGCTCTGATCCAGCTGATTGGATGCCTAATAATAGTTCATATCATTGCACTTACTTAACGGATTGGGTAAAAGTTAAATCTATATATAGATTGGGCATTAATTCTTCAGAGGAAGATGCTATTAGATCTGGCTACAGTAGCTGTAATTAGTTAATTAATTCATCTAGATGATAAAATTTTTTGTCATCTAGATGTATAATCTTTTTTCAATTTTCGGAGAGTTGGCTGAGTGGTCGAAAGCGCCTCCCTGCTAAGGAGGTATATGGGTAACTGTATCGAGGGTTCGAATCCCTCACTCTCCGCCATTCTTTTTGATCTTATAGGGTTATATAATTAGATATGCTTAACAGTATTTCAAAAGATTTCTTAAGTGACTTTTCTGTTGAAGTTACACCTAATGTTTATCTTAAAAATAAAGAATTACTTAATTCAATGTCTAAAGAGAAAAGAATTTTTATTGCCTATATTGAGGGCTCTAACAAAGAAGACATAATCAATACTGCAAAGCTCATAGCACAAGATGGAAATATCCCAGTCCCACATATCCCGGCGAGACAAATAAAAGATAAAAGTGAGCTTAAGAATTTTCTTGATGCATTAAAATCCAAGGCTAATGTTCGTGAGGTTTTATTGATTGCTGGTAGCAATAAAAAACCATATGGAGAATTTGAATCATCTATACAGTTAATTGAAACCGGATATTTTAATGAGGGCTTTAAAACGATTTATTTTGCCGGGCATCCTGAGGGCAATGTGGATATTGAAAAATCTAACATTAGCTTGGATGCTTCTCTTAAACTAAAACAAGATTTTGCTAATAATACTCAAACAAATGTAGTTCTGCTTACTCAATTCTGTTTTGATAGCAATCAAATCATCTTATGGGCTAACAAACTCAGAGAAGATGGAATTCATTTACCAATAGAAATTGGCGTTGCGGGTCCTGCTAAAGTTACAAGCTTAATCAAGTACTCCATTGATTGTGGGGTAGGGCCATCACTTAAAATTTTAGAAAATAATTTCTTAAATATAGCAGAATTAGCTACAACATATTCTCCTGTAGATTTTTTAAATGATTTAATTCAAAAAATTAATGCTAATAAAGATGCAAATATCCAAAACATTCATTTTTATCCATTTGGTGGCATTAAAGAGTTAATCAAATATATAAATTAATCTAAAAATTATATATTTTAAATTTTATTTTCTTTCTATCTAAGAGTAGTATTAAAAGAATACTTATTTTGGGAGAGATAATGAAAAATAACACAATAAAATTTTTAACTTTTGGCTTAGCTTTGTTCTTAGTAAGTTGTTCTAATAGCACCGAGCCAGTTGTTGAAGAGTCACAAGGACCAATATATAGAGGTCCATATCATATTGAATTTTTAGCATGTAATGCAGGGCCAGATTATTCATCTGAAAATGCTCAGAGAATGTTAGCTGAATGGAAGGATCTAGATCATTCAGAGGATTTAAGATGGGCTGGAGTGCATGCTCCTGAAGGCGACAATAATAGATTTGATAACGGCTGGTGGGAGCTTGAGTGGACTTCAAAAGAAGCTGCTGACCAAGCTTGGGCGAGTGAGAATCCAGAATTTATTGCATGGGCGCAAAAATATGAGTCAGTAATCTCATGCGATGGAGAGGGAAGATATCCTTGGACTTTCTATTTACCAAGACCCTCAGATTCCTTCGGGCCAGTTGAGGCAGAGGACGGCTATTATGCCTCAGCATACCTTGCCTGCAGTTTTAACGAAGGTTATGGAAGACAAGATTTAAGAGCAACAGTTGTTGAATATAATACCTACCTTGATGGTGCTAATGATGTTGGCGGTTATTACTTTGGTGTTTATTTTCCAGAATTTGATGCTGATGATGATTTTCTTTGGCTGAATGCTCATTCAAGCTTTGATGGGATGGCAGCAGGAAATGCAGATTGGGAAATTAATGGCAAAGAAATGCAAGCAAAATTTGATGAAATTTCAACTTGTAGAACACCTGATCTATACAATAGCTGGATGCTTAGATCTGTTAATGAAGAGGAAGGAGAAAGTTAATTTTTTATAAATTAATAATTGAAAAGGGGCTTTAAGCCCCTTTTTTAAAAGAGTTCGTTTAACATGCAGCGAGCAGAGCCACCGCCATACTTTTCAATAGTTTTAAGGTCAGTATGAATAATGTCTTTATAGTATGTTGCAAGTATTGCCTTTTGCTCTTCGGTATAAGCTTTAAATGCTCTTGATGACATAATTAAAAAATATTCTTCATTTGAATTTTTTGCCTCTAAGGCATTTCCACAGAAATCTTGAATTTGATTTTCATAAATTTCAAAAACATCATGGTATTTAGCTACTTTTGATCTAACCATGTCTCTGTATTCTGGGAGTATGACATCAAAACAAATACCGATAACTTTTTGGCCTGCATACATAAAAACATCAGTATGATATATCTCAGACCCTTTGTGGCTAAGTGTCTCAAAAACGACAAGTTCGTATCCATGATCAGAACACCATTTCTGTAAAAGATCTTTATTAGTTCTTGGAGAAAGCCCAGAATAGACAACTTTATTAACTCTATCAAAAACCATGCTGCTAGTAGCTTCTAGAAACATTTCTTTATTTTCAAAATCTGATAGATCATCTACAAGCTCATATTCACTTTTTAGAAAATCAATCATTTCTGATGTTTTTTCTAATCTTCTATTTTTTGCTTTCATGCTAAAGAGCTGAAAGGTCTTATCTTCAAATGTTATGAACCAATTTGGAAATATATGATCAGGGCATTCTTTAATGCCTTTCATTGATGTAACTTGGATATTTCTTTTTTCTATTTCTGATTTTAAATTATTAAATTCAACAAGCGCCTTGTCTTTAATTTCTTCAAGAGAAGCATTTTCTTCATTGACGCTTTGATAGTCATTGGAAGCTAAAGTTTCATCATTGCTGTGAAATACTTCCGGCTCAATCATAAATAGATGATTTGTAGATTGATTTTTCACTTTATTCTACCTGTGAAGTTATATAAGCGGTTAGAATACTACCATGAAAAATGATTTGCATAACAAATATATCGAAAAAGAAGCCCTTCATGGCGCAAAAAACTATTCTCCATTGCCTGTAGTGCTAAAAAAGGGTGAAGGTGTCTATCTTTGGGATGTAAATGACAATAAATATTTAGATATGATGTCAGCCTATTCTGCTGTAAGTCATGGCCACTCCCATCCTAAAATTGTTAACTCTCTTATTGAGCAATCATCTAAATTAGCTATTGCCTCTAGGGCTTTTTACACAGAACCTCTAGCGGATTATATTGAGAAACTTTCAAACTTAACTGGGTTCTCGTCCATACTTCCTATGAATACTGGAGCAGAGGCGGTAGAGACTGCTATAAAAGCTGCTAGAAGATGGGGGTATTTCACTAAAGGTATACCAGAAAATGAAGCAGAAATAATAGTAGCTGATGGCAACTTTCATGGGAGAACTACTACAATAGTAGGCTTTTCATCTGAACCAGATTACAAAAAAGGATTTGGACCATTTCCTGATGGCTTTAAAACAGCGACTTATTGCTCTACAGATTGTGAATGCTCAAAGGTGTGTGAAGAATCAATAAATTCTTTTGAGTCACTTATCACAGACAACACATGCGCTATATTAGTTGAGCCTATACAAGGGGAGGGAGGGATCATTACCCCTAAAGCAGGCTGGCTAAAACAACTTAGAGAAGTTTGTACACAAAACAATATTCTATTAATTCTAGACGAGATCCAGTCTGGTTTAGGCAGAACTGGAAAGTTATTTGCTTATGAGCATGAAAACATTCAACCTGATGGCCTTATTTTAGGAAAAGCTCTGGGCGGTGGTTTATTGCCCGTATCAGCTTTTTTAAGCTCGCGAGAAGTTATGGATCACTTCAATCCTGGTTCTCATGGATCAACCTTCGGAGGCAATCCATTAGCAGCAGTTGTGGCTTCCAAAGCATTAGACATTCTTTTTGAAGAGGATTTAATTGAGAACAGCAGAGTGATGGGGGAGTATCTATCTAATGCTCTCAAAAACATTGATACTAATTCAATAAAAGAAGTCAGAGGAAAAGGTCTTTGGATTGGTGTTGAGCTATACAAAGACTCAGTAAAAGCAAAAAATATTTGTCTTGATCTACTAGACCTTGGCATTCTTGCAAAAGAAACGCATGAAACAGTAATTAGATTTGCACCTCCACTAATCATTAACAAAGAGCAAATTGATTGGGCGATGGAAAGAATCACCCAAGTATTTAAGAATTATTAGGGTAAGTTAAATGAAATATGTATTTAAAACAAAAGACGAAGATCTAGAAAAATATTTATTTAACTTAAAAGAATCATGCATTATCGAACATGAAGACAACTGGTTTAAAGAAAAATCGCATACAAAGCTTTATCCAAATATTGAAGACGCAAAAGCAAAAATAGCTAAACCTCATTACTGGATTTTAAATGCAATAGATGAATATGAAAGTGCAGATGAAAAGAGCGAGTCTCTAATAGCGCTTGCTATTTTAGTATTTAAATCTAACTATTATTCACAAAAACTTGTTGCTGCTGATGAAAACTTAGAGGCAAAAAAAGATTTAATAAATTACATGAGTAATCTTGGTATAGGTGTTGATGAGATTTGTAAAACAATGACGTCTATGGATACTCCTGCCTATGCAAGAATTGATTTAGAAGATGAAGAGTTACTATCTTTTGTAAATAAAATTTTAAATAACCAATAGTGCCGACTGAATTTCAGAAATTGGTATGGGCTGAAATTGACAAGATACCATTTGGAAAAACTAAATCATATAAAGACATAGCAGAAGCTATTGGAAAACCAAAAGCCTCAAGAGCAGTTGCTAATGCTTGCGGAAAAAACCCAACTCCAATCAAAAGACCATGCCATAGGGTTATATGCGCTGATGGCAGTATTGGAGGTTATAGCGCCCCTGGAGGCGCTAAAGAAAAAAAACGTCTATTAGATTTAGAAAAAAATCAGTCTTCTAGATAATTTTCAATTTTCCAATTTAGATATTTGAAATGATTTTTTACCGTTTGATCGCCATATGAGCTTTTAGTAAAAGCTCTTATTTTATTTATGGCATTAAAAATTGCAGCTTTAGATACTTCATCATATTTATTGCTATCAAGTGCTTCGAGTAATTCATCAACATAACTAGATTGAAGATTCATCTTAAAAGTAGTTGGAACTTCTCTTTGTACAAAGATTCCATTATGAAGATCAGATAATACTTCATCAGGAAGGTAAGAATTTCCATATTGAGCGCTATCAACAAGCCTTGTCATTACTGTCGGATGCAGCACATGTCGTAAAACGGTGCCTTGCATTCTTAGTACCATTTCATGGACTTGAGGGTCGCCATTACCGCTACTTTGTGGACTATATGCAGCTCTTTTTTCTCGTTGTAATAACTTGAGTATTTCTTCGTTGAAAATAAATGCGTCATTAGCCAGAAGTTTATCAATAATTAAGTTCATTGCTCTTTTTTGATCTGCATATTCAACAGCAACAAATGGTGTTACCTCATCAAGTTGATTATTAGCAACTCTATTTGAATAGACCCCACCAATAATCCTGGAAGCGCCTTCAATGAATCTTCCTTTTTCTCTATTTAATGAGTAAAAAGCAGCTGTCATCTCAGTAGTAGTTCCGTCATCATTTAAAAAGATAGATGGCAGCTCTTCTATTTTTGCATTTAGAGTATCTACCCTTTGAGATGCATAAGTTACAGGGTCACTGGACAGATCATATCTTTTTACTCTTGGGTCAATATTTCTACCTGGAGAACTCATTGCCTGACCATCTGTTCCAAACTTATTTCCATCGACAATAGATTGAGATAAAAGATCTGCTCTTTCCTCATCACTTAAATCTGGGGTATAGCCAAATTGTATTGCCCATTTATCGTATATACCTGCTCCATATGGAAAAAAGTTACCCTGATCAACACCATTAGGTGCAATGTTGATTGGATCGTAATCCATGACTGAACCGATATGGTTTTTACCTGTTACAGATGTGTCATGGATGTCCTCAGCATCGTAAAGCCAGCTTGATTTAAAGTTGTGTCTTAAGCCAAGTGTGTGACCAACTTCATGCATAGTTAAAGAAACTATCCACTGCTCAAGAGGATCATTGTCTTCTTCATAACCCCATATCTTTCTAAGTCTATACCCACTTTTGATAGCACCAAATTCTTGAACAATATCAGCTGCAATCATTTCACCGGTTCTAGGGTTTGCAATACTAGGGCCATAGCCTGAATATTGTGCCTCGGGTGTTGATGCCCATCGAACAACATTATATTCAACGTCACCAGCATCCCACTCAGCATCATCAGGTTGTATTTTTGCTACTACAGCATTTTTGAATCCCGCTTTTTCAAAAGCTTCATTCCATGCTTCGATTCCTTTCACAACAAAAGGCACTATTTCAGTAGGTGTAGAATTCTCAACCCAATATACTATTGGTTTTACAGGCTCAGACAACTTCGCAGAAGGATCTTTCTTTTCTAATCTCCATCTATTGATCACATCGACTGCAGTTACATATTCATAACTTGATAAATCAGTAATTTTTGATGAAAAATAGCCAACACGTTGATCAGCAACTCTTGGTTCAAAGTTATCATCTGGCATTTCAACAAATAGATGTCTAACTGAGATATAAGTATATCTTGGATCAGTCACCGCATCGATAGACGCAGGCTTAGGACGTGGATTAAAGAAACTATACTTAGTATCGACAGTAGTATTTTTATTATAATTTTTAACCTTTTCAACATAGGTTTTACCTTTATCTAACTTGCCTACAATTAAATCAATATACTCAGCATATTCTTTGGGTATATTTGGAGTTATCCCAGTTAACATCTCTGATAAGAAAATACTGTCAGCACTTATTAGATATTTATCCTCTTCTTTTATTACAACTTCAAATTTGCCAATAAATGCATCTATTATGTTTTTAATTTTAGATTGAGATATTTTATTAGTTTCATCAAACTTAAATTTAGTATTCTTTTTGTATAATCCAAGACCATCTTTAAATGTTCTAAATTCGAGAATAGCCGCATCACCAATTGCGCCACCGCCAGCACCAGCAGCTTGAGGGCCATTTAATAAATAGGGGAAATAAATAAATTCTTTATTTAGCTCTGATGATTCTAATACTAGATAGTATTTATCTTTATCCTCATTATGTAGAAGAGTTAAGAAGCCATCGATTTGTTTTAATTCTTCCTCCTCAATAAATTCAGCTACAGTTTCTGGTTTCTTCTTTTTGTCCTTGCTTTTCTCTATTTTATCAGCTGATTCCTCTTTAACTTCAGTGGTTTTACTATCTGCCTCAACCTTTACTGGAGCTGCATCATCTTCTGCAATTATAAAATTTGTACTAAAAGCTAATACAAATGCTAAGTATATATAATTTACTTTCATAATTTTCCTATTTTTTTTTCGGGCAACAATTTTATATTAATTTTCATGCTGTTAGAATTAATATTCAAAAAATAAATATAAATTTAATATGGAAAATCAATACGCATTAATTACTGGAGCATCCTCTGGGATTGGACTTCAAATAGCCCATCAACTAGCTCAAAAGGGTTTTGGGATAATATTAACAGCTAGAAGAGAAGACAGGTTGAGGGATTTGTCTGTAGAAATTGCTGAAAAATATAATGTTAAAACTGACTTTATTCCAAGTGATCTTGCTGAACCAAATGCACCTCATGAAATCTACAGCTTTTGTAAAGAAAAGAACTATGATGTAGAGGTTCTTGTAAATAATGCTGGTTACGGTATTGAGTCTCAGTTTCATAAAACACCTATGGAAGTTGAAGAAAAATTTATTAGAGTTTTAGGTACATCAGTGATAGCTCTGTGCAAAGCTTTTATTCCAGATATGCTTGAAAAAAAATCAGGCAAGATAATGATTATATCTTCAGTGGCTTCATTCACTCCACCTTCATCAATTCAAGTTTTATACGGACCTATTAAAACCTTTATGAATAGATTTAGTGATGCGTTAAATGTTAATTATAAATATCGAGGCGTTTCTTCTACAGCCGTATGTCCAGGTTATGTTGTAACTGAATTCCATACTGCAAGTGGTGTTCAAGACCAAATGGATGCAGTACCCGCATTTATGAAGCTTGATGCAAAAAATGTTGCAACTGAAGCAGTTGAAGCCACATTGAATTCAAAATCTTACTGTATACCAAGCAAGCGTTATAAGTTTTTGGTATTTCTAATTAAGTACGCGCCATGGTTAATTAATCTTCTTTCTAATACCTTGTCTGGGGGCAGGTACAAAAAAAGATAATTTTTTAACTTAAAGCAGCATCCGACACAAATGGATTGGATGCGCGCTCATTACCAAAAGTCGAGTTTGGGCCATGGCCGCAAATAAACTCAACATCATTGCCTAATGGCCATAACTTTTTTGAAATTGAATTAATAAGGTCTTGATGATTTCCTCTTGGTAGATCTGTTCTGCCAATTGAACCTCTGAATATTACATCTCCAACTAAGGCTAAATTTGAGTCATTGCTGAAGAAGATAACATGTCCCGGGGTGTGGCCTGGGGTAAATATTACATCTAGCACTGAGTTACCAACTGTTACAGTATCACCATCTTCTAGCCATTTATTAGGTACACAATTTCTAGCTTGCATACCAAACATTTCACCTTGACTTTGAAGAGAGTCTAGAAGGAATTTATCTTCTTTGTGTGGACCCTCTATTTTTATATTGAGTATTTGTGCAATTTCCATTGCAGCACCTGCATGATCTGCATGCCCATGTGTCAATAATATTTTTTCGGGAATTAAGTTATTTTCTTTAGCAATCTGTAATAGGAAATCTGTATCTCCACCTGGATCAACAAATGCACATTTATTTGTTTCTGAACAGAAAATTATAGGTGCATTTTGTGCAAATGGTGTGACCGGATTTACTAATGCTTGTATTGTCATGTTTGTATTTAATTTTTGCCTATTATGCATCTAGATCTAATAAATATAAATTTTTTTATTGCTCTAGAGCCTATAGATTGCTTCTTAATGGCTTCATTATTAGTAAATATCATATAAAATGATCAAGAAAAATAAATATCGGAGATATAAATGACTGACAAGCCATCAAGAGAAGAGGCATTAGCTGCAGTAAAAACATTAATTTCATGGGCTGGAGACGATCCAACAAGAGAAGGTCTTGTAGAGACTCCTGACAGAGTGATTAGAGCATATAGAGAATTCTTTGCTGGTTACGAAGAGGATCCCGAGCAAGTACTAGCCAAAACTTTTGAGGAAGTTGAGGGTTATGATGATGCTGTCATAGTTCGAAATATCAGAGTTGAATCACACTGTGAGCATCATATGGTTCCAATTCTTGGAGTTGCGCATGTTGGTTATATTCCAAACAAAAGAGTTGTTGGAATAAGTAAGTTAGCAAGAATAGTTGATATCTTTGGCAAAAGGCTGCAGACTCAAGAAACAATGACTGCACAAATAGCTGATACTATTGATAGGGTATTAGAACCTAAAGGAGTGGCAGTTGTTATTGATGCTGGTCATCAATGCATGTCTACAAGAGGAATTCACAAAACAGAATCAAGCACCATTACAAGTAGAATGCTAGGAATATTTAGAGACAAACCTGAAACTCGAGAAGAGTTTATGCACCTAATTCATTCTCCTAAAAAATTCTAATTGATTAGAACATATTGCAAATGAACCCTATTATTGTTCCCTCTGAGGACTTAATACTTGCATCTGGTTCTGAAAGTAGAAAGACAATGCTTAATGAGGCAGGCCTCAAGTTTTCAGTACAACCATCATCCGTTGATGAATCTATCATCAAAGATTCAATGGTTGGAAAGCCTTTTAGCGATCAAGTGATTGCTCTAGCTTGTGCAAAAGCAAAAGACATAAGTGAAAAATTTCCAAACTCTGTGGTTATTGGTGGCGATCAGATGTGCGTGCATCACGACAGGCTTTTTAGCAAACCTGGAACAAGGGAGCAGGCCATAATTAATTTGAGGAAACTCTCTGGAACCTCCCACTATCAACATAGCGGGATATGCTTATTTAAAAATGGTCAGTCTCTATGGGAGTATTCTGAACATGCTGAAATGGTGATGCATGATTTGTCTGACTCAGAAATTGAAAACTACGTTGATATCGAAAACCCTATTCATGCTGCAGGGGCATATAAGTTTGAATCCTTAGGCTGTAATTTATTCAAGTCAGTAAAGGGCTCATCCTATACAGTCAGAGGAATGCCATTATTACCCTTATTAAATAAGTTAAGAGAGTTGGATATAATTAGTCTAAATAAATAACATTTACTCAGTGCAAGATATAAAAATTTACAATAGCTTTTCGGGAAACAAAGAAGTTTTTGCTCCAATAAATAAAGAACATGTAAAAATATATGTATGTGGGCCAACTGTTTATAACTATGCACATATCGGTAATGCAAGACCTGCGGTTGTGTTTGATACTTTTGTAAGATTTCTTAGATCGCAGTTTGCAAAAATAACACATGTTTCAAACATCACTGATATCGATGACAAAATAATAGCTGCTGCTTTAGAGAAAGATTTACCAATATCACAGATAACTGAGAAATATACCGACATCTATAATGCAGATTTAAAAACGCTTGGAGTTCATGCGCCCGACTTTCAACCAAAGGCAACCGAATTTATTCCTGAGATGATTGAATTAATTCAAGTTCTTATAGATAAAGGACATGCCTATGAAAAAGAAGGCCATGTATTGTTTCATGTATTGTCTTTTGAAAATTATGGATGTTTATCTAAAAGAAACAGAGACGAGCAAATAGCTGGAAGTAGAGTGGAAGTGGCACCTTTTAAAAAAGATGCAGCCGATTTTGTGCTTTGGAAACCAAGTTCTGACATTCAACCTGGTTGGGATTCACCGTGGGGCTTTGGAAGGCCTGGTTGGCATTTAGAATGTTCAGTCATGTCAGAAAAAACTCTTGGTTTGCCATTTGATATTCATGGAGGAGGAAGAGATCTGGTTTTTCCTCATCATGAAAATGAAATTGCTCAAAGTTGCTGTGCTTCTGGAGTGGAAAATGATCCATCATCGTATGCAAAGTATTGGATGCACAATGGTTTTGTAACAGTTGATGGTGAAAAAATGTCTAAATCACTTAACAACATTACTCTGATAAAAGATCTTACAGATTCATACAAAGGTGAGGTCATCAGATTGACTTTATTATCTTCCCATTACAGGCAAGGCCTTGACTGGAATGAATCCATTATTCACCAATCTGAAAAACTTCTTGATAAGTTATATAAAATATTATCTGATGAAAACATAAACTCTTCATCTACAAACTCAAAGTTAGATAAAAATATACTCGAAGCTTTAGCTGATGATCTAAACACCCCAAAAGTTATTTCAATTCTTAATTCACTCGTTAAGGAATACTTTCAGGATTCTGGTATTCATAAGAAAGATATAGCTGAAACCATAAAAGCTTCTGGTAATTTAATTGGAATATTGAATGAAGATCCTGCTGGGTGGTTTGAAAGAGATTCAAAAGATCTTGATATAGAATTAATTGAAAACCTTATGCAGCAAAGGGATCAAGCAAAATCTAACAAGGACTATGCAAAAGCTGATTCTATTAGAGATGAATTAGTCCGTCTTGGAGTAGAAATTCTAGACTCTCAAGATGGGTCATCTTGGAAACCAGCTAAGTAAAAATATAAATATCTCAAAACTCTCTCATCAAAGAGACTTGAATAATAAAGCACCTATGTTAGTTTAGGTAATTAACTAAATAAATTTATCTTGGGAGAAATAAATGAATAAATACCTACTAAGTTTTTTGATAATAAGCATGACGATACCAGCTATAGCAGATGGTCATTCCAATGCAGAAAAAAAAGTCATAGCAAATGTTGAGGCATATTGGGATGCAAGAAACAAAAAAGATTTTAAAACGGTTGTCGCTCTGTCATCAAAAGCAGGCATGTTGGGAACAAATTCTGATGGCAGTTTTCATAAACCAAATGGAGTGCAAACTGCAGATGAGTGGGCAGCAACAACACCAGAAAATGCTGGGGTAATTAATATATTTGGATCAGAAGCGCATCAATTAACTGATGATGTTGTTTATTCTAGGTATTATGCAGAAGGATTGGTTCCTGATGGTAATGGAGGCCTAAGACCTTACAGAACAAGAGTAACTTCTGTTTGGGTTAAAGAAGGTTCTAATTGGGTTGTAAGAACTAATCATTTTTCATCTGCTGCATATGGAGGTGTTCACCAAACAGCTGAAGGTGATTTCGAAGATTAATTTTTTATTTCTTTTGAACTATTTAAAAAGGCTACTTCGTGTAGCCTTTTTTACAAGTAAATGAAAAAAAGCTATATTCAAGTAAGCAAATATTATTTGGAGATCTTTCAATGAACAAAATTATTTATAGTTTTTTATTATTTACTGCTATCAGTATTTCAGCAGGGCATCATGAAGCTGGAAATTCTAAGGACTGGGAAATTAAGGCTTATACATCTGCAGCCCCAGCATTTATAGGTGATTACGCAACTGTTATTGGAGCTTCTGGTAAAGTTATCAGAAAGGGAAGTAATGGTTGGAGGTGTGAGCCTTTTATGCCAATGCCTGAAGGTGGCTTTAAAAAACCACATGAAGCAGCTCCTGCGTGTTCAGATGCTAACGCAGTTGCTTGGGCAAATGCATATAAATCTCAACAAAAGCCTGAATTAGAAGCAGATGGATGGATTTGGATGCTTCATGGCGATCTTGGAGTGGATAACTTCAAACCATATACAGACGGCCAAAAAAATATGGGCCATAAACACTTTATAGAATCAGGAGCACATTTAATGCTGATGCCTAAAGATCCATCTTCAATGGACGGGCAATCCACTGATTACACTAATGGAGGCCCATATGTAATGTTTAAGGGAACTCCATATGTGCATATGATGATTCCTGTTGAAGGTTACTATGACTATCAGCCAGAAGCTGCTCCAAAGTAGTTTTTAAAAATTAACTACCAATAAGCCAGCGAAAGCTGGCTTTTTTAATAAATACTTGGTGCCCTCTGCAGGAATCGAACCTGCAACTAATCCTTAGGAGGGATTTGTTATATCCATTTAACTAAGAAGGCTTAAATTAGATCTGAATTTAATTATATATAAGAAGAAACACTAATACAGATCACTATTTATCTATTTGCCTATATAATGATCCACATGAATATTACTCTACCAGATGGAAGCATAAAGGACTTACCTAAGGGTTCCACTGGACTTGACCTTGCAGAAAGTATTGGGCCAGGCCTTGCAAAAGCTGCACTTGCTGTTGTCGTTAATGGTAATCAAAAAGACTTATCTGATTCTATTAATGAAGATGCAGAAGTTTCAATAATCACAATTAATTCAGATGAAGGCCTTGAAATTATGAGGCACACATTAACAGCACAAGTTCTTGCTCGTGCTGTTCAAAACTTATATCCAGGAACAAAATTAGCCATAGGCCCAACAATAAATGATGGCTTTTATTATGATTTTGAAGCATCAAAAGTTATTTCAAATGATGATCTTGAAAACATAGAAAAAGAGATGAACAAGATTATTGCCTCTGCTTCTAACATTACAAAAAGATTTCACTCCAAGAAAGAAGCAATAAGTATTTTTAAAGATAAGGGAGAGTCATATAAAGAAACAATCATCAATGAAGCCGACCAAGATGACAATTTCCAACTTTATTACCAAGATAATGATGAATTTGTAGACCTTTGTAGAGGCCCACACTTGCCAAATTTAAAACATATTGGAGCTTTTAAATTAACTAAAGTTGCAGGAGCTTATTGGAAAGGCAGCGCTGATAATAAAATGCTCACAAGAATTTATGGAACTGCTTGGAAAAATGAAAAAGATCTAAAATCTCATTTATTAGCTATAGAAGAAGCAGAGAAAAGAGATCATAGAAAATTAGGCAAGGAGATGTCATTATTTCATTTCCAAGAAGAAGCTCCTGGGATGGTATTTTGGCATCCAAAAGGCTGGTCAATATATAAAAACCTTGAGACTTTTGTGAGAGATCGTTTAGAGAAGTTTGGCTATCAAGAAATAAAAACACCTCAAGTTGTCGACAGAAAATTATGGGAAGCATCTGGTCATTGGGATAAGTATAGAGAAAACATGTTCATCACAGAGATAGATGAAGAACATGCTAATGAGAAGAGAACAAATGCTCTTAAGCCTATGAACTGTCCATGCCATGTTCAGGTATACAACCATGGTTTGAAATCATACAAAGATCTACCTATAAGGTTTGCTGAGTTTGGTTCCTGTCATAGGTATGAAGCATCTGGAACACTTCATGGGTTGATGCGTGTAAGAGGTTTTACTCAAGATGATGGACATAT
>Ga0213865_10001024_pt1 | contig 18487 bp, 12 predicted proteins | sample PICome_6_FD_160100 | JGI IMG/M metagenome (GOLD analysis project Ga0213865, IMG submission 160100) | Coastal seawater microbial communities near Pivers Island, North Carolina, United States - PICO282 | ecosystem: Environmental > Aquatic > Marine > Coastal | place: USA: North Carolina...
TTCAAAATAGATTTGTTTTTTTTGACCTTCAGCATTCTGCAAAATCATATCGAAGTCGCCAGGATTTTTAGGTGCATTTTTCATTTTAACAACTTCAGTTTTTTTCTCTAAAAAGTCAACGCTTATATAGGCATCTTTTTGAAAAAATCTGCTTTTCCGCATATTTTTTAAAGAAATTCTACTGGCAGTTAAATTTGCAATACATCCATTTTCAAATTCAATACGTGCATTTGCAATATCAGGAGTTTCACTTATTACTGAAACACCATTAGCTTGAATTGATAGTACAGGGGATTGCACAACACTTAGTATTATGTCAATGTCATGTATCATTAAATCTAAGACAACTGGTACATCAGTTCCTCTAGGATTGAATTCCGCTAGCCGATGACACTCAATAAACATAGGATTTTTTATTTCAGAACGTATTGCTTTAAATGCTGGATTAAAGCGTTCAACATGACCAACTTGACCTCTTAAATTATTTTCTGAAACTAATAGTCTTATATGCTCTGCTTCTTCTAAGGTATTTGTTATTGGCTTTTCAATAAATATATGTTTTCCTTTTGAGATGGCTTTGATAGCACAATTATAGTGAGACAAAGTTGGTGTGACGATATCCACAACGTCAACAGAATCAATTAAATCATCTAGTTGTTCAAAATATTTATAGTCAAATTCTTTTTCAACACGTTGTCCATTCGCAATATCAGGATCATAGAAGCCAATAAGATCATATTTGCTTGATTGATCAAGTAATTTTAAATGAATTTTTCCTAAGTGACCAGCACCTAATACACCAACTTTAAGCATTAAAACGTGTTTTAAACAAAATTAAATATTTTAATGGTATTCTACTTAATAATGTAATAAAACCTTGAATTTAAAATTCTTTTATATTTTTAATTTATTACTAATCTATCTTTGCTTAATTTTGAAATTAATTTTATTAAATAATTGGTCGATTCATTTAAACATAAAGGGCTAAGACAAAAACTTGTTGATGTCCTAATATCAAAAGGAATAACAGATAAGGGTGTTTTAAATGCAATTTCTAAGGTTCCAAGACATCTATTTATGGATTCTGGTTTCCTAGATCACGCATATCAAGACAAGGCTTTTCCTATTGCAGCTAATCAAACAATTTCACAGCCTTACACGGTTGCATTTCAAACAGAGTTGCTAGAAGTCAATGAAAATGACAGAGTACTTGAAATAGGTACTGGAAGTGGATATCAAACCGCTGTTTTATGTTTGCTTGGAGCTGAAGTTTATAGTGTAGAACGTCAATTAGAATTATTTAAAAAATCAAGTTTATTTCTGCCAAAGATTGGTTTTGTAGTCAAGCGTTTAGTTTTTGGTGATGGTTATAAAGGTTTGAAAGAAGATGCGCCATTTGATCGAATATTAGTAACTGCTGGTGCTCCATACGTGCCCAAGGAACTTTTGTCACAACTTAAGATTGGAGGTCGACTCGTTATTCCTATTGGTAATGAAGAGCAAATTATGACTTTATACATTAGAACTGGACCGAAGACATTTGAAAAATATGAGCATGGTAAATTTAAATTTGTCCCAATGCTTGAAAATAAATCTTAAAGGTTTATTCCGAACATAAATCTGCTTTCACTTTTCCCACCAGAATAAGATCTTACGTAATCTATTCTTAAAAAGCGATATTTACCCCAACCTAAATTCGATATTCCAGAATTAAATTCAAAATAATTTTTGTTTTTACTTATTGAAATCCCGTGAGCACCTAAAACTAAATTAAAATTAAATTTATTTACGAATGGTATTTTACCTAATACATAGCCTTTAAAATTTTGTTCTAAATGGTATTCAAAATAATCATTTGAAGTACTGTAATCGTAATATTCTAAGTTTTTAAAACTTGAAATATAATTTCCTCTAGAGTTTATATTTGTTTGATTTCCATTAAAGTGTTTATAATCAACAAATGAAACTGTTTTATTTTTAAAAAAGGTCCCAACAATGTAATTGTAATTTAAAACACCTATAGATTTAAGGTTAAGCTCCTGATTTATCCTAACATTCAAGTGGTCAAAATTATAATTTGAAATAGATGAATTAAATCCTTTTGTATATTCCAAAAATAATTTGGGGTACTTTGAGTTTTCGATATTGACCTTGAAATCTGGATAACTCATAAATTTTTCTCCAAAGGATATTCCAATTCCGATATTAAATTTGATAATATCGTGATTAATAAAAGGTGCAGTGTTTGTTGCATTAGGGTTTAATGGATTATTGCTCGTATAATTAATATTGTCTCTAGGTAATATCACAAAATCAGTACTATTGAATAAAACTTTTCTATCCTCATAAGTCAAGTTTGATTTTAAAAATATTCCATTAAAAAGGTCTCTACTGAATCCAAGATTAAAGTATGTTTTGTCATAGATCTTCATATAGTTTCTTTCGAATAATAATGAGGTGATAAGGTTTTGAAATCTAGTTATTGGTTGTTTAGAGTTGAATTGTTCTGTTTTAACACCTAAGTCTATACTGACTTCAGTGTTATTAACAGCATTAAATTTGTATTTACCAAATAGACTCCCTCGAATTCGTTCAGATTCATCACTATAATTTAAAAGCCCATTTATTGAAATGAATTTTTTGTAATCATTATACAGTTTAGTGTAATTTGATTTTATAGAAAAATTATATCCTTGAACTGTATTGAAAGATAATCCCATCAAAGGTCCTGTTATACTGAAGTTATTCTTTTCGTAAGAATTATTGTAATTGTAGCCTAAAATAAGATCGACTAATTTAAATTTGTTGTTTTTTAAATCAACTGAATCAAGGTAAACTTTTGAAGACCTTTTAGTTTCAATACTATCTTTTTTAATGTAATCTTTTAACTCATCTTCAGTGAGTGGTATTGGACGTTCATTTTCCCAAAACCTATTTTCTTTGTTATTAGCATTTTTATCAAAAGTCAAAATTTGATTTTTCTTTTTATTTGATGAAATTTCAGTTTTGAGATCATAGTTTGAATAATTAGCAATAAAACTTCCAGATCCTTTAAAGCCAAAAATTCCATAACCAAAATCAATTGATTGATTTTTTAATAACCAAAATTTTGATTCTGGTTCAAAGCTTAAATTTTGGCGAATTCTTATATTTTCAGCAGGTAAAATTTGTGCTTGTGCTCCACTAATTTGAATATCAACTCCATAAATAGCCCAGCTTTCTTCGACAATATAGATACTACCAGAAAATACTCTGTCATTTTCTCTTTTGGGTATTATTTTAATTTTGTTAATTAAATTACCATAAGTGTCATAAAAGTCCCCTTCAAGTTTATACTTGTAATAGTTGAAAGCATAATCTGAGATTGGAGAAATAATTTCATTATTGATGCTTACTGTATTATTATAAAGATTAAAGTTCACATCCATTGCAGAATTGAAACTAATACCATTTGAATCGCCACTAACTTTTGATGCAATTACTGTTTCATACATTTCAGGCTTGATATATTCAATTTTTGAAATTGTTTCAGAAAGATAAATATAACCTGATCTTGTAGAATCTAATGATCCTCCTAGATCTCCAAGTTCTTGGCCCATGAATTTTTCTGGTGCATTTTCGATTTTGATATACCCTTTTGAATAAAAATCAGCTGTGTATTTGTTTAGTTTTTCTAAGTATACCAATCTCTTGGAAATGGCTTTTTTTATAATTCTGTTTGCTGGATTTTCTTCCGAACTTATTATGACTTCATTTAAACTTATGTTTTCATCTTCTAAAACAACATTTAGTTTGAATGGAAATTCATTGACTGTGATGTTGTTTTTTAAAGTTTTATATCCTAAAAATTGATAAACTACAGTATAGTTACCCTTTTTTTTGATGTTAATTTCATATTCTCCTTTAGCATTTGAACTTGTACCAACATAAGAATTTTCAATAAAAATATTAACATATGGAATAGTTTCTCCGTTGCTATCATATACAACACCTTGAATTTGACTTTGTGAGACAGTTATTGTCAATAAAAATATAATTATTGCGATTTTTTTCATCATTTATTTTTTAAAATCCTTTCTAATACGATCTAAATTTCTCTTGTTTTCACGATCTTTTATTGTCTCTCTCTTATCAAATAGTTTTTTTCCTTTCGCTAACGATATTTTTAGTTTTGCGTAGCCGTTTTCGTTAATAAAAAGTTTTGTAGGTATTATGGTTAAGCCTGTATTTTTAACTTCTTTTTCTAACTTTCTAAGTTCCTTTTTGTTCAGTAAAAGCTTTCGTTGAGCTTTTGGTTTATGGTTAAAGAAATTTCCATGTTCATATTCTTGAATTGTCATATTAATTATAAAAAGTTCATTGTAGTTATTAAACTCACAAAAGCTCTCAGCAATGGAAGCTTTTCCAGCTCGAATAGATTTAATTTCAGTCCCAGTTAAGACTATTCCAGCGGTATATGAGTCAATTAACTCAAACGAGAATTTAGCTTTCTTATTTAATATGTTTATGGATTTTTTCATTTCAATTCAAAACTAATCAAATATTTAATTTTGCATTCTACAATGATATATAATTTATTAAAATTTATTAGTTTAATTTAATTGATTAAAGTTAAATAATATATTTGCTATTGTTTTTAGTTCTATGAGTTTTTTTAGTAGTATTTTTAATGGTAATGAAATTGATTGGTCTGAAAATATTTTGGATTCAGCAGATCAGTTTAAAGAATTAATTGAAAAATCATACAGCAAACCTCAATTAATTTTTAAGCACTCCACTCGCTGTAGTATAAGTATATATATACTTAAAGATTTTATTTCAAACAATGTTGAATATAAAAGCAATATTGATTGGTGGTATTTAGATATATTAAAATACCGTTCTATTTCTAATTTAATTGCTGATAACTTTGGACTTATTCATCAATCTCCACAGCTTATCATAATTATTGATGGGGTAGTCGCTAACCATGCATCACATGAAAAAATTAAGAATATAAAGCTATCGGATTATTAAAAACTTAATTTTCTTTACCTAAAATTAGATTAGTTTATTATAAGTTGTATGAGAACTATAATTTTTTCTTGGTCCGGTCACATTGTGAATTATTTCAAATTCTAAATTAGGTTTAAATATGTAATTTGATATGTAACAATCTTCTATACATTGGTGAGAAGATATTCCGTGTAGTATTCCATCATTGTTTTTTAGTTGTATTGATTGGAACAATAATTTTGGTGTTTCATAAAAATAAATTTGAAGTTCATTTTTTAATATGCTATAGATATATTTTCTATTTGATCTCAAAACTTTACCATTCTTAATTTTTAGGTTTCCTGTTTCACTATAAATAAATTCATTTTTATTATTGAATTTAAATAAAACTTTTCCATAGCTTGTATTGCCATTGTCAAATACTCTATTAAATGACCATTCTCCCAATAAAAGACTATATGATAAATAATTATTCCTCAATGTTTTCATAAAATATACACATCAAAATTAATCATTACCAATTAAATGATTTAAATATTTGGATTTATTAAATGTAATACTCAAATTTGAGAACAGCATATTAAATATTTATGTATACAATTGACGATAATCCTTTTAGTATTAATTTAATTAGTAAATTAATTTCAAATAAAACTAAATTAGCTCTTTCGAAAAATTCTATTGATAAAATTGTCTCTTGCCGTGATTATCTAAACCATAAAATTGAATCCTCGAAATCACCTATATATGGAATAAATACAGGTTTTGGTTCGTTATATAATGTGAAAATTTCTTCAAAAAATTTAAAAAAACTTCAAGAAAATTTAGTGAAGTCACATGCTTGTGGAATTGGTAAAAAAGTTCCAAAAAGTATAGTTAAATTAATGATGTTGCTAAAGATTAAGGCATTATGCCATGGTTATAGCGGAGTTCAGTTAAGTACTGTTGAAAGATTAATTGATTTTTATAATTTAGATGCTTTACCAGTAATCTACACTAAAGGTTCACTTGGAGCTTCAGGCGATCTAGCCCCTTTGGCTCACATGGCATTATCAATTATAGGCGAAGGTGAGATGTGGTATAAGGGGAAAAGAGTTAAGACTTCTGAAGTTTTGATTGAAAATAAAATGAAACCAATCTCTCTGCAATCTAAGGAGGGCTTAGCATTACTTAATGGAACTCAATTTATGTCAGCATATGCAGTAGATTGTTTGATAAAGTCTTACAGGTTATCATTTTTATCAGATTTAATAGCTTCAATATCTTTAGATGCATTCAATTGTCGATTGGAACCATTTAATTCTTTAATTCATGATTTGAGGCCTCATAAAGGACAGGTGTTGACTGCAAAAAGAATTTCAGGATTCTTAAAAGGTAGCTCTTTGATTAAACAAAAAAAGAATCATGTCCAAGACCCTTATTCTTTTCGTTGTATACCACAAGTTCATGGGGCTACTAAAGATTCGTTAGAGTTTTTTCGATCTACAATAATTACTGAAATTAATTCAGTTACAGATAATCCCAATATTTTTGCTCAAAAGGATGTAATTATTTCTGGCGGAAATTTTCATGGGCAACCTATTGCACATGCACTTGATTTCTTAAAAATTTCAATTTCAGAGTTAGGAAATATTTCAGAAAGGAGAATATTTAAATTAATTTCAGGAGAAAGAAATCTACCATGTTTTTTAATCGACAAACCTGGACTTAACTCTGGTTTGATGATTCCACAGTATACAGCTGCAAGTATCGTTAGTGCGAATAAGCAACTTGCTACGCCAGCTAGTATTGATTCAATTGTTTCATCAAATGGTCAAGAAGATCATGTTAGTATGGGAGCAAATGCTGCTATTCAGGCTTATGAAATTATTGAAAACACTGAACAAATTTTAGCAATAGAATTACTTAATGCCTCTCAAGCTTTATTTTTTAGAGAAGAAAAAACATCAGATTTTCTTCAAGAAATTTTAAGTTCTTACAGGGAATTAGTGCCAAAAGTTACAGAAGATCGAATTCTTCATAACGATATTGAACTTTCAGTGAATTTTATAAGAAATTTAGAGTTAGGTGAAGAAATTTTTATTTCAACTTAATTCTGTATGAATTTTATACAAACCTATTCTAGTTTTTCTTTTTTGACTTACCTGCAGTGGTAGTTACTGTTGTTAATTTAACAAATAATGAATCAGTTTCTTTATTTAAATCTATAGAAATAGTATCCCCTGATTGAATATTTGATTTTATAATTTCTTCAGCTATTAGATCTTCAACGTATTTTTGAATTGCTCTTTTCAGTGGTCTGGCTCCATATTGTTTGTCAAACCCTTTTTCTGCAATAAAGCTTTTTGCCTTTTTACTTAGTTTTAGTTTGTACCCAAGTTCATCAATTCTGTTGAGTAATTTATCTAATTCAATATCAATAATTTTATCAATATCATTTTTTTCTAATGTGTTAAATACAACAACATCGTCAATTCTGTTAAGGAACTCTGGGGCAAAGGCTTTTTTTAGTGCATTTTCAATCACTGATCGTGCATTTGAACTTTCCTGCATTTTTTGAGCAGATGTACCAAAGCCTACACCATTGCCAAAGTCTTTAAGTTTTCTAGCCCCAACATTAGATGTCATTATAATTATTGTATTGCTAAAGTCGATTTTTCTTCCAAGACTATCAGTTAGAAACCCATCATCTAAAACCTGTAAAAGCATATTATAAACATCAGGATGAGCTTTTTCAATTTCATCAAGTAAAATAACAGAATATGGTTTTCTGCGAACTTTCTCAGTAAGTTGCCCACCTTCTTCGTAGCCAACATAACCTGGAGGAGCACCAACTAGCCTCGAAATCGCAAATTTTTCCATGTATTCACTCATGTCAATTCTAATTAAAGAATCACTGCTATCAAAAAGTTCACTGGCAAGAACCTTTGCAAGTTGAGTTTTTCCTACACCAGTTTGACCTAAAAAAATAAAAGATCCAATTGGTTTACTAGGGTCTTTCAATCCAGCTCTATTTCTTTGAATAGCTTTAACTACTTTTGAAACAGCTTTATCTTGACCAATTACTTTTCCATTAATAAGTTCTGGTAGTACTGAAAGTTTATTTCCTTCTGTTTGAGCAATCCTATTCACAGGAATTCCTGTCATCATAGATACAACTTCAGCAACATTTTCTTCATTTACAATTTCTCTGTTAGTTTTTGATTCAGCTTCCCACTTTTCTTGCGCCTCAGATAAATTCTTTTCAATTCGCTTTTCATCATCTCTAAGCCTAGCAGCTTCTTCGTACTTTTGCTTTTTTACAACAGAGTTTTTAGTTTCTCTTACAGATTCAAGTTCTGCTTCTAATTCTAAAATTTGATCAGGAACATCAATATTAGTAATATGAACTCTAGATCCCGCTTCATCTAATGCATCAATAGCTTTATCTGGTAGAAAACGATCTGACATATATCTACTAGTCAGTTTTACACATGCTTCAATGGCTTCATTAGTGTAATCTACATTATGATGATCTTCGTATTTATTTTTAATGTTATTTAATATCTCAATTGTTTCATCAATTGTGGTGGGTTCAATTATGACTTTTTGAAAGCGTCGCTCAAGGGCACCATCTTTTTCAATATGTTGTCTGTATTCGTCTAAAGTGGTAGCTCCAACACACTGAATTTCTCCTCTGGCAAGTGCTGGCTTGAACATATTTGATGCATCGAGACTTCCTGTAGCCCCGCCAGCTCCAACAATTGTGTGAATTTCATCTATAAATAATATAACATCATCATTTTTTTCCAATTCGTTCATAACCGCTTTCATGCGTTCTTCAAATTGACCTCGATATTTGGTACCTGCTACCAAGCTGGCCAAATCTAAGGTAACAACTCTTTTATTGAATAGAATTCTAGAAACTTTACGCTGTATAATTCTGTTTGCTAAACCTTCTGCAATAGCAGATTTTCCTACTCCAGGTTCACCAATTAATAGTGGGTTATTCTTTTTTCTTCTACTAAGAATTTGTGATACCCTTTGGATTTCTTTTTCTCTTCCAACAACAGGATCTAACTTCCCCTCTTCAGCCATAGCAGTTAAATCGCGACCAAAATTATCCAAAACAGGAGTTTTTGATTTTTTATTTGCTTTGTTTGAAGTTTCTTTAGAATATGCTTTTTCTTGGGTGTCATCTTTTTCGCTACTTGAGAATGTTTCAGCAGTAGGTGAATCTCCATATGTTAAGTTATCCTCCGTAATCATTGATTTAAATTGCTCTTTAACATTGTCGTAGTTAACTCTTAATTTGTTTAAAAGTTTTGTAGTTGGATCATTTTCGTTTCTAAGAACACAAAGTAATAGGTGTACAGTATTGATAGATTTACTTTGAAATAGTTTAGCTTCTAAAAAAGTTGTTTTTAAAGCACGCTCAGCTTGTCTGGTTAGGTGTAAGTTTTTTTTCTCATTTGAAGAAAATGATATGTCCGGATTTGCAGGACTTAAAATTTCAACTTTTCTTCTAAGTTGACTTAGGTCAATATCAAGGTTATTTAATATCTCAATTGCTTTTCCTTGCCCATCGCGCAATAGTCCAAGCATTAAGTGTTCTGTACCTATGAAATCATGACCCAGGCGTAATGCTTCTTCTTTACTATAAGAAATTACGTCTTTGACTCGGGGGGAAAAATTATCATCCATGTAAAAGTAATTTTATATAAAAATACGAATTTTAAATTTCAAAATGACAAATCAAAATAATTAATAATAGTGATCAATACAAACGAAAATAAAAACAATAAGAATTCAAAATTTTTAAACTCGATTTTATCAACCTTTTACATCTTAAATTGTTGATAAAATCAAGTAAAAAAACAGTCATATTTAAACATATTAAAATATGAAAGTTTTATATTAGCTATCACGTTATAATTACAACAAATTAACTTATGATTGAAGGAGAAAAATTAATCCCAATTAATATTGAAGATGAAATGAAATCTGCATACATTGATTATTCAATGTCTGTAATTGTTTCACGGGCTTTACCTGATGTAAGAGATGGCCTTAAGCCAGTTCATCGCCGTGTTTTGTATGGAATGCATGAACTTGGCGTGAAATCCAGCTCTGCTCATAAAAAATCAGCTAGAATTGTTGGAGAAGTTCTTGGGAAATATCATCCGCATGGCGATACATCAGTGTATGACACAATGGTTAGAATGGCGCAAGAATGGAGTCTAAGATACATGCTAGTTGATGGTCAGGGGAACTTTGGTTCAATTGATGGTGATAGCCCAGCAGCAATGCGTTACACTGAAGCGAGGATGAGAAAGATTTCTGAAGATATGCTTGCTGACATTGAGAAAGAAACAGTTGATCATAAATTAAATTTTGATGATACACTTCATGAACCTACAGTGCTACCTACCAGAATACCAGGCTTGCTAGTTAATGGAGCTTCTGGAATTGCTGTTGGTATGGCTACTAATATGCCACCACATAATTTATCTGAAGTAGTAGACGGTATTACAGCATACATTGATAATAATGACATTGAAATCAATGAACTTATGCAACATGTTAAAGCTCCTGATTTTCCCACCGGAGGTATAATTTATGGCTATGATGGTGTTAAAGATGCTTTTGAGACAGGAAGAGGTAGAATAGTTATGAGAGCAAAGGCAAATATTGAAGAAGTTAATGGAAGAGAATGTATAATTGTTAATGAAATCCCATATCAGGTAAATAAAGCTGATATGATTAAAAAGACAGCCGATCTTGTCAATGACAAGAAATTAGATGGAATTTCAACTATCCGAGATGAATCAGATAGGAATGGTATGCGTATTGTTTATGTTTTAAAGAGAGATGCTATTCCAAACATTGTACTTAATAAACTTTTTAAATACACAGCTCTACAATCTTCTTTTAGTGTAAACAATATTGCTTTGGTTAATGGTCGTCCTGAAATGTTAAACCTTAAAGACATGATACATCATTTTGTTGATCATCGTCATGAGGTTGTAGTTCGCAGAACCAAGTTTGAATTGAGAAAAGCTGAGGAAAGAGCTCATATTTTAGAAGGACTAATTATTGCATCAGACAACATAGATGAAGTAATTAAAATTATCCGTGGTTCGTCAAATCCTGACGAGGCAAGACAAAAACTTGTAAAAAGATTTGAATTAAGCGAAATTCAAGCTAAGGCCATTGTAGAAATGCGTCTAAGACAATTAACCGGATTAGAGCAGGATAAATTAAGATCAGAGTTTGAAGATTTAATGGTAACCATTGAAGACCTTAAAGATATTTTAGATAAGAAAGACCGTAGAATGCAAATCATCAAAGACGAACTTTTAGTAGTCAAGGAAAAATATGGTGATGAACGCCGGTCATTAATTGAGTATGCGGGGGGTGATCTTTCTATTGAAGATATGATTCCCAACGAACAAGTTGTCATTACAATATCTCATGCAGGTTACATCAAAAGAACTTCACTAACAGAGTATAGAACCCAAAATAGAGGAGGTGTAGGGCAAAAAGCTTCAACTACAAGAAATGAAGATTTTCTGGAGCATTTATTTGTTGGAACAAACCATCAATATATGTTATTTTTCACACAAAAAGGTAAGTGTTTTTGGATGCGTGTTTATGAAATTCCTGAAGGTAGTAAAACATCAAAAGGACGTGCAATACAAAATTTAATTAATATTGAACAAGATGATAAAGTTAAAGCATTCATATGTACTCAAAATTTAAAAGATGAAGATTACATAAACGCACATTACGTAATTATGGCTACTAAACGTGGTCAAGTTAAGAAAACTTCACTTGAGCAATATTCTAGACCAAGAACAAATGGAATTAACGCAATTACAATTAAAGAAGGTGATGAGCTTTTAGAAGCTAAATTAACTACTGGTGCTAGTCAAGTTATGCTAGCTTTAAAATCTGGTAAAGCTATTCGTTTCGAAGAAGCTAAAACAAGACCTATGGGTCGTAACGCTTCTGGGGTTAGAGGAATAACTTTATCCAATGCTAACGATGAAGTTATTGGTATGATTTCTGTTAATGATATGGAAAGTAATATACTTGTGGTTTCAGAGAACGGATTTGGAAAACGCTCAAGCTTAGAAGATTACAGAATTACAAACAGAGGAGGTAAAGGTGTAAAAACTATTTCTATAACAGACAAAACAGGAGATTTAGTTTCCATCAAAAATGTTTCTGATGAAGATGATTTAATGATAATTAATAAATCCGGTATTGCCATAAGAATGGCTGTTGAGGATTTAAGAGTAATGGGTCGTGCAACTCAAGGGGTTAAATTAATCAATTTAAAAGGTAATGACTCTATTGCTGCTGTTGCCAAAGTTATGAAAGAAGAAGATGAAGAAGTTGAAGAAAATGACTCAGAACAAAAAGATGAAAATAATGAATCGTCTACTCAAACAAAAGAATAATTTCCAAAGATATCATACATTATGAAAAAATATTTAACATTACTTTTAATAGTTAGTTTTACTACAATTTACAGTCAAAAAAAAGAGTTAAGAACTGCAAACAAGGATTTAGAAAAAGGTAATTTTGATAAAGCTAAAATCTCATTAGATGCTGCAGAAGTTTTATTGTCTTCAATGGATAAAAAACAAAAAAGTGAATTTTATCTTCTAAAGAGTAAATTATTATTAAGAGGAGGTGCTGCAGGTCCTGAAGAAACTAAATTATCAGTTTCTTCATTTGAGAAAGTTTCTGAACCATATGACATTCAGTCCAAAGAAATTCATTTAGTCAATTTAATTAATCATTTGATCAACAGTGGTAGTGGTTATATTGAAAAAAATGATTATTCAACTGCATCTGATTATTTCTTTAATGCTTATAGAATTTCGAAAAAAGATACAATTTACCTTTATTATGCAGCTTCATCTTCAGTTAATGCCAAAGATTACTCCAAATCCTTAGTAATGTACGAAGAGTTGCAGTCAATGGGTTTTACGGGGATTGAAAAACAATATTATGCTCTAAATACCATGACAAATATGGAAGAGCCATTTGATAGTAAATTGTTAAGAGATGCTTCAGTGAAAGCTAAAACGCACACTAATCCGTCTGAAAAAAATTCTAAATCTAAATATCCAGAAATTATAAAAAATATGGCTTTAATATATAATCAAATGGGGGATTCAGAAAAAGCACTTGAAGCTATGAATGAAGCTAGGGCTGAAAATCCTGACGATCTCAATTTGATTTTAACAGAAGCCAATGTTTACTATGCAATGGGGAATATTGATAAATTTAAAAGTTTACTAGAGTATGCTACAAAACTTGACCCTTTAAATCCTGAACTTCAATATAACTTAGGTGTTATTGCATCCGATGCAGGAGATTCAGTAAATGCAAAAAAGTATTATCAAAACGCTATTGATTTAAATCCAAAATATGTAAGTGCTTATATTAACTTAGCAGTATTGATTTTAAGTGAAGAAGAATCAATTATTGAAGAGATGAATAATCTTGGTACTTCAGCTGCTGATGATAGACGTTACGATGAACTTAGAGATGAAAGAAATAACCTTTACATTGATGCTATTCCATATCTAGAAGAAGCTTTAAAGATCGATCCATCAAATTTTAATGCCGCTAAGACATTATCAAATATTTTTTCTGCTACTGGCGATGATGTTAATGCGAAAAAATATAGAGATATTGCTGATAGTCTCAAGTAGTGTTAATTTTTAGAAATAGTTTTTTACAAATTTTAATTTGTGAGAATATTTTTTAATATCAGAATTGAATATTCCATTAATATCTAAAGTGTCAATTCTTACTTTGCCGTGTGAATGAATAATAAAGTTATTTTCCATTATTATACCAACATGTATAATGTTTCCTGATTCATTTTGAAAAAAGGCTAAATCACCAGCTTTACTGTTGATGTTTAATTGAACAATTTTTCCTTGTTTTGCTTGTTGTGATGCATCACGGTTTAATCTAATTCCATTTAGCATATATACCATTTGACTATATCCAGAACAATCAATACCAAATGGTGTTTTACCTCCCCACAAATAAGGTGCATTAATATATAACATTGCAGTTTTTAATATTTGTTTACTAGTGGTTTTTTTAATGATAATTTTCTCCCCATTGTACTTATGTTTTAAAAAATTAATTGGGTTTAAATTGCTTCCCAAAACTATTGAAATGGGGTGGTTGTTGTGATAAATAAAACTTATTAGTTCTGCAGAAAATATTGAATTTTGACTAGTTAATTTAGTGTATGTGTTTTTATCTATTAATTTAAATTGTTTATTATCAATCCAACCTTCATAATTATCATAATAAAGTTTGATCCGACTCCATTTATCTTTTTGTTCGAGCAATTTGAAACACTCTCCATATAGAATTTGAGATACAAGCTCGCTTTTATCAGAAGGACTATTTCTAATTCCAACAATACCTAAGTTACAAAGGCCGTACCTCATTTATTCTCTTTTTATTATTAAAGCAGAAGCTCCACCACCACCATTACATATTGCAGCAGCACCAATTTTTCCATTTTTTTGTCGCATTATATTAATCAACGTAACTACAATTCTTGTACCTGAACAACCTAAAGGGTGTCCAAGAGAAACAGCACCACCATGAACATTTACTTTTTTAGGGTCAATATTTAAAATTTTTGTATTGGCAAGTCCAACTACTGAAAATGCTTCATTTAATTCAAAAAAATCTATATCCTCAATTTTAATATTTCCTTTTTTTACAGCTATTGGTAAGGCTAGAGAAGGAGCAATTGTAAACCAATTTGGCTCAACTGCTGCGTCAGAATAACTAATTATACTTGCTAGAGGATCTATATCGAGTTCTTTAGCCTTATCCTTACTCATTAATACAATAGCAGCAGCACCATCATTAATTGTTGATGCATTAGCAGCAGTAATAGTACCATCTTTTTTAAAAGCAGATCTAAGTTTTGGTATTTTTTCTAATTTAATATTGTTGAACTCTTCATCTTGATCAACAACAATTTTCTGACCATTGCGCTGAGGTACTTCAACAGGAACGATTTCGTTATCAAAATAGCCTTTATTCCAAGCTTCTGCAGATCTCTTATATGATGAAATGGCAAATTTATCTTGATCTTCTCTGCTGAATGAATATTTTTCAGCACATTTTTCAGCACAAAGTCCCATTGCTTCATTAGAATAAGCATCAATCAATCCATCTTTTTGCATTCCATCATCCAAATTAATTGATCCAAATTTCTTGCCTTTTCGAGCATTATAGTAATGAGGAATGAGGCTCATATTTTCCATACCCCCAGCAATAATTATATCCGAATCCCCTAAAGCAATACTTTGAGCAGCCTGTATTATTGTTTTTAGTCCAGAGGCACAAACTTTATTAATTGTTGTACAAGGAACTTTATTGGGTATTCCAGCAAAAATTGCAGCTTGTCTTGCAGGTGCTTGTCCAGTACCAGCTTGAACTACATTACCCATGAAAACTTCATCTATTGCGCTTGGATTAAGATTGATTTTTTGAATTGCACCTTTGATGGCAATTGAACCAAGGACAGGTGCTGGGATTGTTGATAATGACCCCATAAAACTACCAATAGGAGTTCTTGCAGCAGAAACAATCACAACTTCTTTAGACATAATTTTGTTTTAAAATGATTGCATCTAATTTAATTAATTATCATTGTTTTTACTAAATTTGAGAGTACAATTTTATTTAAGTCATTGGTTTATTTTTAAATAATATTTTCTTGTAAATGAACAATTTTTTTAACAGTCTATATAAAAATCATAATTTCATTTACAAGATTTTTTTATTCTTATTAACTACTTTTTTAGTAGTTTATTTATTTCCTAAAAGTGGTTCTTTTAGATATAGTTTTGAGAAGGGAAAGCCTTGGCAGTCTGAAAACCTATATGCTCCCTTTGATTTTGCAATTCAAAAATCAGAAAAAGAGATTGAATCCGAAAAGGAACTCATAGTTTTAGAATCTGCGGTCTTTTTTAATTTGGATACTACAATCAAAAAACAAGTTTTGGTGAATCATAGATCTAAGTTTGATGAAATATTTAATCTATTAAAAAACGACTCATCAAAGACAAAACTTTTTGATAGAAATCTAAAGATGTTAAATTCTTTATACTCTAATGGTATCTTACCTTATGATTATAATTTTGATTCAAAGCAAATTATTAAAATTCTGGTTAACAATACACAGGTTAAGTCTGTTGCGTACAATGATTTCTTTCCTCAATCCAAATTGAATAAATTTATAGATTCAACTCTTTTAAGTACTGAATATAGTTCTTACATACCAAATGTAAAATCTATATTTTTTGACGTTATAATTCCAAATATAACATACAATGAAAAATTAACTAAAAGCGCTATACAGGACCGTTTTAATCAAATTTCATTAGTGCGTGGCAGAGTTGAAAAAGGTACCTTGATTATATCAAAAGGTGAAGTAGTAAAAGGAGATAAATTATCCATTTTAAAATCATTGGAGTCTGAATATGAATCACAAGTATGGTCTGAAACAAGTTACATATGGATTATTGCCGCGTACACAATTTTAGTTGCTTTAGCTTTACTGATGTTACTTTTATTTTTGAGGAAATACAGGTTTGAAATTTATTCAAATAATACTAAGATTACATTCATTTTCTTCAATATAGTTTTAATGGTTTTATTAACTACTTTGGTAATTAATTTCAATCCAAGTTACGTATATGTTGTCCCTTTGTGTATTCTACCATTAATACTTAAGGCTTTTTTTGATGCAAGGCTAGGGCTTTTTACACATGTTATAACGGTGCTGTTGTTAGGCTTTGTAGTTTCAAATAATTACGAATATATGTTTTTGCAAATTATTGCTGGAATTGTAACAATTTTGACAGTTTCTGAGCTATACAAAAGAGCTAATTTGTTTATTTCAGTTGGACAAATTACATTGATTTATATTTTGTCGTATTTTTCATTTTACATTATATATGAAGGAAATATTGATGGACTGAAATGGGAAAACTTTTTGCTATTTGTTTTATGCGGTTTGGCTACCCTTTTTGTTCAGCCAATGATTTATGCCTATGAAAAACTTTTTGGTTTGGTTTCAGATGTTTCTTTACTTGAATTAACGGACACTAATAGTCCATTGCTAAAAGAACTCTCAGACAAGTCGCCAGGAACTTTTCATCATTCTTTAAATGTTGCTAATTTAGCTGAATCTTGTGCAAATGAAATTAGAGCTAACTCGATGCTTGCTAGAGTTGGTGCATTATACCACGATATTGGCAAAATGAATAACCCTACGTATTTTACTGAAAATCAATCAACTGGTACTAATCCTCACGATGAGTTATCTCCTAGAGAGAGTGCTAAAATTATTATTGATCATGTCATTAATGGAATAGAGATTGCGAAAAAATATAATCTCCCCGATCGTGTTATAGATTTTATAAGAACTCATCACGGTACCAGTAAGGTGCGTTATTTTTACAATAAACAAAAAGATTTAAATTCAGATTTTGATGTATCAGAATTTAAATATAAAGGTCCCAAACCGTTTAGTAAAGAAACAGCTATTCTTATGATGTGCGATAGCGTTGAAGCTGCATCAAAAAGTTTAAAAAATCCAACCTCAATAAAAATTAATAATTTTGTTGATTCTATAATTTCTTCTCAAATTGAGATGGATCAATTTTTAAATTCAAACATTACATTCAAGGAAATAGAGTCTATAAAAAAAGTCTTAAAGCACAAGCTAGCTAATATTTATCATCTCCGAATAGAATATCCTGACTAGGATTAAATTTCACAATTAAAAAATTAAATAAATAGTTTGCGTTGTTGCTTATGAAAAGTTACATTTGCATCCGCAATTTTATTGCTAAAGTTCATTAAAATAGGAGAGGTGCCAGAGTGGTAATGGAGCAGATTGCTAATCTGTCAACGCGTAAGTGTTGCCCGGGTTCGAATCCCGGTCTCTCCGCAAACAATTAAACAATACGGGGTGTAGCGTAGCCCGGTTATCGCGCCGCGTTTGGGACGCGGAGGTCGCAGGTTCGAATCCTGCCACCCCGACAATATTGTTTTTTTGATTATGCGGGGTGTAGCGTAGCCCGGTTATCGCGCCGCGTTTGGGACGCGGAGGTCGCAGGTTCGAATCCTGCCACCCCGACAAAATATAATATTAATGGTCGCGTAGCTCAGCTGGATAGAGCATCTGCCTTCTAAGCAGACGGTCACAGGTTCGAATCCTGTCGCGATCACAAATAACCTTCTGATTTTCAGGAGGTTATTTTGTTTTCAGGGAATTTATTTTTAAAATATTTAATTCTATATTAAAGTTTTTTTAATATTTTTTATAAATTCATAATCAACTTAATAATAAAAAAATGAAAAAACTACTCTTATTAACTTCTGTATTTATTCTCTTCGCTTGTAGTGGAGGTGATGATGATAACTCTGAAAATCAAGTTTC
>Ga0213865_10001026_pt1 | contig 18471 bp, 12 predicted proteins | sample PICome_6_FD_160100 | JGI IMG/M metagenome (GOLD analysis project Ga0213865, IMG submission 160100) | Coastal seawater microbial communities near Pivers Island, North Carolina, United States - PICO282 | ecosystem: Environmental > Aquatic > Marine > Coastal | place: USA: North Carolina...
TAACAAGTAATAATTCTAGTACTTTTCAATCTTTTGATACTTCAGCAAACGTAGCAGTAAAAACCATAGTAAATGGTAGTACTTTTTTAAATGCCAATCTTACAGGTTGTATGTTTACAAAAAGAAGCAATGTTACTGAAGCTTTTACGCAGACTTTTGACTTTCGATTAGTTAATAGTCCTGCAAATTTAGGAACCATTATAACATATTAGGAGAATTAAATGGAATTAAAATCATTACTGGTAGACAGTAAAACTACTTGGGCAGAGTTTCCAGGTTTAGATGGATTTGAGGTAGAGCTTGCAAATTTATCTAGAAAAGAGTTAGTAAACTTAAGAAAAAAGTGTACTACAAACAAGTTCAATAGAAAAACTAGAGCTTTTGAAGAACAATTAGATGACGAAAAATTTGTAGAAGAATTCACAAGAGCAACAATAAAAGGATGGAAAGGATTAAAACTTAAATATTTAGAAGATTTAATTCTAGTAGATTTAGCAAAACAAGACCCGGAAGCAGAGATGGATTATTCAATAGAAAATGCCAAAGTACTTGTAGAAAATTCATCTGAGTTTGATAACTGGCTCAACGAGGTAGTCTTTGACTTAGAAAACTTTCGTAGCCACAAACCGGGAACTGATAAGAAAAAGACTGGAGACGTACCTAAATAATAAAGAAATAGGCATGACCAAAGACCAGTATCTCAGAATGTGTGAGCAAACTGGAGAGGAGATAAATTGGGAAAAGTGTCCTCCTGATTGGGAGGATTTTCCTGACATTATAATCGATACTATAAATATATTTAATTGCATGGGCGATAGAGTATACCCTGATATTGGTTATATTGGAAAAGACTTTACTAATTTTGAATTTTTAATAAAACACTTTAAAATAGACGAACACCAAATAGAATATGTATTAGATATACTACTATGGCTAGACAGCAGGACTATCGAAAAATCTCAGAAAAAAATTAAATCTGAGTACGATAGAATAAAAAATAAAAGATAATGGCAGATAATAAAGTATTAGTAGAATTTCAGATTGTCCAAAAAGGTCAAAGTATCTCTGTAGTACAAAAAAATACTGAAAAATTAGCAAAAAGCACAGACAAAGCTTCAGCTTCTCAAGCTAAATATAATAAACAACAAGACGCAGGCTATAATCGTCAAAAGCAGGGAATGATTCAGACTGCTAATTCTACCAAAAACTTTTCAAAACTAGCACAATCAATTGACGGAGTGGGTAACTCTTTAGTAGGGGCATATGCTACAGTAGCCGCTAACGTCTTTGCCTTAAGCGCATTATTCAATGCATTAAAAACAGCAGCTAAATTCGATCAATTAAAAGAAGGTTTAGATAATCTAGGAACTTCTAGTGGTAGAACTTTAGGTATTATGGCAGAAAATCTTAAAGAAGTCACAGGAAATGCAATAAGTTTAGAAGAGGCTTACAGGTCAGCTGCTTTAGGTATATCTGGAGGTTTTGGAGGCGAAGAACTAGCAGGACTTGCTAAAATTGCAAAAGGTGCTGCTCAGACTCTTGGAAGAGACTTAGGAGATGCATTCGATAGGCTAACAAGAGGTGCGATTAAACTCGAACCAGAAATTTTAGATGAATTAGGTATTATGGTTCGTCTTGATGACGCAGTAGAAAACTATGCTACAGTATTAGGTAAGGCAGCAGGTTCTTTATCTCAAGCAGAAAGAAGACAGGCTTTTATGAATGCAATTCTTGAGCAAGGAACTGCAAAGTTTGGAGAAATAGCAGACGAAGTCGATACAAATGTGTTTGATAGATTAGCTGCAACTTTTGGTGATTTAACAAAAACTATTTTTGGATTTACTAATGCAATCATTGGAGTACCTCTTGGATTATTAGCAGACAATGCACTACTACTTGGCGCAGCATTATTAGGTTTTGGAAGTACTTTAACTAAACAAATTGTACCTGGTTTAGCAAATGCAGGGGCGGCAGCACAAGCAAATGCAGCTAGATTACTTAAAGTAGCCGAAGCTTCAGAACTAGCTGGAGAAACTCAAAAAGCAGCATTTGCAAGTCAAATAGCAGGATTCAAATCAGGAAACAAAGGCTTAGAAAAATACCGTAAAAGAATAATAGATGGAACAGCAAGTACCAATGATTTTCGAAAAATGCAAATCAAAGTTAATCAAAGTATAGCAGGATATACCACAGCTAGAACAAGAGGAAATAACGTTGATGCAGTTGCACTGGGGCAAAGAAAAACTGAAGCCGCTTTATTAAAAGAAATTATTTTATTAGAACAAGGACGAGCTGCAGCAAATATTAAAACAGCACAAGCAATAGCACAGGCAAACGCAGCTACAGGTGCAGCTAATGCAATCACACTGTTTACTGTAGGTGCTCAAGGGATAGGAGCAGCTTTTTCAGGTATAGGTGTTGCTGCAGAAGGGTTCAAAGATGAGTTAGTTGATATAGCAAAAGGAGCATTACCAAAAGGTACTAAAGAACTAAGCTTTTTTAATAAGATGATGATAAATAGTCAAGTAAGGACTTTTAAATTTACAAATAGCTTAAGATTATTAGGGTCTGCTTTCTTAGGATTATTACCTTTCATAGCAGCTTTCTTAGCAGTAGCAGGTCTCGCTACTTTAGCTTTTAACAAACTATATAATACTAAGGAACAAAAAGCATTTTTAAAAGGTCAAAAAGAATTAAACTTAATATTATCTAAATTACCTGAAAAAGCAAAAGAATATGAAAGCACTCAACAAAGTATCTTACCTCTTGCAGATATACAAATCAAACAATTTGACATTATAAGCAATAGTATATCAGAAATTAATACTAAATTAAAGGAACAAATCAGGTTAGAAAAAGCAGCAAATGAGTCGCGAAAAAATTCTCCAGGAGCATCCCAAAACAAAGGATTATCTAACGCCGCCGCCACCGCCTCCGCGGAAGCTATTTTTGTTGATGCTGGTCCACAAACAAATTACTCAATGAGCTCAGGACCTTATGGGGGAATGTCGGCTGAAACAGTAAACGTAGTAGCACAAGAACAAGCTGGATTAAACAGAATTTTAGGAAAGGGCGTACTTAGCTTTGAAGAAATTACAAAGGCAGCTGCAGGTTTTACAGATACAACAAGTCAACAAGCAAGTTTAGCTCAATTATTTGAAATAAAAGACTCGGATGCGTTTAAATCTTTTTCTACAATACTACAAAGTACTATACCTAGACAAGCCGAAATATTAAAAAATGAGTTAAATTTAGAGGAAGTTATTGGAAAAGGCGGACAAATTCTTGAAGAGGATTTAGTACGAGCAATCGATGCCGCCGATAGAAAAACAAAGTTATTAAATGATAATTTTAGAGGAGTAAATCAAACTCTTGCAGAATCCGAAAAAGCAACAAGTAAGTTTATCAAAGCTTTAGCCCCAAAAACAAGTGTTGATGCAATTTCACTGCAATTTCAATCTTTAAATAGAGAGCTAATAGCTGCAGCAGAATCAACTGAGTTAGCAGGGCTTACTACTTCTAAAGAGATAGGTAGAGCATTAAGTGATACAGGAACAAATGTAGCTAGATTAGTAGGCCCCAAATTTGTTAAGCAACTAACCGCGGTTAAGGACTTAGAAAAACAAATAAAAGATGCTAGAATAGAAGGAGTGGATGGGTTAAAACTTAAATATTTAGAAGACCAACTAGACAAGCAGTTAGAGCAATTAGGAGACCAAAAACATTTGGTAAAAGAAACATTCGATAACATATTGAATCTGCAAAAAACTGAAATCACAAGAAAAAATACACTAGAGCAAATTAATAAATTGTTATCAAAAGGGGCAACTTTTGCATCTACTGCATCTGAAAGTGCTAAAATTCAATTAAATGCGCAACAAAAACAATTTGACTTAAGAAAAGAACAACTTAAACAAGAAAGAACTTTATTAGAGAAAACTTTTGTACAGCTAAAAGACTCAGCTGGAGGCGAAGTATTATTTGAAAATTTCAAAAATATGGAGATAGAAGACCAGTTAAAAATAGCCGAAGCTTCAAGCATAGAGTTAAATAATGTTTTTGCTTTACAAAATCAAAATCTTAAAGATCAAAATTTAATATTTGAAGAAGCTTTTACACTAGCGGACAGAAAAAATCAAGTAGAAGCTATGACTCAAAAAGCGTTATTAGAGCAGGTACAACTTCAAAAACAATTAAATTCGCTAACTAATCAAAATTTAGAAAGCGAAGCAAAAATTGAAAAATTTAAAAGAACAGGAGATACTACTTTAAATGCTGCAGAAACTTATGATTTACAAGTAGCTGCAGCCAAAAAAGCTTTAGATACAGCTAAAGAAGAAGCAAAGATAAAAAATAAACTTATTGACGCAGAATTAGCTGTTCAAAAAGTAAGACTAGTATTATTAGCTGCAGAAGCAGAAGCAGCAGAAATGCCTTTTGATACTGCTCCTATTATAAAAGCTATGGATAAAGCCGCCGAGCTCAAGAAAGACATTAATGATGCAGGAGTTACAGCCGCCGAAAATACTTTAGCTTTAACAGTTGCAGAAGGACTTAAAAAAGGAATCGAATGAGCAAAAGAAGGAAACGTATTTGAGGGATATAGAACAGCATTAAAAGCAGCAACAACTGAAGACTCCCAAGGAAAAGGAGGAGCAGTAACTTTCCTAGAAAGTTTATCTTTAGGAGAAAGTGTTGTAGGAAGTTTTGCAGAACAGTTAAAAGAGTTAGGCCCTGAAGGAGAAGCTATAAGTGCTATGGCATCGGGTGCTTTAAAAGTCGCAGAATCAATTGCTATAATAGGAGATAAAAGTACTACTACAGGTGAAAAACTTCAAGCAGGAATGGCAATGTTTACTGCTATTGGTCAAGCCCAACAAGCTCAAGCAAAAGCCGCAGCAGCAGCAATAGATACACAAATAGAAGCAGAGAAAAAACGTGACGGTAAATCAGAAGCTTCTGTACAAAAAATCAAAGCATTAGAAAAGAAAAAAGAAGCTATCCAAAGAAAAGCTTTTGAACAAAATAAAAAGATACAATTAGCTCAAGCAATTGTAAATGGTTTTTCTGCAATACAAAGTGGTTTTGCTACTCAACCTTTCTTCCCGTTAGGAATAGCAATGGGAAGTTTAGCAACTGTAATGACTGCTATGCAAATACAAGCAATCAAAAAACAACAGTTCAATGGAGGAGCTGGAGATACTCCTAGTGCACCAAGCACAGCACTTACTATAGGTAAACGTTCAAATGCAGTAGACGTAACTAAACAAGCTACAGGTGGAGAACTCAACTACTTAAGAGGAGGTTCAACAAGCGGAAATGACCTCGGCGGGGCTGGAGCAGCTATGGGTAGAAAAGGCTACGCAAATGGCGGAGAAGGTATTGTAGTTGGAGAAAGAGGCCCTGAGATTATTACTCCTGCAGACCCAGTAGACATTACACCAAACTTTGCACTTGGCGGAGAAACAAACGTAAACTTTACAATCAATGCAGTCGATGCAGCCGGAGTAGAGGACTTATTAGTAAATCAAAGAGGAAACATTATAAGAATGATAAGAGAAGCAGCCAACGAAAATGGAGAAGACTTTTTAACACAAGTAGACCCAATGGCTTATGGGAGTAAAAGCTAATGGCAACATTTACTAGTTTTGCAAACAGATTACCTGACCCAAATTTTGGTATAGCAGAGGACGGCTCTACTTCCAATACAACTGTAGCAGGTCCTGGCTTTAAAAGTGTCAAGTTTACAAGTGAGCAACCAACTGCAATCAGTAGAACAAACAGCGGAAGAGTAATTACAAGAGCAATCGTAGCTCATAGATGGAAAGTACAAATAACTTATAATCCTATGACTCGTGACCAATTTGAACCTGTGTATAATTTTTTATTGGAAAAAAGAGGGCGTTTAAAACCTTTCTTTGTTGCACTACCACAATACGCGTCACCGAGAACGGCAACGAGTGGAACAATTTCAGTTTCGGGTAGTATAACATCAGGCGATACAAATTTTTTAATAGATGGAATGGACAGTGTCACTGGAGGATTACGTCCAGGTGACATGATAAATTTCTTAGATTCTGGAAATTCAAATCATAAAAAAGCATATCAAATTGTAAGAGTTCATACAAGTGCGAATAAATTGTCCAGTGATTCAGCTTTAGATTCTAGTGATGAGAGAAGACTTTATGTTGTTCCTCCAGTCGAAAAAGATGTTACAGATAACTCTACAATTACGTATACAAATCCATTAATTCGAGTTGTACAAACTTCAGATGTTCAAGAGTATTCTCTTGGAGTAAATAACTTATATACATTCAGTCTTAACTTAGAGGAGGCTCAACCATAATGGCAAAGAAAAGTGTCAATACAGCTATAGAAGAAATACTAGTCAGTAATTCTGATTTTGAGTATGCTCATCTTGTAAAATTTGAGAGACCTTTTGCACCTGATTCAGAGACAGACAAATTTAGAACAAATGCAAATAGGTATGCATACTATACAGACGGTCCTCGTGATATTTCTTTTGATGATGGTTCGACTGACCAAGATGGAAACTCAAACGGCTCACAAGTTTATAGAGCAAATAGAATATTAAACTTAGGTAGCTATTCAGAAACAACTACACCAAGAGCTACAAATATGTCTCTTACTTTTGCAGGAGAGCATCTAGGAACTTCCATTGTTTTACAAGGAACATTTACAAATGCTACTTTTACAGCAACAACAGAAATTTATAAAGGAGAGCCTGTAGACTTTGTAGAAGAAGGATTTAGAGAAGGCGACAAAATAAAGTTTACAAAAAGTTCAGGTAATTTTTCTACTGGAGTTTCTACACTTACTTATATCATCACAGGTTTTACAACAAACAATACAGTCATAACATTAGCTACTACAGGTAATGACACAGACGATACCACTACTTATCCAACAGATTCAAACACTCAAGTAACACTTTCTTTAGAGTCAGATGAATTAAGTGCAATCACAAATGAGAGATTAGTTTCTACACTTACAAACCCTTCTTTTCTAAATAGAGAAGTATTTATTCATAAAGTATTCATTGACCCTGAGACAGGAGATCTTGCAGGAAACTCAAGTATACTTATTTTTAGAGGTATAATTGCAAAATGTAATTTAAATGAAAGCGAAACATCTTCAAGAGTTAAATGGGCACTTTCAAGTCACTGGGCAGACTTCAATCAAATCAACGGAAGAATAACAAGTGATGAAATACATAGAGCATTAGATTCTAATTCACAGCCACAGTCTACAATGGCACTAAGACCCGAGTACGCAACAGATTTAGGATTTTTACATTCTGAAACAACATTGAATCAGATAGCAATTTATCAAACAACAGAAAGTCGTTTTGTAATGAAATCTAAGAAAAGAGGCGGAGTTGCTGGATTATTTGGGGGAAGAAAATATTATACTGTAGAAGAAAAATATCAAGTTGATAATGAAGTTGATTTAAGTGTTAATTTACAAGGAAAGCATTTACCTATAATATATGGTGTTCAAAGAGTAAATGGTATACCTATTTTTGCTGACACAGATAAAAATAATTCAAAAAAAGTTTATGTTGCTTATGCACTTTCTGAAGGAGAGATTCATGGATTATATAATTTATATATTGATGGTGTTCCCTTAATTTGTACCGATAAAGCAGATTTTGATTTAAGAAATTCAACAAATGGAAGTGATAAAGATAATTCACAGTTACAGTGCTACGGAAGAGCAGACAGAGGAGATACTCTTGGAGGTTCTGGAAGTCAATCCACGGCTTTAGATGCAATTGCAGAAGAAATAGCTATAATTGATCAGCAACTAAATAATTTACATCATCAAGGTCCAAGTGAAGAAAGAAATGAACTTAGAGCAGAAAGAGAAGTTCTAATAACTCAATACGAAAATCTTTCAGAAGAAATAGCAAGTAGCATAACAACAAATGCTGATGCTAGAGGAATGTATCATGAACAAATAGGGAGCATCCTCCATCCGTATACTATGCAGTTTCATTTTTTTGCAGGAAAAGCAAATCAAAAAGCTTCTAATTTATTAGCTACTAAAGCAGGAAACAACGGCTTTAAAAGACAAAGTGATTATTATGATAATACTCTACCTTATTGGTCGGCCAATCATAGATTATTAGATACTGCTTATGTTGTCACACTTCTAACAATTAATGAAGATCAAACAACTGTACCTGAAATAGAATATGTTGTAAAAGGAAAACTCGTAGAGTGTTATAATTATGATAATACTTATGAACCTGCACTATCTGTTTCTGATAGTCATACCAATTTTTTGCAGGGAGACACAGTAACAGTAGAAAGAAGTTCAAATGGTTCTAGTTATAGTACAACAACAGCAGTTAATAGCTCAGATACTTCTTTCAAAATATTAGACAAGTATTTATGGACAGGAGCAGATGGTCAGCAGTTCTATAGATTTAGATTAAATAAAAGACCAGACTTAGATTATACTGATGGAACTCCTGCATATCCTTATCTTAGGCTAAAACAAACTGGAGCTTCCAATTATTGGCATATGAGAACATATAATGTTTCAGTAGCTGAAAATAAAAATTTAAATTTAGTAAAAGTAAGTCCCACAAGTGTAACAGATACTAGTGGAGTATTGACAATGACATTTAGCACTTCTGATGCTAATACACTAAAAGCAGACTCTATATTTTCAGATAATTCAGGCTTCCAATCTTTTAGAGTATTCTTAAACGATTCTGTAGGATTAGGAGGTTTAGAAGGAGTCACTATTGCAGGAACTTGGAGCGGTAATACTATTCAGTTTACAGGATTAACAGGCTACACAGGAATAGCAACAAACTCTGAATCTGCTAATTTAACAAACATAGAAGTCTTTAGATCACAGATATTTACTTTAACAGATTCTACTATTCAAGGCTTATCAAATGCTTCTGACTTAGTGGGAGAAACTATAACTTTAAATGAAACTCAAGAATCAAGAAAAATAACATCTTTTAATCCTTCTACAGATACAATTACCTTAGATTTTCCTTTTTATACTTTAACTGAGACGGCTTTTGATGATGGATTAACATATACAATAACAAGTGGAAAAGGCGATAAAAGAGCTTCAAATAATCCCGCAATGCAACTACTTGATTATATATCAAGCAAAGCATACGGAAAAGACTTAGATATTACTAAAGATGTAAATTTAGAAAGTTTTATAGCTTCTGCTAGACTTTGTGATGTTCGTTCTGATGTTAGTATGAGTTTAATAGATAATACATCTGTTACAGATGGAGCAGAATATTATCTAACAACAGATGGTACTAGCAGCGGTGTTGAAGTTGCTTCAGGAATTATTTCTTCTTCAAGTACTGTAGACTCTAGAACGAAGTTAACTTTTACAGAAGTAGCAGGAAAATTCTCTAGAAAATGGTATAATTACATAGATTATAAATTAGGAGATATAGTTTATACTGATAATAATGTTTATAGAGTTACAAATACAACTGCTGCTAATAATCTTACAACTGAACCTTCTCATACTGGTTCTACTACAAATGGATTTCAACATATTACAACTAATAGTATAACACTATATAAACGAGCAGGATCTGGCCCTTCTTCTATAAGTGTAGATATGAACAGAGAAATAAGTTACAGCTTATATGATGCAGACTTTATAAAATATTGGAGATATTTAGGTTGGGAACACCACGATCAAATGTGGGTTACTCGTCACCAAACTAACTTTATAATAGATACTACTAAATCTGTTTTTCAAAATGTAAATGCTTTTTTAAGTCATTTTAATGGAATATTAAGTTATGCAAACGGCAAATATACTTTAGATGTTGAAACTGAAGCAACAACTCCACAAATTGAAAATACATTTAATTCTATAACGTACGATGAAAATGTAAATCCAGAATACATAGACAATACGGATATTATTGGAGCAATATCTTTAAATGACGATTCTTCAAGAACTTCTAAAAATACAATAAAAGCAAGTATATTTGACCCTCAAAATAATTGGAGTACTCGAGCTGTAAGTTTCTTTAACTCTGACTTTGTAAAAGCAGATAGAGGTTTAGTAAAAACAGGAAGTTATACTATTTCAGGAATAACAAATTATTATAATGCCCGAATAAGTGTAGAGAAAGAATTAATTCAATCAAGATTTAGTAAAGAAATTTCATTTACTGTAGGTCAAAAAGGTTTATTACTTAAAGCAGGAGCTGTTATTGCTGTAACTTATGACCCATTTAAATTTGATAAAAAACTGTTTAGAATAGAAAATGCAACATTTAATCCCAATTGTACAGTTAGTATAAAAGCAAGAGAATATGATGATAGTATATATGTTATCTCTAAACAAAGAGCTTCAAGAATAAGACAAGAAGCCTCTACTCAAACATCTGCTTTAACTCCTCCAGGAAGCCCTACAAATTTATCAGCAACTACTGATAAGCCAGGAGTAGTTATACTTTCTTGGGATAATGCAAGTAATTTTAATGAGCCTACTGATAGTACTCAAATATGGGTAAGTGATGATAATAATAGAGCAAATGCAACAAAAGTAGCAACTTTAGATGATACTGTTTCTTTTAGTTATGCACTAGCGGAAGGAGCAAGTAAATATTTTTGGATTCGTCATGCAAGAAGAAGTACATCTGTAGCAGATAATTCAATTAAACGTTTAACAAGTGCATACCACCCTGTAGAAGCAACAGGGGGCGTAAATGGACAAGCAAAAATACTTTCACCTCAATTAGATGTAGATGTTTCCAGCATACAGATTAAATTTAATGATAGCGGAGCATTGACTCCAACAGGCACAGCACAAGATGTAAAACTCACTGCTACACTAAGAAATATTACTCCGGATTCAAATGGAGTAGTATTTACTTTAGTGGATGCAGACCAAACATCTCAAAGTGATGTACAGTTTACAAATGGTAGCACTACTTTAACAGATACGAGTAGTCCTTATGAAGCAACTGTAGATGCTTCTTCGGCAAGTAATGCAACAACAAATAAATTTGTGAAAGTTACTACAACAGATCAATTAGGAGAAGTATTTACAGAACTTGTTCCTATATCAATTACAAAAGATGGGTCCTCAGGTAGTACAGGTATAGCTGCTGCAGCTGTTAAATTAGAACCAAGCACTTCAGTTATAACTTATGGAGCAAATGACCCAGATGCAGAAGACCCAGAAACAACAATAACTTTTACAACAGATTTACAGGGAAATACAGGAGACTCAACTTCAGCTTTTAGTGGAACTCCTTACTACGAATTTTTAATAGATGGAACTACAAGCGGCAGTATTTCTACTACTTCTACTTTTACTTTACCAGATTCATCAGAACCAGCAGATGGAGAAACAGTAGAGGTAAAAGTAAAAGTTCGTGATGGAGGTACAAGTGGAACGGTAAAAGCAACTGATTCTGTAACTATTTTTGGTATTAAATCAGGCTCTGATTCAATCACAGCATTTTTAACAAATTCGGCTCATGTAGTTTCTGCAACTCAAGCAGGAGCGGTATCTAGTTTTACTGGAGCAGGTGGAACTTTTAAAGTATTTGTAGGCTCTACTGATAGAACAACAAGTTGTACTTTTAGTGAAGTATCGGGACAAGAATCTTCAGGACTTACAAGCTCAATTAATTCTAGTACTGGTGTATATGAAGTAACAGCACTAAGTGTTGACACAGCACAAAATACTTTTAGAGCAACTATTCCTGCAAATATTTCTCCTACAGGAGTTCAAACTACAATTGACCAAACATATAGTATTTCTAAATCAAAACAGGGAACTCCAGGAGCAGGAGGTACAGATGCGAGAACAGTTAAACTAACTGCTGATGATTACTCAATTGTATATGATGAAGATGGAGCAAATCCTACACCTTCTGGAAGTATTACTTTAACTGCAACTACTCAAGGTTTTGCAAATAGTGGTGCTAATGCTCGTTTCAAATTCACAGGAGATGGTATAACAGATGAAACTAGTTATACAGCAGGAACAAATGGTAATGATACACAAACTTTTGCAATTCCAACAACACATTTTTCTTCTCCACAAACCATAAAAGTAAGTGTAGCAGACTCAGGAGATTTAACTGAAGAAATAGCTTTTGATACAATTACTCTTACTGCAATTAAGGATGGTTCAGATGCCTATACTGTAATTTTAGATAATGAAGCTCATGCAATACCTTCAGATTCAACTGGACAAACTTTAATTTATACAGGTTCTGGAGCAACAATAGAAGCTTATAGGGGTTCTAATGAGTTAAATGGTATAACAAGTGGCACTCCAACTACAGGAGAATTTAAAGTAACTGCTTCAGGCAGTGGAATCACTCCTTCTTCTACAAATGGAGAATCTGGAGGATCAGTTCAGAGTCCTACGCCTGTTGAGTTTACAGCCCATAGTGGTATGACAGCAGATAATGCAAGTATTACGTATAGTATTAATCTTGAAGGTATACAAACAGTAACAAAGAAACAGACATTTACAAAAGTCAAAGACGCAGCAAGTTTAACTATAAGTTCAAACATACAAAATTTTTCTTTTGATAATTCTTCTGATACAACTCCTACTCCTTCGACTGCTACTATAACAGTAAATCAACAAAACCAAGCAAGTAACTTAATTACAGGAGATATAGCTGTAACAAACGGAACAAAAAGTGGATTTAGCTACAGTGGAAGCAACGGTACTGGTACAGCAACTATAACAGTAACACCAAGTGGAACATATCCAGTTACTGTAGCGGTTTCTAATGATAATCTAAGTGATAGTCTTCAAATAGTGAAAGTTACTGGAGGTGATGATGGAAGCCCTGGAACTGCTGCATTAAGTGGAGTTTTGACAAATGAAAATTCTACTGCTAGTGTTTTTACATATTTTAGCGGAACTCCTATTGTAACTTATTCAAATACTGGAGGAACTTTTAAAGTTTTTCAAGGTACCTCGTTGCTTTCGAGTGGTGTTACTTTTGGCATAAGTGGAGGGTCTGCAGGAAGCACTACTACTACAAAAACACAAAATGGCGTAACCATGACCATAAACAATAGTACAGGAGCTTACACTCTTTCGGGGAGTTCTTGGAGTACTGAAGAAGAAGAATTTACATTAACAGCTACTCATACAAGTAGCTCTACAACTATTCAAAAAGTTTACAATATAAATAAAATAACAAATGCAAGTAATGTAGAAGTAACTGCAAATGAACAAGCATTTATGTATGATGAAAATGGGTCAAATCCAAGTCCAAGTTCTATAACTTTAACTGCTGCTTCTTACAATACTTATAATCCTTATGGTACATTTGAATTTAAATTTACAAAGTCCACAGATGGAGGAAGCACTTTTAGCACAACAGTGCAAGATTGGACAACAATAGCGAATGGAGGAGACACGGTATCCATATCTGCAGGAAATTTTAGTTTAGGAAATGAAGTATTTAAAGTACAATTAAGAGGAGGAGTAAGTTCAAGTAAAATAATAGATGAAGATACAATAACTTTACTAAGATTAAAAGATGGAGAGGATGGAGATACAGGACAGTCAGTAAAAACTGTAGAACTCTTTAAGAAAAATGACTCTACATTTAGTACTACAACTGCAGGAAATTTTTCTAATCCTACAAGTGGAGCAGAGTCAGGCTGGACTACTACACAACCAACTCCAACAATTCCCGGCGATAAAATTTATATGGTTAGAAGAACATTTACTTCTGACGGACAATCTCCACAAGATTCTAGCTGGTCTTCTCCTGTTATAGTTGCACAACTTGGCGATGGAGTACCTAGAGTATCAAAACTTTTTACAATTTATAATCCAAGCACTTCAAAGACTGGAATTACTGAGCCTACAGATACGACTACAGGAACTCCTTATAATTTTGAAACTGGAGCTTTTAGTATTGGTGGTGGTGGAAGTAGTGGCTGGCAAAGCACTCCTATTGGTTTTGGAACATCGCATTGGCAAGCTAAAGTAACAGTTGTAGAAAGTTCTTTTGGAGGAGCTCAAACCGTAACTTATTTCACTGCATATAGAGTAGGTGGTGCAATTATTAAAGACCCAATTGATTGGATAATAAGTTGGGACGACCCTAATAATAGAATACAGCTAGAAATAGACGGAACTATAGTTTCACAGCCAACATACCCACCAAAACTAAGAAATGACCAAATAGATCAAACTTTTATACAAAACGAAATAATAGACCCTAGTACATTTAGAAGTAATATAGGAGCGGGAACAAGTAGTTTTGGAGGTCAGTGGAGTAATTTAACTGGTACTATTCCAACAAGTGTAGCTAATAGTGCTGTTAGTTTAACAAGTTTAGGATATACTGGTGATGCGGATGCTAATAATTATTCACTACCTGGGGACGTATTAAAAGGAACTATATCAGTTAATGGAACAACAGTTACTATCCCAAAAAATGATGGCACTACATACCAAATTACTACTCAAGATACAAATACTACATATACTAGTTTATCACAAGTCAATTCAACAGAAGGAAGTAAACTAAGTGGTATTGCTTCTAATGCAACAAACAACGGAACAAAAATAAATAGTAGTGGAAACATTGTAGGTGCTGTAGAAATGGGGAGTAAATTCACTTTAGATTCTTCAAACGAACGATTATTAATAGAGGATTAAAATGGCAAATCACGTAGCTTTAGGCAAGTTAAGAACCACACATACTGTAACTGCTAAACAAACAAATGGAGCTTATTTTAGTGTAACAAATCCAGAAAGTATAGTAGTTGGTAGCAGTATGAGTTTAGATGGTACCAATCAAGTTAATCATACTACTAACTATGGAGGAGGAGTTTATGGATTGTATTACTCAGTAAGATACTTAAAATCTACTGTGGGAGGAACACAATATGATGTAGGAATGAATTATACTATTAGTGATAGCACTTTAGGTGTAGGAGATACTGTTTATTTTGACTATGACACTTATGGAATGAAAGTAGCAAAAGCAAATGTAAATGTTGATACTGCAGGCCCAACAGATTTATTATTTGATAGTAGAATAAGAAGAAGAGGTGTTATATATGCTGCAGGTTCTCAGTCTTCTCTTTCAGCAGATTTAAATTTTAAAGGAAGCCCTGCAAAAGATACTCTAAACTATATACCTTTAACAATAAGTTCCGAAGCCAAATCAGGCCAAGGCTCTAGTACGGTGAATCAAGGTACTAGTTTTGAATTTGAAACTACAAACAGTTATGGACAACAGTTTGCTTATTATGAAGATAAATTTAGACCTATAGGCACTCATTTATACACAAGCGGACCTAGTACAAATACTAATATAAATGCAAGAGAAAGCACTAATACTTGCACAAATTTAAGTTTTAAAGTTTTAAGAATACCTTGTGCTTATGGATTTATGACAGATGCAAATTTTAAAAATACTCAAACAACAGATACAAGTAGAGGGTTGGTTGGTGGAGGTAGAGATAAAAAAGACAATAAACGAGTTGTTTCAGGAGATTTTACAAATAGCACAGCAGGGTTTAGCGGACAAGGGGGCATTTTTATTTCTAGACAAGGAGAAGACGTAACTAGTTGCGGAATAGATGATTTAATATTAGGAACAGATAATGGAGTAGGGTCCGTTGCACTTAGAGGGGAAACCCAAGAACTTGCAAAAAATTATAGTGATGTTATTTCAAGCGGCGCAACTCCTGAACTAGTAATTACTGCTTCTACTTCTAGTCCTACTGAAACAGTAAGTGCAAGTATTTACAATCCATATAGTATTGCAGCAACTCCTAGATTAGAGTTAACGAATTCAACATCTACTTCTTCATTAACTTCAACAACTTTAGACAATTCTTTTACGACTTATAATTTTACAGTTTCGGGAGCAACTCAATATAATCTATCTTTTGAAAAACAAATTTATGATTTAGCAGTATTTTAATTATGGCAAATAGAGCAGTATTAGGAAAAAGAATTCAACCAACAACAGTTAGTGATTCTAATGGAACAAGCACACAAGCAAAAAAAATTATATATAGCTATGCATCTGCTGGAGGGGTATATTTTATAACCCAAGCTTTTGTAGAACTAATAGACAATCCTGGAGGGTTTAGTGGGGATATAACTATAACTATGCCTGATGGTAGCACTTATGTTGAAGATGACTATTTACAAGCTATAAGTGGTAGTACAAATGCTTTTAATCCAGGAGGAGGGTCTACACAAGTAAATGCACCTTTTGTTAGACTAGATGATTATGGAGAAACAGCATATGCTAATACTCCTCTCTCTGTAGGAGGCCCCGAAGGTAGGGGAGCTTTTATTTCAGGGCTAAATACTTCAAGCGGTTCAGGAACTTCTTCAAGTCCTTACGCAAAAGCAAATGTAATTGGAGTTTCAACTAATGGAGTTCTTGAAAATACTACTTTTGATTCAGGTGCTCATATTGGAGGAGGTTTACAGGTTTATAAATATTATCAAGATGATTTAGAAATAACATCAAGCACTTCACAAGGAATTAAATATATAGATATTACACATAATTGGGGAGATGTGACAGGAGCAGGAACAGATGATAGACCTGCTTATGCAGTAAGATGGACGCCTTCTTCAGCAATAACTAGTGGAGTAGCAACAATTGCTTATCCTCCATGGGACCAAGAACGCTATCAAGAAACAGGGTTCAGCACTCCAACCGAAGTCTACAGATATTATTATTTCAAACCTATTCTTAGTGCTAGTACTAAAAACACATTAAGATTACAGGCGAGGTCTTGGGAGATTTCTATTGGAGGAACTAATTATCAACAAGTTCCTACTGGTTCAGGAGCACCAGATAATCATTTTTATTTTGGATTAGTAATTTTTTATGAAAAGAATTTTAAAAACGGAGAAAGTTTATGATATGGGATATTTTTTATAATCCAAGCGATAAAACAATTGCTTGGACAGCAAACGGCGGAGTAACAGAGGGAATAATAAGTTCTCAACAAGCAGCTTCTGGGTACAGCCATATACAAGTCGAACAAGATGATTTAGTAGATGCAAATAAATATATAGTTAATGAAGATGAAAATGGAATTCTTTTGAAATCAAGTTTTGAACCAAGTTTTAGTACAATAATACCTAACTTAGAAGGCACAGTAAATATAACAGGGTTGCCTGTAGGTACAAAAGTATATATAGACGATGTATTAAAATCTACAATGACAGATACTTCGCTCAATATAACATTCAATGACCCAGGAAACTTTAGAGTAACTTTTAGAAAATCAGACCATTTAGAGTATGAGCAACTAATAGTAGTAGGAAGATACGTATGACAGATATAACAATTACAACAACAGATACAGCTATAGAAAAGAGAGAAAAATATTATTCAGAGTTATCTGAACAGTTAGATAAACTTTACCACGATATAGATAGTGGAAAGTTTGGAGACACAGCAAAAACAGGACAATTTTATCTTGCAAGAAAAGCAGTTAAGGACAAATTTCCTAAATCATAAAGGTCTATGATAGACTTTCCAAATTTAGTTCTTGACAAGAGGTTAGAAAATTTGGTATAATTAAGACATTGGAGGTATAAAAGATATGTCAGCAGGAAGCTACAATTTCACTTTAGAACAGGGAGCAACATTAGATAGAACTGTTACAGTACAGGAAAGTGGTTCGGCTATGGATTTGACAGGATATACTCCAAGAATGCAAGTTAGAGAAACACACGATTCTACAAGTATACTACTTACTGTAACTTGCAGTGTTGCAAATGCCTCTGGTGGTATTATACGATTACAAGCCACTGCAACTACAACAGCTAGTATAGAAGAAGGCATATACGTATATGATTTAGAAATTGAATCAAGCACTGGAGTAGTTACTCGTCTATTACAGGGAAATGTAACAGTAACTCCAGAAGTAACAAGATAATATGGCTATTACCGTAACAGTTCAAGAAGAACCTACATTTGTAACTGTAAATGAAAGTAATACAAATGTTACTGTGAATCAAACAGATAATCCTATAACTGTGCAAACAAGTTTAGCACTAGTTACAGGTGTATTAGCTTCTGCTTCAGAAATCACAGCAGATGCACACGGCTCTTTTGGAGGCGGAACACTGCAAGCAGCAATTAATCATCTTGCAGACCAATTTTTTAGACAATCAACTACCCCGACCGGGGCTTCATTAGGAGAAGGTGACCTATGGTATGACACTGATAATGATCAGTTAAAGGTATATAGAGAAACTTCCGCTAATAACTTTGAATTCGTACCCCTTGCCGCAGCAACGGATACAATGGACAATCTAGACGGAGGACAGTTCTAGAAGTCAATAGGAAAACATTATGGCACAAACAATTAAAATTAAAAGAAGTACTAGCGCAGCAGCCCCATCTAGCGCTCTAGCTGCGGGTGAATTAGCGTATTCGTTTAACTCCAGTAAGTTATT
>Ga0213865_10001028_pt1 | contig 18457 bp, 23 predicted proteins | sample PICome_6_FD_160100 | JGI IMG/M metagenome (GOLD analysis project Ga0213865, IMG submission 160100) | Coastal seawater microbial communities near Pivers Island, North Carolina, United States - PICO282 | ecosystem: Environmental > Aquatic > Marine > Coastal | place: USA: North Carolina...
AACAAGCGATGGCGGCAACAGGTCCGATGTACACATCAAACTTGTTCTCAGTGATCCAGACAGCGGACGGACGTCAGTTCGACATCCCAACTGTTGACGACACATCTGTCGATGCGGTCGCTCACACAGAGGGAACAGCTCCAACAGATGACGGCGGTGCGGATGCAACATTCGGATCAAAGTCAGTCTCAGCGTTTAGCTTTAACACTGAGTGGGTTCGCTGGTCAGCCGAGTTGAATGCGGACAGCATCTTGAACATGGAAAGCTTGCTGGGCAACCTACTAGGCGAACGTCTAGGTCGTATCGCAAACAGCAAATTGACAACTGGTTCGGGATCCTCTGACGTTGAGGGCATCGTGACAAACTCTGCGGCTGGTGTAACAGCGGCGAGCGCGACAGCGGTGACAGCGGACGAGATCATCGATCTGATCCATTCTGTCGATCCAGCTTATCGTCAATCTCCAAGCGCTGCGATCATGATGAACGACAGCACATTGGCGGCGGTTCGCAAGCTGAAAGACGGAAACGGCAACTATCTATGGCAGATGGGCAACTACCAGGCGGGAGTGCCTCAGTCGATCCTAGGATATAACGTCGTCGTCAACCAAGCGATGGACAGCATTGCGACAGGCAAAAAGACAATGTTGTTCGGCGACATGTCAAAGTTTTATGTCCGCAAAGCTGGCGGTCCTTCATTGACAGTCGCGTCAGAGCGTTTTGCGCCTGACTATGGCATCCTGGGCTTTGTTCGCTTCGACGGTGTTCTTTCGAACACAGCGGCGATCAAGCACCTAGTCCAAGCGTAGGCTTAACGGTGAGGGCGTTCGCGCCCTCTCCCCCAACTCGGGAGACACTCCATGAAACTCAAACTATTACAATCGATGGCGGGAATTAATTTTTCACACAATGCCGGTGACATCATCGAGGTCGGTGATGCTGAGGCAGCGAAACGCTACATCGAGCGCGGGATTGCGGAGCCGGTCGCGGAAGCTCCGAAAAAAGAAACAGCGACAAAGAAAACTCCAGCAAAGCGAAAAGCAGTAAAGCCCGACGCTGAGGAATAAAAAATGCCAACGCTTCCCCTACAACATCGGATCGAGCTGGTGACGGCTCCGACGGCTGAGCCTTTAACGCTCACCGAGGTCAAGTCGCAGCTCCGGATCGAGCACAATGACGACGACGGTTTGATCGCCCGGCTGATACAAACGGCGATTGATTATGTCGACGTCACTGGCACCCTGGGGAAAGCGATGATCACGCAAACTTGGGGCGAGTGGATTGCACCGAACCCAGGCACAGTGACGCTTTCGCTTGGACCAGTTCAGTCGGTTTCGGCGATCAAATATTACGACACGGACAACGCGCTCCAAACTGCGACCTTGTCGGATTTCTATGTCCTGGGGACAAAAGGTCAGACGACCATGAAACCGAAACCAGGCAAAGCGTGGCCCTCTACCTTCACCAGAGACGACGCGATCAAGATCGAATATGTCATCGGCTACGGTGACGCGCGCTCTGACGTTCCACAAACGGTCCGTCACGGTTTGATGATGCTGATCGGTCACTGGTATGAGAACCGCGAAAACGAGCTCATGGGAACAATCTCGAAAACATTGCCTCACGGCTTCGAGGCGCTGATGGATTACGAGCGAGGCTCCTGGTATGGCTAGGGCTGGCCTGATGCGAGATCGCGTCACCTTCCAGCGTATGGCGGCGACGACTGACGATTTCGGAAATACCACCGGATCCTGGTCGGATCACCTGACGAGATCAGCTCACCTGATTGAGCGTATCGGCAAAGAGAGCGTCGAGGGCGGTGCAATGGCTGACGTTTCGAGCGCAACCCTACGAGTGCGGAAAGACGCGCTCACAGCGGCTCTCAGCGCGGCTGACCGGGTGGTCGCTCGCGGACAAACCTGGGCAATCCGCTCGATCGTCCAGGTCGACAACAAAGGACAGACGCTTGAGTTCCTGATTGAAAAGGGCGTCGCGTCTTGATCATCTATGACAAAAAGGTCCGGGCGGCTTTGAAAAAGCTTCCACAGGTCCAAAGGAAACACATGATCGACGCGATCGATAAGACGTCAAAAGACGTTTTGAGATTTGCGCGGATCCTGGTTCCGAGTGACAGCGGCGACCTAAAAAGTCAGCTCCATATTAAACGCGAGGAAGGTGGTCTAAAAGTTTCCGTCGAGGCGGCAAAGCCGACCAAAGAGGATCAGATCAAAGCTCGAGCGGTTCACGCGGGTCGAAAACAAGGACAGCGCGGAACGACTGAGGGCAATCCATACATGCGCCGAGCTCAAAAAATGGCGGGCGTTAAACACAAGGGTCGAGTGACCAGGGCTTTGAATAAAGCAAAAAAAGAGGTCGGTTTGTAATGGCTAACGGATTTGCGCTAGAGCTTCAAAAAGGCGTCAGAGCGGCTTTGATTGCGGACAGCGACATCACAAACCTGGTCGCGACCAGAGTTTACGACGAGCCGCCACAAAGTCCGACTTTCCCTTTTATTCGGTTTGATCAGATCGAACCGCAAGCGATGGACACTGACGGCTCAACTGGAGCTGACTGCGTCCTGACTATTCAGGCATTCTCGCGGTCGACAGGTCGCGTAGAGGCAACGCAAATCGCCGAGGCAATTCGCGCGGCATTGCATCGCCAAGAGGAGGCAATCACGCTCACAGGTTTCAATCTGATTGAGATGATTTGTGAGAGCTTCTATGTCGATCGGGAAAATGATGATCGCGGTCATGTCGCGACTGTCGTTTTGTCGGCGATGATTGAGACCGCTTAGCGGTCCCCTGCCCTTCATGCGGAGTGGGCATCCGCGTCCCTTTGATTAAGGATCAACACAATGGCAAAACAACTCGGACGCTCGTTCCTCCTAAAAATCGGGGACGGTGCATCACCAGAGGTTTTCTCGGCGCTTGCTGGGATCAACTCAAAATCTCTGACAATTAACAATTCATCGATCGACGTCACAACACCTGACGCAAGTTCACCAGGTGGAGCTTTGTTCTCAGCTTCTTTAAATGGTTTGAAATCTGTTTCAGTCAGCGGCGATGGGATCTTTTTGGACGAGACCGCTGAGGCGCGCATGAACACTGTCGCGATGGCAGCGGATCCAGAGGCAAACTTTGAGATCGTCGTTCCTGATTTCGGCACATATGCCGGGGCGTTTAAAATCACCTCTCTCGACTTTGGTGGAGAGACAGAGGGCGGCGTCACCTTTTCTCTTTCACTAGAGAGCAACGGTGAAGTGACATTTACTGCCGCTTAAATAAATGGGGATTACCGCTGAGGCTCCCCGGGGTGGTGTCGTCGAGGAGATCGACGGCGTCACCTACACTTTAAAACTACGCAACCGAGAGATCGAACGCTTCGAGGATAAGCATCGAGGCATCTTTGATCTCTGGGATGGTTTCTTTTCTCGGGGTACGAAACCAACATCAAACGAGGTCAAAGACCTTCTCGCACTCGCTCTGGTCGGCGGTGGCAAAAAGGATGCTGAGGCTGACGCAATAATTGAGCGCGCCGGTCCAGACAAATTGTTTCAGTTTTACCAGGTCGCTCAGGCGGTGCTTGGAATTGCGTTCATGCCGGACGCTTTCAATGAGGCTGAAAGTAAAAAAAAAGAAAACAATCCGGACGACGACCTGATCGTCTCAACGTCCGGGGTATGATCATGAACGGCATTGTCGCGGGATTAAAGCCCGAGGAAATCCGGGACATGATACCGAAAGACACTTTCACGGTCTTTGAAGGGTGGCAGAAAGCTCACAGTCCGAAAAAGCCTGGAGCTGATGCACCGGCGATCGATGAGGTCAAAGAGCTTGCGATGAGGTACGGATAAAATGGCAGCGATCAGCGCGAGTGAATTGAACGTCATTCTCCAAGCGAGAGACAAAGAGTTCACAAAAGCAATGGACCGGGCTCAGCGCCGGGTCGAGCGGTTTGCTAAACAATCCGGCAAAGGTCTCAGCAACACGACAAAGACGTTCAACGTCCTGGGCTCGGCGGCGTCAAAGCTTGGCGTCGCGTTCTCGGCTGGCGCGGTCATGGCTGGATTTACAGCTTTGATTGACAACGCTTCACGCTCTGCAAAAGAGCTGACAAATCTTTCGCGCGTCGCTGGTGTCGGCGTCGAGGATTTCCAGAAAATGGCGTTCGCCTCTAAGACTGTCGGCATCGAACAAGATAAGCTCGCGGACATTCTGAAAGATGTGAATGACAAGTTCGGTGATTATTTCGCAACCGGGGCTGGTCCTCTGGCGGACTTTTTTGAAAACATTGCGCCAAAAGTCGGCGTCACTGCAAAAGCTTTCCAGGGATTATCATCAGATCAAGCGCTCGGCTTGTACGTCAAAACCTTGCAAGAGGCTGGCGTCAATCAACAAGAGCTGACCTTTTACATGGAAGCGATCGCGTCTGACGCGACAGCCTTGGCTCCTCTACTTTTGAACAACGCTGAGGCAATGACAGAGCTAGGCGCTCGAGCCGAGGCTCTAGGTGTTGTCCTTGACGAGGATTTGATCGGCAAGTCGGCAAAGCTCCGGGAGCGCTGGGACGAGGTCATGGGCGCAATGTCTGGGCGTCTGACAGAGTTCGCGCTTTATGCTCTCCAGGTCTTTGACCGGATCTTTAATTTGACAGAGGATGAACAGCTCCGAGAGCTCGATAAACAATTACAAAACAGCATCGAGAATTACGAACAGCAAAAGAAATTAATCGAGAGCTTAGAAAGCGGAACGGCTGGTTCATACATTACAAACGAGGAACAGCGCGCGGCAGCGATCGCAAACGCAACGAAAGCACTCGAGGAAAACGCGAAAGCAATCACCGAAAATGAGGCGAACTATGAGCGTTTCGCCAAACAGATCGAGGAACGCAACGCTCTCAGAGATTTCTTAGAAAACGGTTTGCCACCAGGTCAAGGCTCTGGATCCGGAAGCGGTCAAGGGTCCGGCTTTAAGGGAATGGGTGAGGACATCAAAGGCGCGACCGGTGAGCTGAAAATCATGGCGAGCGCTATGGATGACCTGGACAAAATCTCCGGCACTCTGGAGCAAGGTCTCGAGGACGTTTTCATGTCAGCTCTCGACGGAGCCAAGTCATTCGAGGATCAGGTCAAGCTGACAATGCAAGCGGTCATTCGGGAGCTTTATCGGGTGCTCGTCGTTCAACAAATGGTCAACGCAGCGATGACCTTTTTGGGCGTGGGTTCACCAACCGGCGGCGGCGGCGGGGGTCGAGCGTCGGGCGGACCAGTAAAACCTGGTCAACCCTACACGGTCGGCGAACATGGTCGCGAGATCTTTGTTCCTTCCAGCGCGGGTCGGATCTTGTCCGTTCCACAGTCAAAGGACGCGATCTCTGGCGGTGGCGAGGTCGTTATCAATCAGACGATCAACGTGACGACTGGCGTCCAGCAAACAGTGAGAGCTGAGATCAAGTCGCTCATGCCACAAATTGCGGAGAGCGCAAAAGGCGCTGTCGCTGATGCAAAGATGCGCGGCGGACAATATAAAAGGGCGTTTTCATAAATGGCGATTTCTTACCCTCTAAGCTTACCGGCGACGAACGCGGTCAGCTCGATCACGTTCACGGCGATGAATGCCGTCGCTTATGCTCGATCTCCGTTCACGTTCACCGGGGAGGCTCACGCTTATCCTGGTGAAATGTGGCAAGCTGACGTCTCGCTGAAACCAATGCGAGAGGACGACGCTGAGGCGTGGAGCGCGTGGCTGACGAGCCTTCGGGGTCAGTTCGGCACATTCCACCTGGGAAACCCTTTTCGCAACTCTCCGCGCGGCACAGCGACATCAGCAACGATCACAGGATCGAGCGGCGATCGGAGTGTCTCAGTCACGATGACCGGGACGTTAAAGGCGGGAGATTATTTTTCCCTGGGAACCGGGACGTCGACAAAGCTTTACAAAGTCCTCGAGGATCAAAGCGGATCCGGGACGCTGGAAATTTGGCCCTCGCTGAGAGCTGACGCCTCTGGCGCGACGGCTGATCTGACAAGCCCGGTCGGGACGTTCCGCCTGGCGACAAACTCTGTCGAATGGTCGGTCAACAACCTGGCGATCTATGGCATCACCTTTGCAGCGGTTGAGGACGTTTAATGTCGAGGACAATCAATTCAACCTTGCTCGGGGCTTTATATGAAAACGCGGATCCGACCGGTGACCTTAAAGACATCGAGCCTTATTATGCGGTGACGCTCGAGTTCGATGACGGCGATGTCAACATGTGGACCGGGATCGGATCTCGCACAATCGGAGCGGCAACATTCTCTGGGACAGGCGGTCTCCTACAGATCGAGGGTCTCGAGGAAAGCTCAGATCTCGGCGCGAACGGAACGACGCTGACACTCTCCGGGGTGAATGATGATCTCCTCTCGTATGCATTAACCGAGGATTACCAGGGACGGCTTTGCCGGATTTATTGGGGCGTGACGTCAGTCAGTCAGGTCGTCGAGGTTTTCTCGGGCTACATGGACAGGATGACGATCCAGGACGCCGGGGAAACTTCAACAATTACGCTCACAGTCGAGAGCCGATTGATCACTCTCGAGCGCCCGGTGATCCGGAGATATACCGACAAAAGTCATCAGTCAGTCATTGCGACTGAGGGGTATGGCTCGAGCACTGACACCTTTTTCAAATGGGTGACAAAGCTTGCGGACAAACAAGTCGTCTGGGGTCGCGAGAAGAATGACCCAGAGAGTTGAGGTCAACTTTCCGGCGCTGAGCGCATACCTCGACGAGGTCAAAGGGCGCGGCTTTATGTGGCACGTTCACGACTGTTTTATGTTTACGAATGAAGCTTTCCGGAGAATGTACGGATCCGGCTGGGCGGATGATTGGGCTGATAAATACATCGACAAAGACGCCGGGCTTTATAAGAAGCGCGACCAGCTCGTATATACGTTTGGACATACAACGCTCGAGGATGCGATCGACAGCAAGCTCAAGCGGATCAACTACGTTCCACCTCGAGGCGCGCTGGTGACAGCCAAAGGCCAGGATCAATGGGTCATCGATCGAGCCCTGGGGATCTCGCTCGGAAACAAGGCGGCTTTCCTGGGGAAAAGTCGAATGATTTTTTTGCCGATCCGACGGATCGAAAGCGCATGGATTAGAGAATGAAAGACAGTCTAAACACTCCCTATAACGTCATGCGCCACAAGTCCTGGGAACATGCGCCCAGGGTTCCAGCGATTGCGACTTATTTGTTCCCGGCGGCAATGGCGGCTGGCGGTGTCGCAGCGTTCGCAGCTCTTGCTGTCACTTACATCGGCGTCAGCATGGTCACGAGCTGGGCGCTTAACGCGCTTGCGCCAAAGCCGAGCCTGGGCGGTGGTGGTCAGCGCGGCTTGCTTACAAATACCAGGGAAGCGACAGCGGTCCAGGACATCGTTTACGGTGAGGTCCGCAAAGGCGGCGTCATCACTTACCTGGAAAGCACCGGGTCAGAAAACAAATATTTGCACATGATCATCTCGATGGCTGGTCATGAGATCAACTCGTTTGAGCAAATCTATATAAACGACGAAACGATCTCGACAGACGCAAACGGATTTGTGACAGATAGCGCCTGGAGTGATGGCGACGGAAACAAAAAGATCCTAATAAAAGAGTTTACCGGCGCGGCAAATCAAAACGTCTATACGACTTTGTCGGGGATCACCAACGGTCCGGAGTGGCAAGGGAAGGACACCGGGGACGACACAAATTTCAGAGGTCAGGGGATCGCTTGTCTTTATGTCCGGCTCGAATATCACCAGGACGTTTTTGCTCAGGGGATCCCATTGTTCACCGCGCGGATCAAAGGCAAAAAGGTCGAGGATCCTCGGACATCGACGACAGCTTATTCAAACAATGCGGCTCTCTGCATTCGCGATTATTTGATCTCAAAATATGGGCTCGACAGCTTAGGCGACACGAATGACACGACTTTCTCGACAGCAGCGAACGTATGCGACGAGAGTGTCGCCCTCGACGCTGGCGGAACAGAAAACAGATATGAGATCAACGGCGTGATCAATCTGTCTCAGTCACCAGGCGACATCCTGGCAGACATGATGACGTCATGCGCCGGGACGCTTTTCTGGGGCCAGGGCAAATGGCACCTAAAAGCCGGGGACTATACGTCGAGCGTTCAGACGTTCACCCTCGATGACTTCCGAGGTCCAATCACGCTCGAGACAAAGCATTCGCGACGCAACAACTTCAACGTCGTGCGCGGGACGTTTGTCGATGCAAACCAGGATTATGTCCGGGCGGATTATCCAGAGATCCGGTCAACGGTTTGGATCGCCCAGGACAACGATGTCGAGAGTGCGATCGATCTGACCTTGCCTCTGACGACGTCCGGGACAATGGCTCAACGCCTGGCAAAGATGACACTTTTCCGGTCGCGCGAGCAAATGACGATGACGGCGGATTTCAGTCTAAAAGCACTGGACGTTGAGGTCGGCGACATCGTCGCGATCACAAACTCTCGATATGGCATGACAGCGAAAGAGTTTGAGGTCATCGGCTGGCGCTTCTTTAACGACGGCGACGCTGGTGATCAGCGCGTAAACCTAACGCTCCGGGAAACCTCGTCAGCGGCGTTCGACTGGAACGCTGAGGAGGAGGACATTGACGGCAACGATCCGACGCTGCCCTCGCCTACAAGTGACCTTGCAATCACGAACCTGGTCGCGGCTGGTGGTGGACGAACAACATCAGACGGAACATTTCTGAACAGCGTCATTTTAACTTGGACAGCGCCGAGCGACTTTTTCATCTCGTATTATGATGTCGAATGGAAAGCGACGGCGGACAGTAATTACAACACGACGACAACGACACAGGGATCAATCGAGCTGTCACCGCTGGTCGACGGCGTTCAATACACAATCCGGGTGCGAGCTGTCACTGCAAGCGGTCGTCGCGGACCCTATGCGACGGTCACGTTTACCGGCGGCGGAGATACGACCGCGCCAGGATTGCCGACATCGATCTCGGCGACCGGCGGGTTTAAGCACATTGACATCGCCTGGACAAATCCGTCGGACAGTGACCTCAATTATGTCGAGATTTATGAGGCGACGACAAACAGCTCAGCGAGCGCAGTTCTTGTCGGAACTTCAGCGGGTGATCATTTCTATCGCGGAAACCTGGGCATCTCTCAAACGCGATATTATTTTTTGAAATCGGTCGACTACAGCGGGAACAAGTCAGCGTTTACGTCAGGAGTTTCAGCGACAACAACATTTATTGACGACAACGATTTTGAAAGCGGTGTTCGTCAACTATTCATTGATGCTGGTGTAGACGTCATAGAGCCCGTAAGCTCGCTTCCAGCGTCCGGTGACTTTACCGGTCAGCAAGTTTATCTGACCACTGACGGTAAACTTTACGGCTGGAATGGGTCGTCATGGGTGGCGGCAGTCGGCGGAGCTGAAAGTTTTTCTGAGCTGACCGGCTCAATCGCCGCAAGTCAAATTCCAAGCGGAACGATAACAGAGGCCAAGATTGCAAACGATGCGATCACGGCGAGCAAGATCTCAGCGAACGCAGTCGGCGCAAACGCGATCGCGGCAAACAGCATCACTGGCGGAAAGATCGTCGCGAACACGATCACCGGCGGTTTGTTGGCTACATCTGGAATTATTACAAGCGCAGCGCAAATCGACAATGCGGTAATTACAAATGCAAAAATACAAAACCTTGCAGTCACAACGGCTAAGATTGGCAACAATGCAGTAACGTTTCCACAGTCTGCAATATCAACATCAGTGACCGATCTCGGTGCAAGTTCGGCTCTCACAACAATACAAACCTTGACCGTGTCGCGGTCAGGAGCACCGGCTCAAGTCGTTGGCACTTGTCACGTTTCGGCGACTGGCAATAACACTGACGGATATGGTGTTTTTCATCTTTATTTGTATCGCGGTTCAACTCTAGTTACTGGATTTAACAATAGTAGGATCCAGGGTTTCAATTCGTTTGACAGTTCTTGCTACGTTCAAGACACCGCGTCTGGATCTGTGACATATTATTTGAAGGTGCAAGGAGTAAGTCTCCACGGAACAATCACTAAAATGAGATTTATTTCCCCTGTCATACAATTCGTTGAGCTGAAAAAATGAACACATACACGCTTTATAATTCCGACGGTGAAATCACTGGATATTTTTGCGGCGACGCAGAAACACTTGCTCTCAATTTGAGCGAGGGAATATCGGCAATCGAGGGTGAATATTTTCATAACGAATATAAGATCGTCGACGGTGAAGCGGTGTTGAAAACAGATGCAGAAAAGCTGCAACCATTAGAGGAGGTTTGGAGCGATTTGCGCATGACGCGGAATATTTTGTTGTCAGACTGCGACTGGACGCAAGCAATCGACAGCCCTCTCACGGACGCGCAAAAGCAAGCGTGGCAAACATACAGATCGACGCTGAGATCTCTCCCGGAGAACACGATCGATCCTCGCAATCCGACTTGGCCTGATAAGCCGAGCTGATACCGACGACAGTCGGAAAAACAATCCAAAAAAAGGATTTCATTCAACCAAGTCGCACACAGTAAAATGTGATTGCGCACATCCAAACTATGGAGCTCTAAAATGGCAACACTTAATGATCGCGTATTTGATAACGGTTTGACCGTTTTAGATACGGAAGGAAATCGAATTGACGTGACTTCTCAGGAAGCAACTTCATACACTGAAGCAACATCAACTTACACGCTTGGCAACTCGACCTCACTTTCAGTCGGCGCACCGGCAGATCGCTCAGGTGGCGGACGCGAGGTCACGGTCTCTGCGATCTCTGATGGCACAGTAAGCGGAACAGGCACAGCGACGCACTATGCAATCGTTGACACCTCAAACAGTCGTTTACTGGCAACAGGCACTCTTTCAGCGTCTCAATCAGTGACATCAGGCAACACATTCACCCTTGCTTCATTTGCAATCGGGATCCCTGATCCAGCTTAATTGTAAATGAAAGGGGTCTGATATGGCTACGCTTGCAAACCGCGCCAAAATGATAACGGCGACAACGGGAACCGGCACAATCACCCTGGGATCGGCGGCGGACGGTTATCAAACCTTTTCCGCTGCCGGGATCTCAGATGGTGACACGGTTCGATATACAATCGAGGATGGAAATTCCTGGGAGATTGGCACCGGAACATATACTGCATCTGGGACAACGCTGACGCGATCTGTCACCGAAAGCAGTGACGGGGGTTCAGCGATTAGTCTGTCTGGTGATGCCGTTGTTTTCCTAACGCTGGCAGCGCAAGATTTAAGCCCAACAGTCACGCTTACAGGGGCAGTAACGGGGTCAGGAACGCTAACTGATCTTGGTGATGTTTCTATAGCAACGACTGCAACATCTGATCCGACAATTACGCTAACGGGCGCGGTTACGGGTTCTGGCACAATGACCAACTTGGGTAACGTGTCGATCACTACAACAGCAACAGCCGATCCTACGCTTACACTATCTGGCGATGCATCTGGTTCTGCTACATTTACCAATCTTGGAAATGCAACACTGACTGTTACCGTTGCAGACGATAGCCATAACCACGTTATCTCAAACGTGGATGGATTGCAGACTGCGTTGGATGCGAAACTAGCAAGTTCATCTTACACCGCATCAGATGTACTTACTAAGATCAAAACAGTTGACGGTTCTGGCTCTGGTCTAGATGCTGACTTGTTAGACGGTCTACACGAAAGTACGTTCATGCGTAAGAGTGCGAACTCTGGCTTGGACATGAATAATAACAACATTACTGATGTTGAGGACATTTATCTACAAGACCGTATTTACCATGATGGCGACACCGACACCTACATGCAGTTCCATGCAGCTAACCAGTGGCGTGTTGTTACTGGCAACACAGAAATGCTTGAGGTGAATGATACCAATATTATTGCATCAGCGGACTTAAATATTAACGGAGATATTAATGCCGTAGACAATATCTACGTTGCAAACAGCCTATACCACGAAGGTGATACTGACACTGGTGTTAGCTTTTCTTCAAATCAAGTTCAAATCAAAGCTGGTTCAGAGCAGTACACTTTTAATAGTGTTGGTCTTTTCTTTTTAACTGGTGGCTCAATATATGAGAATTGGGATGCGCTTTCAGGAACAACACCAACATGTAATCTTCATAATGCAAGTGCATTTAGCCTTACAATGTCAGGAAATACAACTTTCACATTCTCAGGTGCAACAAATACTTATTCATCAGGCTTCGTCCTTCAACTAACAGGCAACGGATCAACAGTCACATGGCCCTCATCTGTTGATTGGGCTGGCGGCACTGCGCCTGATGCACCCGCTTCTGGGGAAACTGATCTACTGGTGTTCTGGACAAGGGACGGCGGGACTACGTGGTATGGAATGCTTGCGATAGACGCAGCGGCATAAGAGGTAGCTAATGGCAAATTGGAAGAAATTAGCTAGTGGTGCAGCGGGTGCGGCTGGGGGTGCTGGTGGCCTAAATGTTGAGGACGTGTTCAGCAATTATATATATGACGGAACTGGGACAAGCCAAACGATTACCAACGGCATTGACCTTGATGGCGAAGGTGGTTTTGTTTGGATTAAAGTAAGAGAACAAAATAACTATCACTATTTGTTTGATACTGAAGCAACAACAAATACACATGCTTTTTTATTACCCGCAACAAATGCCAAAAGTGCAACAACAACTGCACTAACATCTTTTAACAGTGACGGTTTTTCACTTGGCTCTAATAATGGGACTAATGGTGCAACAAATATTAGTTACGCCTCTTGGACATTCCGCAAAGCCCCTAAGTTTTTTGATATTGTGACTTATACTGGAAACGGGGTTAGTGGTCGTCAAATTTCTCACAACCTTGGTTGTCAAGCAGGCATGGTGATAGTCAAACGAACCGATATTGCAAGCAATTGGGCGGTATGGCACAGAAAAGCCAAAAGCTACGGTCAAACAGATGGTTATTATCAGGGACGTTTAGAAACTGATGCCGCATTTGGTTACGTAACAATAACAAGTGCTTCAAGTACAACATTCACAGTTAATACAGACACAGGTGTAAATGCCAATGGGGGTTCATATGTAGCCTACATATTCGCCCACAATGACGGTGACGGTGATTTTGGGCCTACAGGTGATCAGGACATTATTAAGTGTGGAGGTTATGACAGTATAGACACTGATGGGGAGCCTGAAATTGATTTAGGGTTTGAGCCTCAATGGTTACTAATCAAATCTACATCTAACGCCGACAATTGGGTTATAATAGATAACATTCGTGGTTTTATTGCAACAAGGGGAACAGGGGAACAAGATACACCCATTCTCAGAGCAAATGAAACGGGTACGGAAACTGCAAACTTTCGTGCAGCTTACCTGACACACAAAGGCTTTCGTCCTGGTCAAGGAAGCACGACAAATGAAAATAATCAAAGCTACATCTATGTTGCTATACGCCGCCCAACGGGTATTCCTGTAGATGCGACCGATGTCTTTGATGTCCAGACAGGTTCTTCACCTTTTACTGCAGACTTTCCCGTAGATTTAGCTTTACAGAAAAACTACACACAAACAGGTAATTGGCACGTCATAAATAGGGTCATTGGGGACACAAGATACCTAAAAACAAACAACACCGATACAGAGGCATCCGTTAACAGTCAAGGTTTTGACAATATGGAAGAATGGGGTGGTACTAATTGGGGTTCTCAATCAGTCGGGTTTTCTTGGAAACGTGCAACTGGCTATTTTGATGTCGTTTCTTACACGGGGGATGGGTCTACTCAAACTATAAATCATAACCTTGGTGTCGTCCCAGAAATGATGTGGGTCAAAATGCGTAGAGACCCTTCTTTTACAAGAGGGTGGATCGTATATCATAAAGATTTAGGGACCGACAGTAATAACGTGGTTTTACACCTAGATACTTCAGCAGCACAAGAAGATGGCGCATACTTTAATGATGAAAGGCCAACGGATACTTCATTTAAAGTTGTTGGGGATGCTTATGTAAACAGGAGTAATGCAACCTACATAGCTTACCTATTTGCAACAGTCGATGGTGTATCCAAGGTGGGTACATATACTGGTAATGGCACAAATCAAAATATTGATTGTGGTTTTAGTAATGGCGCAAGGTTTGTTTTAGTTAAAGCAGCAAGTGCAGCTAGTAATTGGCAAGTTGCAGGTGATTTTGGCAACGGCATCGTTGCGGGAAGTGATAGTTTGTTGCGGTTCGATTTAGACAATTCTCAGGTTAATTTTGACTTCATTGATCCATACTCTGCAGGGTTTACTTGCACAGGTGCGCAGCTCAATTCAAACAACGTTGAATACATCTTTTACGCAGTCGCATAACGGAAAGTCAGGAAAGGAAGATCAAAATGGCTGAATATCGTGATCGAACAACTGGCGATCTAAAAACAAAGTCCCAGTTAAAAGCAGAAAACCCAAACATGTCTTTGCCAAAAGTGTGGAATGAATACACATTTGATGCACTAAATGTTGATCCTGTTTTCCGCAGTCCAGCTGCTACAACCACAGCGTATCAAACATCAGTGCGTGATGGGGTAGAGCAAAATGCAAATGGTGATTGGGTCGAAAAGTATGTGGCCCGTGACATGTTTGCGGATGATCCTGAACTTGGCACGAAAGCTGAACAGGAAGCGGCTTATCAGCAAAACTTAGATGATGAAGAAGCAACTAGGCAGCGCAACAAACGTGACCGCCTAATTGCTGAAACTGATTGGTGGGCATCGTCTGATCTAACCATGACGGCTGAACAGACGGCGTATCGACAGGCTCTACGTGACATTACTTCGCATGACAACTGGCCTTACCTAGAAGCTGCCGATTGGCCCACTAAACCGTAAGGAATAAACCATGTTAGGATTTGCACCATTATCTGCCGCATCACTTGGTGATGATGGCGTTGTATACGAACTTGGTGCATCCAATATTGCAACGGGCGCACCAGCGGTAGGTTCGCCAGCAATTAATCAGGAACACGCGCTCACCCCGGCACCCATAACGACCGGCAACCCTATCGTCGCGAACTGCAACATGGCGGAGCGCGAGACATTTACGACCGCCGATTTTGCCGCTGGTGAGCCTGACGTCGGATCTCCAACAATTAACCAGGAGCACGACCTTACAGCCACAGGTTTCGCCGCGTCATCGCCTAGCCTAGCAAGTCCAGAGATTAATCAAGAGCATGGGCTTACAGCGACGGCAATCTCTACAGGTTCGCCAAGCCTGGCAAACACGACGATCGAGCAAGAGCACGCCCTGACAGCGACCGTGTTGAGCACCGGCGCGCCGAGCGTCGGATCTGTCTCGATGTCAGAGGACGAGACCTTTACGGCTGATGACATTGTCACTGGTGCTCCTATTGTTCCATCTGTCTCGATGTCTGAGGACGAGACTTTTGCGGCACAGGGTATCGTGACAGGAGCTCCGACACTTGGGTCGCCGGTGATCGAACAAGTTGATATACTGGCGGCGGATGCAATAACTACTGGATCGCCTGACGTAGAGAGCACCTCAATCGCTCAGATCCATATTCTAACACCCAATCCGATTACAACGGGTGCTCCGAGCATTCCGAGCTCGAACATGGCAGAGGACGAAACCTTTGTCGCTGATAGCATAATTACCGGTCCGCCAATCGTTCCGTCGGTTTCCATGTCCGAGGAGGAAACTTTCAACGCGGTCAGCATCGCGACAGGAAACCCAGTCGTCGATAACGTCGACATGACTGTTTTCGATAATCTGATCGCTGATAACATCAATGCAGGGATACCGGTCGTTGATCAGACCACAATCAATCAAGATCAAAATATTTCTCCGGACAGTATTGAGACCGGGTCTCCGACGTTAGGTTCTCCGGACTTAGATGAAAATCATATTCTCGGAGGTGATGATTGTTATTCCGGCGCACCCATTGTCCCTCTTGTGGACATGGACACAACTCGAAACCTTGTCGCCGACGATATTGTAACAGGAGCGCCGATCGTTCCGACAATTCCTTATGGAGCTGCGTTCCTGAGATATGTCGAGCTGTCAGCGATTTCAGAAAACATCGTCGAGGTAACAGCAAAGAATAAGGCGGTTTAAAATGACTTTTGTTATAAAGCAAAACGACACCTCACCGGCAATCCTGGCAACTCTTAAAGAGGGTGACGGAACCTTGATTGAGCTGTCCGGTTCGACGGTTCGTTTCCATATGAGAAAGCTTGGCTCGTCGACCGTCGCTGTCGACGCCGCTGCGACGATTTACGATTATGACTTGGGACAAGTTTCATATGAGTGGCAAAGCTCAGACACGGCCTCTCCGGGCGTTTATGAGGCGGAGTTTGAGGTTACAAACACTGACGGATCAGTCGAGACGTTTCCGAATGGATCATACATTTCGGTGCATGTCATCGACGACATAACGTAAAGGAGACGGCGGATGTCAGACGATCGACGCACTGTCGCAAGCGCTCATTCGAGGGTCGATGCATTGGAGAAAGAAATTGTTGAGCTAAAAACGACGATGAAAATTCAGCTCAAAGATTTGTTCGGTCGCGTCAAGCTCATTCAAAACATCATTTTGTCGGCATCCGGAGCAATGATCCTGATGCTCGTCAGCATACTCATGAAAATGTCACCATGATTTGCAATCTGGTCCTCATTATGTGGGCTCAGCAATTCATCCAGGGCTCGGGATCCTGGGCATTCAAGGACTGTTATTACGTTTGTGACAACAGCCCTGACCCGATTTTCTATCGGGTGGATCCTACAAAAATTTGTCCTGGGAGTTTGAAAAATGCTCGATCCGATTACAGCCCTGGGCGTCGCAAGCTCAGCGGTGAGCTCAATGCGCAACCTGATCAACGCCGGGCGGGACACTAGCCAAGCGATCTCCAAATTTGCCGGAGCCTGGGCTGAAATCAATGAGGCTGATGCCAGGGCGCGCAATCCGAAATGGTTTGAACATTTCAGCGGCTCGCTCGAGGAGCGCGCGGCGACCGCTTTCGCATGTAAGAAAAAAGCCGAGGCACTTAACAAACAGCTCTGCGACATGATCCAGTTTGTGCATGGTCCCTCGGGGCTTAAAGAATACAAAAACATTCTGAGAGAGATGCGCGAGCAAAAGAAAAAGAATGAGTTTCGCAAGCAAGAGATCAAGGACGCTGTCATCAGTTGGACCCTGGGCTCGATCCTGGCGATCGCCGGATCCTCGCTGATGGGCGTGATCTTTTACTTTATCGGGAAATCACAAGGGCGCTGGTGATGTATGTTTTGCTTTGGCTGATGCTGAAAGCCGGTGGCGGCGTCGATCACTTCCAGGTCGGCGCGTTCCAGACGCGAGAGGAATGTGAGCAAGTTCTCCAGGATGCGAAAGTCCTGGTCAAAAATCAAAACTCGAAAGTGGTCTGCTTAGAAATTGCGCGGTGATTATCAGAGAGCATCGAGGAAAGTTCACGCTCGAGGACGACCGGGGTCGCGTCGTCATAATATCGAGCGATGTCAGAATATGTCGACATTATGCAAAGGAGCTCGGACATGAACGAAATGGTCCCGGACAAAATGGCTTATCAAATCAACAAGCGGCGGATGGCCTGGGCGTCGATCGGCCTGATGGCTCTGGTGACGATCGCGACGATCGTGGATCCGGGGAGAATGGCGGAGGCTGACAGCGTTTTGATGGCTCAATACATCGCCCTCTCTGGTTTGGTCGGCGCATATTTTGGATTTTCTGCAAAGTCGAACACAACCGTCAGCTCGTCAGCCAAGTCATGATCGACGCTGAAAAAGTTTTAACTGACGTCCTGGTCCGGCTCCTCGAGCTGATCCTGGGCGTCGAAATGACACTTTATCATGGAGTGATGGTGTAATGCTCGGGATATTAGAAAAGCTGATCGATCCTGTCTCGAATGTCCTGGACAAGGTCATCGAGGATAAAGATCAGAAAGCAAAGCTTGCACACGAAATCGCAACGATGGCGGAGCGGTTTCATCATGAACAAGCGATGGCGCAAAGCAAGGCGAACGTCGAACAAGCGAAACATCCGTCGCTCTTTGTGGCGGGTGCTCGCCCGGCGATCATGTGGATTTGTGCGCTGGGCTTGCTCACTCAGTTCTTTGTCATGCCGATCGCGGAATGGGCGACGGCGATCTGGGCTCCGGGCGTCGAGCTCCCTGCCCTTCAAACCGGTGAGCTGATGACACTGACCTTGTCGTTGCTTGGCCTGGGCGGAATGCGATCCTGGGAGAAAGCACAGGGCGTCGCCAGGGAGAACCTGAAAAAATGACCTTTGGAATGTGGCTCGCTTTATTCACAGTCGTCTCGATCAATACGGCGGCAAATGTTTTCCGACTTTATCTGGAGCTGAAAAATGAGAGATAATTACGACACCTTTTTCGAGG
>Ga0213865_10001029_pt1 | contig 18413 bp, 21 predicted proteins | sample PICome_6_FD_160100 | JGI IMG/M metagenome (GOLD analysis project Ga0213865, IMG submission 160100) | Coastal seawater microbial communities near Pivers Island, North Carolina, United States - PICO282 | ecosystem: Environmental > Aquatic > Marine > Coastal | place: USA: North Carolina...
TAGTCTCCGCGACGTGTGCGATTCTAAATGGCTTACCGAATAACCGATGATACATCAGAAGCTGTGCGTTCTTGTTTGAGTCGATAGTCGAGTCAAGCGCCACCAGATAGCCTGTATGCCCCGCTGGGATGGTGTAGACCGCCATGAGGGTTTGAGCATAGCCTACGTCTATCTGCGCCACAACAGTCCCTGACGCGCTCACAGTGCGGGCTGTAATCGTGCCAACGTTAGCGCCGTCTTCGTAAGTCATTCGGAATACACGGATGAAGGTATTTGTAGTCGTTACTGCTGAAGTGCCTGTTAGCGTGACCGTTTCTGTCTGCTCGTGATAGTTAGCATCTAAACCCTCAATGGTCAGCACCGCTGTATCACTGGCACTTGTGCTAATGCAGTAGATAGTTTGGGCGCTAGAAAGTGACGCCCAAGGGTAAAGCTCGCCACCTGTCCATACACTTTCAGGGTCAGTCGCTTGGTCGATGTCGAAGTTAGCGCCAAACTTGTGAACTATCTTTGAGTTGCTAATCGAACCACGAGCAACGTCGAGATAGACGTTAGGGGTAGGGTGATCAGTGTGAAATTGATACATTAGTTAAGCCATTGCGCCACAACTATTGCGCCCAGTATGAAAGGGTAGATAGCCAACACTGAGTGACTGACACCTTTAAGGTCTTTGCGCACCTCGTCAATGTCCTTGCGTGTGTCGTCGATTTTTTCATCAAGCCGCTTTAGCCGCTCCTCGCATTGCGCTTCATGCGTTGCTAACTTCGAAAGTGCTTCTTCAGCAAGATTCATGTTATCGTCCCAGTGGGTTGGCAAGTTCATCCATTGCAGTCCACGCATCATCCATATCTCTTTGCAGACGTTTAATGCGTTCGTCAATGTTACTCAGTGCCTCCATTTTAGCATTGACTGTGATGACAGTCTCGCTGTTCGATTTCTCTACTGCGGCAACCCTATCCCGTAGCGGTAATAAGTCGCGCTGTAATTCCATAATCTGTGACAGGCTAGTCGATAGCTCGCTTAACTTGCCTTGCAATTCGCCGACGTTATTGTCGTCTAGTTGCTGTTGCATGTTAGATATACTGACCTGATAGCCCTGTAGCGTCTCAGATTGCGCTGTACGCAAGTCCTCGAATCTACCCTCTATGACTGCCGTGCCTGACGTAGCATCGCTCACAGCGCCCTCAAGCGCCTCTAGTCGGCCAAAGAACTCAGACGTTGTCCAGATGCCTCCGCCAATTGTAGAAGCAAAGGTGAATAAAATGGCTATCCAGACGCCTTTAATCTGTGTGCCGCCGACATTCAGTTCTAAATCTTCAATCGCCATTGTTGTAACACGCCTCGGGGTCAGCCGCGAACCAGCAACCACCTTCTGGGGATGTGTAGAAGAATGGCATTGTCTCGCCTTCGGTCAAAACTTCCTCAACGGTCACGTAGTAATTAGCGAGGTTGAGTCCTTGGATAGTAGAGCCGCCATCAAACGACACCCATACTGATTGTGTGGCCGAATCAAAGAATACACTCGCCGCCTCTTGGTAGGTAACTCGTAAGTCGTAGGCCATGTCATTAGCTTGCTCTAACAGCGTCTCATCATTAGCCACTGCCATGTATGCCGCCGCTACCTGTGTGGCTTCGTGTACAGCTACCAGCGCATCGTTGTACTGGTCTACCTCTTGGTCTTCAAGGGTGACGTCATTGGCCGCGATATACTCTTGCAGGGCCATTGCTTGTCTTTCGTCTTGCGCCTCTGCCGCGTCCACCGCCATCTCGTTTACAGTCGCCACCTCAATCAGCACCTGTGCGGCTTCGACATAGGTATCAATAGCCTGACTGACAGCGTCCATAGCGGTCGAGGCTTGGTCGTCAAAGTATTGCTGTGCGTTGGGGTCGTAGGTGTAGGTCTGATTCTGTACCGCCAAGACTGCGGCGTTGTAGGCGTCCTGCTTCGCTTTATCGAGTAGTCCTTGGTCTACAGTGCCGTCAGGCGTCAGCCATCCTTGGCCTGCGTAAGAGTCTGCGCCTGCAATTGCTTGTATGCCGTATTTGAAGGTGTTGCGGATATCTTGCGAGGCGTTGATAAGGTTGTCTATTTCATTCGCCTGAGCTGGTACGGTAACGCTCAGACAGACTGCTAGTAGGTACCTCTGCCTCATCTGTCTCCACCCCCATGCCCAATATTGCGTCGTAGAACTCCTTGTCGTCGAGGTAGTCAGGAATCAAAAGCTCGGGTCGCTGTTTGATTTCTAGCATTGCCCGCTTACCGACAATTATCTTCCCGTATTTTACCACTGGGCAGGGTGTCGCCGCCATGAGCATTGCTCGCCAAACATTCGGGTTTTGACACATCAGACTGACTGCGCCTATTTTTAAGCCCATATTTGATAAGGTTATTGCGTTCCTTCGGCGATTACATTCCTCGTCCTGAATGTATTTACCAGACGACACGCCAATGCCCACTAGTTGTAAGCCGCCAGAGATAGATTGCAGGCACGATTCGCTACCGCTGGACATAAGTGATGGGCTGACAGCAGTATTCGCTGGCATGGTTGAGCCAGCGTTAGGGCCAGAGTTGTTAGTCGTGCGGTTGTTATTGTTTGATCCAATCTGATTGGTATTCAAATCGCCCTCGTTACGAATACCGTTGTCACGCTCAACACCATTCCCGTCCGTAGGCAGTTCTGGCGGTGGGTCAACTTCTGGAACGGGTTCAATATCCTGCCCGAAGGCAGGCATTGAGATACTAATCGCCAGCAGTAGGCTCGTCGTAATCCTCATCAGATATGACCTCAGATTCAAGGGATTGTGCGAGCATATTTACAAACGCATCGCGACCTACTGATAACTGGTCTACGTTAAACCTTGCGCTGGACAGCTTACGGTCTAGGTCTTTGATGTGGTTAATGCACGTGACCTGTTCGTCGGTCATGTCTTCGATGAAGTACTCTTTGTCGTTCACTGTGATGGGGGTTTTTTCGTCTTTACCCATGTCAGCTTCTCCTTACTGTTTTGCTTTGCCGATGTTTACGGCTAACACCTCCAGCACTTTGTACAACTTAGCAATCCAAACGTCGTCTTTCGGCGTTGGGGTGAGGGCCGCGATTATGGAGGCTGTCGCAACAACCGCCGTGGCTATGTTCGCAATATCTGTGATGATAGACAAGTCCATTACCAAGGCATCCCATCAGCAGACACAGGATTCTTTTGACCTTCGATGTTAGCTGTCAGTGCCGCCTCAGTAGCACTCTGGTCTACCTCTGCGTGTACCCAGCCCATAACTACTTCTTCAGTCAGACTGTCGTAAGCAACAAAGTCATCAGCATCAGCGTCTGGTGTAAAGCCTACAGTTCCGTATGCAGAGGCAGTGAATGTGTCGTCACCAACAGTTTCTTCTTCAGTAACACGCCAGTGTGCAACGGTTACACCGCCGTCTGCCACGTTACGCTCAAGGTTTGCGATAGTCCATGTAGCCATGTCTTAGTCTCCAAATACTGCGTCACAGATTGAACGCACGTTAGCGGGTTCAGATGAGTAGTCGTCACCTGATTGAATTACATGACGGTGATACGACTGTGAAATTACAGCGCCGTCTTCGAGTACCTTAGTAGCAGTCCGTACTTGAACAGAGGTTACGTCGTTGCCGTCCTCGTCTTGTCCTGTGACTACTTCGATTTTGTCTGCTGTTACGCTTTTAGTTAATGCCATTGTCTTTCTCCTTTAGTCCGTCTCAAGAATCCACTTGAGATAATTAAGCGGCTTCGTAAGTAAGGCCGAATTGGATTAATTTACCTGAACCTGATTCTACATCAGCACTTGGGAAAACCACTGTATATTGCGTTGCATTACTGCCCGTTGTGTTAACAACAGCACCTAAAATCCGAGAATTATCATTTGACCCAAAATTAGCGAAAGCACTTCCAGTAGCAGGTGAATCGGCATCATATTGAGAAAAAGGCAGGGTAAACGTAATACGAACTTCTGTAGTAGCGGATGTAACAGTAAGGTTAAAATTGCCTTGCAGTGTTACTAATCTTCCAATTTTAGTATAAGTAAGATTTGCGGTAGTTACGCTAGAGCAGTTAGATAAAACTAGGGTACCGCCTGTCCACGTCCCTTCTTCGTAGTCGTCTAGATAATTGGCTGAACCTGTGCCGCCTAGGTACGCACCGCCTAACAGGTAAAGGTCTTTGAAGCCGTTATTTGAATTACCTAAAGAAACTTTACCGTTAACTTCAGTGCCAGACTCATTAGTTGGAGTTATGTGACGTAGTGTATCTCCGCCTGCTCCAGCTCCTGTTAAACCTGCGCCTTGCCCAGAACGAGGGTCTAGAATTATGGTAGAAACAACACCTGCTCTAGATTGAATACTACCGACTGCTGAGCCGTCTTTGTACAGCCCAACTAGAGTACCATCGTTAGAAAGTCGATTGACTTCTATACAAGCGGCTTCGTTGACAATAAATTGACCTCCACCATCAGGCGTTAATCGACTACCAGCGGTTGAAAAACTTGTACCAGTCTTACCAACCAACAAGTTGCCGCTTGCATCTAGCGTCATAGCTTGAGAAAACGAAACGGTATTGCCAGCAGTGCCAGAGCCTGCTTGGAAAAACTTAAATGCTCCGTCAGATTCTAAATTAAGCATCTGAGCATAGCCGTCTGCTATGTAACTCCATGCTCCGCTTTGGAAGGCATTTCTACCAAAACCTACGTTAGTAACATTGTCCTGCTGAAAAAAACCGCTTTCACGAATTTGTAGCACTCTATTTGCACTACTACCCCAATTACTAGGCGTGACACCAATGCCCACCTGTCCACTGGAGTCGATAGCAAACGCATCATTTGAATTAACATTAATTTTAAAACCTTGACCGTCGCCAAGTGTTGAGCCAAATAACTTAACAGGGTTATAGCCATCTGTGCGCTGAAGCCAAAGCTCTGCCGCCGCTCCTGATTTTCCAACATGTAAAGGTGCAGACGGACTAGTGCCAATACCAACATTCCCGCTAGTAGTAATAACAAAATGGTTACTTAAGGTATCAGCGCCAAAAACATTGCCATCAGTAGACGTATCTTGATAGCCAATAACAAAATTATTACTTTTGCTTGTAGCAGTTGCTAATAATCCCCAGTTGTGACTGCCAGTTGATAATCCAACGACGGCTCCATCACTACCTGTGTCATTTGCACGAACTTGTATTCGGCCTTCTACAGCGTCAAATAAAGCTACAGCATTAGTGTCTCTAGCCGTTCCTGATACAGCGCTTGTGACTGTGTGAAGCGTTGTTAAAACATTGCTAGTACCAATACCCAAAGACTCCGCAGACGCATCCCAGAACAACTTCGCAGTTGTGCCAGTGTCTTCGTAGAAGCTGATGTCTCCGTTTGACCCGATTTTCAATCTGTCTCGAACAGCAACACCTGCGCCTGACGTGGAAATAACATAGTTCATGCCGCCAGAAACATCAGCATATTCTGTTCTAACTTTGGCGCTAACTTGGGTGCCGTCAGTAGCATAGTATTCAGATTTATGATGAACCTGATCAACAACAACAGAGCCGTCAGTATCAGTAAATTTAAAGTCTAGATTAGACGAATCTGTTCGAGCAGATATTTCAAGTGCTGGGTCGCTTGCTGTATCACTTAATGTGGCTCTGTTAATTGAAGCATCACCATCAACAGTCAAACCATCAGCCGTCACAGTACCCGTTACGTCTACTGCTCCTGCTTCAAATCTAGCAACCTCAGTTGTGCCATCAAATATTTCGACTCTTGAACCAGAATCAACACCGTTGACATCTGCCGTAATTCTTAGGTTGTCACTAGCAGACAAAATTGTATGGCTTAGGTTTGTAACGCTTGAATCATTAAAAGTTATTGTTGGATTAGTATCGCCTAGCGTTATATCACCCGTTACGTCGATGCCTGTGGAGGTGGTGGCTAGTTTTTCTGCCCCCGAATAAAACAACGAAACTTTGTTACCTCGTTGCATATACACATAGTTATCACCAGAAGTGCCGTCTTCGATTGTTACCGCATCTCTTGCCTGTATAACTAATTCGCCAGTTCCTACTTCAGAAATGTAACTATTAGACCCATCATGGTAAATCTGTAGGTCATTGCCAGCACCGAAGATAGCCTTGTCGTTGTCACCGAATGACACGTTGCCTGTAAACGAGCCTGTCGTGAAGTTACCTGCCGCAGGCGTAGTGCCACCGATAGTTGTTCCGTCGATACTCCCGCCGTCAATGTTGGCTGTTGTACTGCCGCCGTATGTTACTTTGACGTTGCCACCAGAGCGCACAGCGATAAGCGTGTCGCCCCCTTGAATCACACCGCCGTCTGATAATTCGCTGATTTTTGACATCTTCGTAACCTTTTAAATGATGGGTTAATTTTACACCTAATCTGTACTTCGTTGTTCGCTAACTATGGCTCTATGTGCGCAAGTAGCTCTGGCTCACCTGTATCAGGATGCACAAACGAGGCTATCCAATAATGCTTAACGTCCGAGGATGTGTCAGCCGCAACCGCATCCTCTGCCAAAGTTGGGTTGTCATAACTACCGATGACGACAAATTCGTCGTTACTTTGTTTTGTATATCCAGCAACAATCGCCATGCAATCCTCACGTCATTAAGTAAATTTGAGTTTCTACAGCCGACAAACTCAATGTCCCGCTTGACCTACCCAATGTATAAACTTGAATTCGGTAATCTTCTGCCGTTGAGCTTTTCGCAAGCGCCTGATTCAAAGGCAATGTCAGCAAGGTCGAGATAGAGCCTACATCGGGTATTGGATACCTTTGAGCGCCTTGCCCGTCATCTAACCACGAGCCACTAGAAATCCATCTATCGGCGTTGTAATACAGGCTTCCTGTTGTATATGTCGGCGTCGATTGCTGTGAGCCACTATAAATAATGCGTGTCCGATTCGTGACACTCTTATACTCAACCGCTTGCGGCTTTGACACGTCGCTGGGTGAAGTCTGAGACTGTGCGATTCCACCATATGCGTCAATTTCTTTTGTATGGTTGCCGCTTATCTCAACATAATGCGTATACGGCGAGCCAGTTGTGCCTGACCCTACAATGCCAACAACGCCACCAATCAATGTGCCTGATGATTGTCCTTTACTCTTTCGCTCAAATTTCATGACTAGAATGCAATCATCTAGTGAGGTCGAGGGAATATACTTAACCTTTCCGTTTAAGCTCGCATATTTGTTTAGCGAACTATCTGGCGCAGGGATTCCAAATTCAGCAAACGTATTTTCATTAGACGAACCTTCTGGGACGCTATGATAGGGGTAGACGAAAACACTCAGATTGAATACTTCTGAAACGTCACCTGATAAGTTTGCTACTTGCAGGTTTGTTATCGTAGTTAAGTCGCCATCAAGTGAGATAACTTGATCGTCGCCTATCTCATTGTCACCGATAGCATTGCCCTGAATTGTACCTGTAGCAATTAAGTCGCCATCAATCTCTACATTAGCGCTAAATGAAACTGTACCTGTGGTCGTGTCTACTGCAAACGGCGTTGTGGTCTGTGTCTCGTCATCCGATACCAGTGCAAACTGGTCAGCCTGAATGGTAAAGCTCGAGCCAGTAGCATCTGCTGTAGCCTTGAAGCCCGAAATATTGCCGCCAGCAGTAACAGTCAAAAACGCCTCTGCTTCAAGGTCAGTGATTGCTGTGCTATTTGCCGCCGCTGTTGTCGATGCACCCGATGCTACGGTTGCCGTCGCCGCGAGGCCAGTACTAGGGTCGTTGATGGTAGAGGTTAGCGAGCTAATGCTTGATGCGTTAGACGTGATGTTACCTTCAGCCGTAGTAACTCGCGTATCTAAGCCAGACACCGCTGTGGCATTGGTTGTGATATTGCCTTCGGCTGTCGTAAGGTCAGACTGTAGCGTTGTGATGTCACTTGCCTGACTTGTAATCGTACCTTCTGCACTAGTAACTCGTGTATCGAGTGCGGAGATAGCTGAGGCGTTGCTAGTAATATTACCTTCAGCTGTAGTCACATCTGATTGCAGACTAGTTATGTCCGACGAGTTTGACGTAATGTTGCCTTCAGCAGTCGTGACTCTAGTTGTCAGTCCGCTAATCGCCGTGGCATTCGTACTAATGTCACCCTCAGCAGATGTCACATCCGATTGTAAAGTGGTGATGTCTGACGCCTGCGACGTGATAGTGCCTTCTGCGCTGGTCAGGCGTGTATCGAGTCCACTGATAGCTGTGGCGTTGGTTGTGACGTTGCCATTAGTCGTTGTCAGGCTAGTCTCTAGCGATGTGATATCAGAGGCGTTCGTGCTTATGTTGCCCTCTGCCGTAGTCACTCGCGTGGTCAGGTTTGTCAGTCCTGTCGCGTTAGCCGTGATATCGCCTTCTGCCGTTGTAAGGTCAGATTGCAACGTGGTCACATCGGAACTAAGGCTAGTGATACTGCCTTCTGCTGATGTCACACGGGTTGTCAGTCCACTAATGGCAGTGCTGTTTGTGCTGATGTTTGTTTCAGCACTATCTAGCTCTGACTGTAGAGTAGTGATGTCCGATGCTTGAGAGGTTATCGACCCCTCTGCTGTAGTCACGCGAGTCGTGAGGCTAGTGATCGCGCCTGCGTTAGTTGTGACCGTGCCGTCTAATGTAGTTAGGTCGGACTGCAAGGTTGTGATGTCTGATGCCTGAGAGGTAATGCTACCCTCTGCGCTTGTCACGCGAGCATCTAAGGCGTTAGTCGCTGTGCTGGTTGCGCTGGCTACGTCAGTCGGCAAGTTCAGCAGTAGCTCGCCACCCGCCTCTGTTTGGATAACATTGTCTGACTCGTCTTGTATTGTAGTCAGGTCATCAAGCGATGCTTCTAGCGTCGTGATGTCACTAGCACTAGACGTGATGTTTCCTTCTGCTGTTGTGACACGTGTACTGAGTGATGAGATAGCACTAGCGTTAGCGGCGACACCTGTACTGCCGTCGTTCACTGTAGTCTCTAGGGCCGTAATGTCAGACGCTTGCGAGGTAATGCTTCCCTCCGCTGTCGTGACCCTTGTGTCTAATCCAGATATGGCCGTTGCGTTAGCCGACACACCTGTAGAGCCATCATTAACCGTTGTCTCTAACGCTGTGATATCCGAGCTATTAGTTGTGATGCTACCTTCTGCGGTAGTGACTCTCGTAGTCAGTGCTGTAATGGCAGAGGCATTAGTTGTGATGTCGCCTTCTGCCGAGGTCATATCTGACTGAAGCGTAGTCACATCGCTGGACAGGCTGGTGATTGAGCCTTCTGCGCTAGTAACCCGAGTGTCTAAAGAACTAACCGCAGAGGCATTAGCCGCGACACCAGTGCCAGCGTCATTGACCGTGGACTCTAGTGCAGTGATATCTGTTGCGTTGGTAGTAATGTCACCTTCGGCAGTTGTCACCCTAGTCGTCAAAGCACTCAACGCATTAGACGTAGCGACAACACCTGTACTCGCATTATTGACTGTGCTTTCTAGCGCCGTAATGTCACTGGCATTGGTTGTGATGTTGCCCTCAGCAGTTGTCATGCGGGTTGTCAGCCCACCGATTGCCGTTGAGTTGCTAGTAATGTCCCCCTCTGCTGTCGTCATGTCCGACTGCAAGGTAGTCACGTCACTGGTGATGCTGGTAATGCTACCCTCTGCCGAGGTGACGCGAGTAGTCAGGCTTGATATCGCTGTAGCGTTTGTCGTGATGTCAGTTTGTGCCGTAGAGATATCTGACTCAGCAGTACTAAGGCTCGACTGTAGTGTCGTGACATCGCTAGACAGTGAGGTAATTGAGTTGCCCTGACTTACTGTGGTCGTATCGAGTGCGCTGATAGCTGTCGAGTTGGCGCTGATGTTTGAGTTTGCTGTATTTAGTCCTGACTGCAATGTCGTAATCGCCGACGCATTACTCGCAATACGCGGGTCAGCCAAACCTACCCACTGACTTCCATCCCAGTAGTAAGGCTCATTGTTGTCGTCTGAGTCATACCATCGAGAGAAATCAGGTATCGGGTCAGGGATGCCGCCAACACCTGCAACAGGCGCTGATGCCTGTACGAAAATATCACTCGTGCCGCTGGTCAAATCGACGACAGTGCTTTCAAGGTTTGACAGGCTGGTCTGTACCGTCGAGATACTGTTATTGAGTGTGGTGTTGCTTTCGTTGACGAATATCGCGACGTCGCCAAGGTTCTGAATGAGTACGTCTTGGCCTGTCTCCAAGTCTAGTACGTCACCCGACTCGACCTGCACGTTTAAGACATCAACTGATTGAGCCGCACCGTTTATCAAAGATGCAACCGATGACTCAATTTCTGTAATGGTTACTGCGCCACTTGCTATCTGGCTTGTGCCAACGGCGTCATCGGCTATCTGGTCAGAGCCAATCGCGTCGTCTGCAATATCACTAGAGGTGGCCAGTAACGATGTTGCGCTAACTTGTGTCGTGTATGCTGATTTATTGCCTGAGAAATCTACAGCGCGCACATGGAAATAGCGCGTGGCTTCGCTTAATCCTGTGGCAATGTACTCCTCACCACCAATTTTTGCTGTAGGCGATGCACTAACAGAGGGCGTCGCGCTAGTTGTTGTGACGTGTACTTCAACGAATGCGAGGTCAATATCGGTCGGATTAGTCCACTCACACGTTATCTGATTAATTCCTGCTGTAAGCGTGACCCCTGTTGGTGCGCTTGGTGCAGTCGTGTCACCATTTAGTGCGCGATTAATGATGCTCGTGCCAGTGCTTTTTACGCCGATAAGGTTCTGCGCTTGCACTAAAAAGTCATAATTGCTTGAAAGGTCTAAGCCTTCAAGCAGTGCCCGTGTCTGACGTGTCTGAACCTCGAAGTATTCTGTCGTGCCGTTCTTGTTGTAGCGAACAGTATAGAACTCGATGAAGGCGTCATCTGGCTCTGTCCACGTTAGCTCAATCGTCGATTTTAAGCGACCATCGGGGCCGCGTAAGCCAATCTCTGTCCCTGTCAAATTCGTGACGTTATCGACCGTTCTGCCGTCGTATAAGTCCAGTTCACCGCCAGATAAGAAGTCCTCTTCGTCGGATGTACTCCAATCGTAAACCGCAGAGGCTGTCTCAATACAAGTGAGGTTGACGCCTAGCGAGCCGCCATCAGCAATAGCCAATGCGTAGTCGATGACCTCAAACACTTTAGAGCTATACCCGAGGCGCTCATTAGTGACGTTAATTGTGTCACCGACCTTAACGCGTAAGCCCTTGAGGTTGACCGCCATTGTAATGACGACCTGCTGACGTGACTTTAGTAGCGCAATCTTAGCGAGCCGCTGTGCCTGTGTGTTGTTAGTAACAAACGGCAGAGGCATATCAAGGTATACAGGGTCGCCGTCTTCTGTGGCGTATGTAGAGCTAATCTGAGCAGGGTAATCCAATACCTTATAGTTCTTCTCCTCAGATACGAATATGCCCTTAACGCCGTTATAGATGCCTCTGCGCGACTGTTTAGTCTGCGTCTGTACGTCCGATATGCAGTCAGCCTCGTCAAACGTAACTGTCGGCGTCTTGTACTCAGCACCCTCGACAAAATACTTGCCGCCCGAATAGGTAATCTTGCCGCCCATAGCAGACAGCATTTCCTCAATGTTGGCTTTTATTTGATTGGCAGTATCTATGACGCCGTTCAGTCTATAGCGGTCTTGTGTGCCGCCACCGTCTAGCGATATTGACTCCTCACAAAGGTCAGCCGCCGCCTCCAACGTCGTCGTGTCGATTAGCGTGTAGTCCTCTGCAAGCCCGTAGGAATTAACCAAATAATCACGAACGCATAGGGCAGGGTTTTGTGAGTACGTCCACGTCGTGGAATCTGTGGCGCTCTGACTGCCTACGCGAGGGTCGTAGACCTTTTTGCCTTTCAGTACCGCACTGATGTTAGGCACACCCTGCGGGAATTTGTCGGTGTCCCACTCAAGCCTGAAGGCGATATAGGCAATGCCTGATAGCTTGTGGTCAGTAGTCCACTGTACGTTTGAGTTTACGAGGTCAGTTGAGGCTGTCTGTGTAGCAGTACCGTACTTGCGGTCTATAGTGACATAAGTACCCCAATCACTTTGGAAGCCGCCACTCAGCGTCCATACTTTTTTGTCGTTAAACCAAATCTCTTCGTAGCTTTCTATCTCGTGACTAGCAAACGCAATGGCAAGGTGCAGATATTTGTTGTCATCACCTGAATGCGAGATAAAGACGACTTGACCACCAACGCGCATTTGTCCGTAGACGAGCTGACGCGAGCCAGCAGGATTACGTGTCGTCTGTGTGATGCCTCGAAGCTGTGCGCCTAGATTAGGTTTTGGCCCTAATGCGCGTGAGACTGCGGATAGACCTGCGCCGATTGCGAACGCTTTCAGTCCTACAGTGCTGAACAACGCGGCAAAAAAACTACCCGATGCCGCCGCCGCCGCGCTTACTGCTGAAATTAACCCCGCGACCGCAGAAATTGCCATAGTATTACCCTAGAACTTTGCTAAATACCGTCTCTATTTCCGTAAAGCCGAGGCGTTCCATAATCGGGTCGAATGGCTGATGCGTCTTGGTGTTGACGTGTAGCTTGGTCACACCTTCTGCTTGTAGAGACTCCATAGCGAATTTTACCAGCTTTAGGCCAGTCAATCCCCTACGCGCTGACTTTCGCAAGAAGATGATGTCGTTGTTAGCAAACAAGTGGTCTTTGTAGTGCAGTGAGCGGCTGACCAAAATGACAAAATAGCCCATGAGCTTGTCGTCTTTTCTAGCAGTAAATATGCGCAAAGCATTTAGCTCATCAAGTCTTGCGTACTCACGCCAGTCAGGATTTAGCTTGATAGTCTCTTTGTTTAGAGCTATCTCTTCCCAGTGGTCTTGAAGCAGTGGCTCAATCTCACGCCGTACCTTCGCTAAGTTTTCTAGTGCAAAATCCATAGCGTCTCCTTAGTGACGATGCGTATTTGCGCCGTCTTCGTCTCCATCTTGCCCATGCCCACGACCGCCCCCAGTCGCAACTGTATTTCTTCCCCAGATGATTTCCTTCTCTGCCATCTCCGCGACAAACTCCAAGCCTTTATCGGTTGGGTAATCAATTTTTTGGTCTTCGGCTGTGTAACGTCTGACGCGGGTGCGCTCAAACTCGATCAAGCGGTTTTCAACTGTCACCTGTATGGTCGCAGTCTCGCCACCATCGTTAATGACCATCGTATCCATGAAGCCACTAAAGACGACAACAGGGTCAGAGATAACACCATTCGCCGCATCCATAGCGCCGAGCAATACTTTCAACTCGCGCCCCTGATAGTCCTCGTCACGGGCTTTTGCAAGTAAGGGGCTAGTGACACCTGAGAGGGTGACGGTAATGCCGTTGGCTGATAGCTCTGATGTCTCTGCAATCTCGCCAATGCTAAGTAGCGAACCCGCACCGACGTAATCTACGCTGTCTACTGTAAGGTCGCCAATGCCGCTCCAGAGGTTAAGATTCCCTGAGTCGAATGCACACTGTACTAGAGTTATAGGGCGTACAAGGTCGGCGATAACTGCCGACTGCATCCCCGTGGTTAATGACCTGCTCATATAGCCTCAACGCAAGCAAAAGTGAAACCGTACAAACTAGCCTGATTGATGTTCCATGCAATCTCATTACTAGCTAGTCGCCATGTGCCTACGGGCAAAGTGAAGTCCAAAGTGGTTGATGTAGATATAGCAGTGCGGAGCGGTGGCATTATATCAATGCTCGATGCTGTTGTGTCGGTCACGATGTACAAAGCGCCACCTATTTCAAAGTAATCACCAGCAACTGCACCTGTCGTTGTACCCGTTACAGTCGTAGCTCCCTTTGTGCCTGCCGTAATCGTCCCTGTAGCGGTTGTATTGTGTAAGGGGTTGCCAAGGGTAAAGGTATTCGCCTGACCCCGTAGAGCGGCAAAGAAGCCCTCCACCTGCTTTGCGTCACTGCGCTTAAGTGGTGGTAATGTGACCTCTGCTTCCCACCTAACACCCTGATGCTGATAAGTCTGTTGGTCATAGGTAAACGGTGAGGTACTTATTGACGTCGCCGACCTAAGCCGCATCGTCATGCTTTGTATGCCTACATTAGGAAATGCCGCCATTACGCCGTCCCCATTGCTCTGCTGAATGAACCGCCTCGCATTCTAGCATCAGCGACTGCTGACTTGGCCGCGTTGCTAATCTGTGGCAGTAGGTTAGCAATCTCAGCACGTACGGTTTGCTGTACGCCTGTAGTGACGTTGATTGTCTGATTAACTACGACACCGCCGCCGCCAAGCTGGTCATTAGGTACGACTCGCCCTGTGGTGCTTGGCACAAATATTTCTGGGCCTTTCTCTCCCACAAGGTACGGATTACCCCCAGTCGCAACACCACCCCTAGCCAATTCACCAGTCACAGAGCCACCGCCGCCCGTAGGTGCTGGTGTGCTACCGCCGCTGAATGCGCCAGATATAGCACCAAATGCCGCGTCAACGATGTACTTCTGAATGAGCATTTGAATGAGGCTGTCGATGACTGACTTAGCCATAGACTTAATTGCATCGCTGAATTTCTTAGCACCAGTAATTGCGTCAGTAAACGCCTTACCTAAACCCGTTATTGCTTGGTCGCTCAACTTCTCTAGTTGTGGTGTTAAGTCACCAGCCAAGTCTCTCGTGCGCTTGAGGTTTTCGATAAACGTTTCGAGTGCTGTTGGCACAGTAATGTTAGATAGTGCCTCGCCTGTAGCCGTTGCGTCATTAGCAGTTTCTCTCACAACACCTGCAACTAGGCGCAATCCGTTGTACGTACTACTAAAGTCTATCTCGCCGATTTTCTCTAACTGTGTACGCGTAAATTCGATTGGCTCTAAATCGAAAGCCTCAAAGTTGAAAACCTCGGCAAAGCCCAGCTTTTGCAGTGCTGTGTCTATCAGCTTAGTGCCTTGCACCAACACGTTTAGCTTGCGCTTAATGCCGTTAATCAAAACATCAAAAGCCGCGCCGATAACGTCAAACACTGGCATGACAAAATTAGCGGCTGTGATAACAGCATTGAATGCTAATCGTGCCGCCTTAGCAAAACGCTCAAAGTTATGGATAGTCGCGGCAATAAACTCAATGAAGTTAGCCGCCGCGTTGATAGCAAATTCTCTGACGCCACCCTCTGACTGAAATAGCTGACTAGAGAAGTTCGTTAGTTCATCTGCCGCAAATTTAATCGCTGGTGCAAGTGCGGCTGTGAACTGTGCGACTAAGCCTTTGGATACTGCAAAAAAGCGTGTCATTGCATCGTTAGCATTCTCAACGCCTTTAGCCGCGTCAGCCGTCATCACAACGCCAAGCGATTGCGCCTCGCCAAGCATTTCGTCTAATGCACCTCTGCCCTGCGACAACGTGTTTACGAGGGCCGCGCCCTCAGAATCAAACAACTTAAATGCTAAACGTAAGCGGTCAGACTCGTTAGTCACACCCTCAAACGCTTCTGCAAGCACTAGCATGCGTTGGTCAAGAGGTAGCCGCACAAGCTCACGTGCGTCTACGTTTAACTCACGCAATGCGCCTTTAGCCTCACCAGTACCGACGGCCGCCTCTGACGCTCTACGTGTGAATCGCTGTAGCGCCATGTTCATCGTGTTGACTTCGACGCCCGTTAGTTGCCCCGCGTATTGCAGGGCGCTTAGGGCTTCGGTCGTCGTCCCTATTTTCGATGCTGTTTTGGCTAGTGCATCAGTAGACTTGAGTGACTGACTGATAAGCAGACCTAGACCGCCAGCGCCTACAGCGCCAGCAAGTGCAGTCTTAAAGTTAAAGAATACTTTGGAGAGTTTGCCAAAGGCGGCTTTGATTCCGCGCAAGGCTTTCTGCGTTTGGTCAAACGCTTTGATTACAATGCTTACAGACTCAGTTGCCATCCTTCGACTCGCTCATGATTTTGAAGTAAGCGAGCCACTCGTGGAACTCAGTAACCGATATCTGCTCGACTTCTTCGATAGTCTTATGTAGGCGGTCAGCTAGTGCAATGAGATTTAACCTAGACTGACCGCTCCTCAGTTTTTTTCGACATCCTCAATCGACTCGATCGTGCCAAACATCTCATTGGCAATACCCGAGACAACCGTTGTCTCTTCCCCCATTAAATCCAGCTTGTCCTCAGCAGAGGTAAACAGCTTATCGCCGTCCTTGCTTTCTGCCTTCATGACAATCAAGTCAACCATTGCGGCGATGCTAGGGTTCTGCATTACCTGCGGATGACGCTTCTGTAACTCGTTGAGGTCGTAGCAGGTGAGCGGACGACAATAAAGGCTGAATGGCCCCTCATCGTCTGCCCACTCTACTACGTCGATTTTACGGCGAGACTGCTTACGTCGCGCACGTAACTCTTTAGCGAGTCCCATTAGTTAGTCGCTTCTGTGATTGCACCTGATACCTGCACAGAGAATGAAGCCTCTACCAGACCGTCATACGATGCAGAGATAGTCTTAGCAGTCACAATGCCAGCACCGCCGTAATACTTCTCGCCAGTACCTGTGCCTGTAGGGTGAATCTCCCAGTCGATAGCCGCGCCAGAATCTAGCACCAAGTGCTGTGCGTCTGCGTCGTCCCACAATGCGTCGATAGTCAAAGTGGCATCGGTTAGGCTAGACAGGTATGACTTAACTGAGTCACCCATTACAGTGTCCTCAATAGTGTCAGCCGTCTCATCAATAGAGTACGAGCGAACCTCGCCAACTGCTGTCTCTGTTCCACCACTAGCGGCAACTTTTACTGAACCGCTTGAGCCTTTATGTGTAGCCATGAATTTTCTCCTTTACGCGTCGCCGCGTGTGTATGAATAAAGAATCTGAACGGTAACGATAACGCCGCCAATGGGGTCTATTGTACCATCATCCACCTCAACGCTAATAACCTGCGTATCTATAGCGTGACCGCCACGCGTCCTATCCTCGTCGAGTTTTTCGTCGATAGCCTCCGCGATTTGATTGCGGGCTGTGTCGATGTTCTTGTGCTTAACAAAGCAAATCAGTTCGTAGTCGATAGTGCCATGCCGACTGGTGGCACTTCCGCCCATGCTCGCATCCTCACGCGTCTCATTCGCTGTGCGTACTAGTATGGCGGGAAACTGTGCGTTAGACAGCTTGTCAAAATCAAACGGCTCACGCGTCACCTTTTTCACGTTAGGCGTAGAGATAGCTGACAGTGCCGTCACAATATTGGCGGCTATGTTTTCTCTCACGCTCATAGTTTAAGCCCTTTAAAGTAAACGTCACGGATAGCGCGTGTGTCGCTCTTGTTAAGTCCAAAGAATGGTCGCTTGCGGTTATTCATTGCCGCTTTCTTAGACTCTGCTCTGCTATCAAAGTAAATCAAGCCATCTTGACCACGCAAGCCTGATTGCATCGACTTACGCATTCTGCCTGTGAATATTAGCGTGACCTTATCAACGGGCCTGCCTTTCTTCTTACGAAATGCCGCATAGGTATCAGTGTAGCCTTTGAATGGTTGATCGTTCTTGTCGATGCCTTGGCTAGTGCGCTTCTGTATGCGGTTTAAACCTTCAGCCGCCGCCCTGCGCATCGCTCGCTTGTGGTTCTTAGTAAACGTGCGACCTAGCTTCTCCACCATCTTACGAAGGTCACGCGGCTTTGTGTCGATGCTTACAGTAATCATCGGTCTAGGCGGTTAAGGGCTACAGGCTCTTTTTCTTTGTCGGTGACAGTACCGTCGTTATCTGCATCGTACTCGACACCATCTTGGAATACTGCGTCTAACTCCTCGCCATAACGCGCCTTGTAGAAATCAATCATCTGCAAAAAGCGGTCGTCATCAACCCAGTTAGTTAGTTGGGGTAGTGCATACTTCCATAGCACGAGATAAGAGTTGGCGCGTGTCCACTGCGACTCAGTTAGATAGCTTGCGACCATCTCGCCCTGTATGCCTTTGCGGTGCCACCAGCGATTGCGTATCTCACGCTCTATGTCTGCTTGCGCTCTATGATGCTCATCGCTAAATGATGTAATGCCAAAATCTAGGATATCAGGAACCAATTCGACTAGATTACTGTCTTCACTAAATGCCATCTATCTCACCATTTCACTTTTGCCGCCCAGTACACAGGGTCGAGCGGTGTTGCATTGCGTAGGTTTTTCTCGTGTCTTGCGTACCAAGCCGCTCGCATTGCTTTGTCGCGGGCTGACTCACCGTCTCGTGGTGGGTAGCTTTTCGCGCCTTGAGCGCCGAACCTAACTAGCTTAATAACGCCTTTGTAGCGAGCCAATACCGCATGTGACTTATTGGGATGGCGTGGCGTTCGCTTTGCCACGTTGTAATCCTCAAACCGTTCACCGCGATAAGTGACTGCCATATAAACCTCAGAGTAAAGCGGCCCCGAAGGGCCGCATACATCTTAGAGTGTAGC
>Ga0213865_10001032_pt1 | contig 18400 bp, 14 predicted proteins | sample PICome_6_FD_160100 | JGI IMG/M metagenome (GOLD analysis project Ga0213865, IMG submission 160100) | Coastal seawater microbial communities near Pivers Island, North Carolina, United States - PICO282 | ecosystem: Environmental > Aquatic > Marine > Coastal | place: USA: North Carolina...
GGTATTGTAATTGGCATCCCATATGCCCCAACGCATGGTTCCAACAACAATATCACTCATCCAAGGAGTACTATACATTTACGTGCAGAATAAGCGTGCAACTTAGTAAAAACGCATTACTTGACCTTAATAACCTTACGCCATTTTCGTCCTTCCTTGCGAAGCTCTATGGGTTGCTGTCCATTTATTGGTCTTCCCAATAAGTCAAAATAACTTTTAAAAGCTGCTGTATCCTGTGTATTCACCCTTTCTGGTAGTCTTAATACTTCCGTCTCATTAAAGTTATTTTGACCATCAGAAATATCCGGATGATCCGCACCCAGCCAATACACCTTATGAGGCCCCTCCCCGGAAACACATAGTGGTTGATTACCTGGATAGATATGAGGTGCTAAAAAAAACCAACCAGGTGCACCGTAGGCGTTCAAAATCCCCTCGCCCACTAAATATATGGGGTAATACGTGCTCTTTGGGGTATGTGAAATTAATAGAGGTGTTTTACCCTTGATCAGAGCAATTTGAGGGACCAATGGACCGCCTAAGTATAATTGGTCACAACACGGCATAAAGGTATTTTTATAAGCACTATCTATAAATAGGGATGCCTTATACGCCGCCCCATAGGCACCCGAAGTAATCCATTCAAAATGAACAGTATCTGCTTGAATTGAAGCCTGAGAAATGATGGGCTTCCAATTTTTAAATGCACCTGAGCCTCGGCTCAACTCCAACGATTGAGGAGATAGCGGTTTACTTAAATTTGATAGGCGAATCCAAAAACACTCATTAGGTGCAATGAAGGCATCCCCACCGGTGCTTCCAGAATAGGGATTAAAGCCAACATAATCTCCGTTTTCCCAAGTATATACGGTGTAGTCCATGGAGTCTAATAGACGTGCTTCTACGATTTGATTCCAGTTCAGCTTTCTACCGGTTGTATTTGCAACTAGATTCCAACCTCCAAAGGGTGTAGTTCCGTCTAAACAGGTATCTGCCCACGACAAGGACATGCTTCTCTCTGCCGAAGTTATTGTACCCTCCAGTGTCATTGGAACTTGACTTTCCTCTAAATAGATTACCCGACCCATAGAAAATGCCGAATCTGTACCTGAATAGTGATGCTGTGGAATATCCCAATAGCCTACTTCAGCATCATACACCCAACAATTTTTCAAGGTGTCAATCGAAGAAAAGAAACCAGGAAAGCCTATAAAATGGTAACCCGTATCTGTAAGCGTCTGGGTTTTATTTTGAACACCTGCAAAAGCATTACCGCCTATGGTTCCTTCCCCCATACGAGACCTTAAACTACCCAGAACCACACCGGATGCTATATGTATAGTCTCTTCCAACCAAGGATTCCCGGCTAAAATCACTGTATCCTCTCCAACATTTATATAAAGACCTTTGAGTGTATCTGAACAGATGAAGGTGCCGGATGTAGATATAGCATATGTAGTATCCTGATTCAGCTTGAATCCATTTGGCTCTTTTATTCGAGAGGAAATAGAGAGATTATCAATACTATATGCTTCCCCAACTTTAGTGGATGATTTTAGCTCAATCTTAATCATGAGCTGAGAGGTCTTTGGAATATCTAGTATTGAGATTGCGCTGATTCCGCTAATAGTGTCTTTGGTTGATGGATTTACATGTCCATATATGCTGGAACTGCGTGTTGCCCATCTAAAATCCTTCATATAATGAATGCCTTCACCATGCCTCCAGCCTTTCATCTTTGTGCCGCTCTTTGAACCTCTGAGTTTAAGCTGGGGATAATAGTCTTTTCCTCCATTAAGTGAAACATAGATACCCACATAATCAGAGTGTTCAAGTATGCCGTGTGCTGCAATATGCATCGCAAAAGCTATGGAATCCATTCCACGCACGTCAAAAGGGCCTAAAAATAATTTTGAACTCGGCTCAGTAGCTCCAGCGGTATGATAAAAACCAGCGCTATTTTGAAATCCACAATTGGTAATAATGCCGTCATTACCTCCTAAAGTATCTCGAACGAGAAGAAATTCATTGTGAACTCCGCCAATCGAATCTAAATCAAAGGCCCATTGGAATCGGATTGTGGAAAACGGGAAATTACCAACGGAATCAATCATAACTAATTGATTTTTAGCATTTAACTGAGTTTTAATAGCCAAGAAACAGGCCATAAAAAGTGCTAGGCGCCACAGGCGTGGCCCCAAATAAGGGTTGAGTTTCATAAGTAAGGGGTTTAGATTAGTAAAACTGCTTACTAATAAGTTAGTCTACGGGGAGAAAAGAGCCTACTTTTGCAGCGAAAAAATAAAGCGCTCATGAATCTGAGAAACATAGCAATTATTGCACACGTAGACCACGGTAAAACAACTCTGGTTGATAATATGCTGCATACGGCTAAATTGTTCCGTGACAACCAACAGGTTGATGATCTTCTCTTGGACAATAATGATCTTGAGCGTGAGCGGGGGATAACCATACTCTCAAAAAACGTTAGTATCCATTGGAAAGACACTAAAATTAATATCATTGACACCCCAGGTCACAGTGACTTTGGGGGAGAAGTTGAACGTGTTTTAAATATGGCAGATGGTGTGATTCTCTTAGTAGACGCATTTGAAGGCCCTATGCCACAAACGCGTTTTGTTCTACAAAAAGCATTGTCTTTAGGTAAAGTACCCATAGTTGTTATCAATAAAGTAGATAAACCGAATTGTACTCCAGATTTGGTGCATGATCAGGTATTTGAGCTGTTCTTTAATCTAGATGCAACAGAAGAACAATTGGACTTTACAACAGTATACGGTTCGGGAAAAGAAAAGTGGATGGGCCCAAGTTGGGAAAAACCAACCCAAGACATTACCCATTTATTGGATACAATTGTAGATGTCATTCCTGCACCAGAAGTAAAGGAAGGTACATTACAAATGCAGATTACTTCACTCGACTTTAGTTCGTTTACTGGCCGTATTGCTATTGGACGCGTAACTCGCGGCCATATAAAAGAAAATATGCCTGTTTCACTTTGTTTACGAGACGGCAGTATAAAAAAAGTGCGTATTAAAGAATTAATGGCTTTTGAGGGTTTGGGAAAAACAAAGATTTCAGAGGCAAGCGCGGGCGAAATTGTTGCTTTAAACGGAATAGAGGGATTCGAAATCGGGGATACTATTGCCGACCTAGAAAATCCTCAAGCCTTAGCGCATATGGAGATTGACAAGCCCACTATGAGCATGTTATTTTCTATTAATAATTCTCCATTTTTTGGAAAAGAAGGAAAGCACGTTACCTCTCAAAAAATACGTGAACGCTTACTCCAAGAAATCGAAAAAAACCTTGCTCTTCGCGTTGAGGAAACTGGTTCAGCAGATCAATTTATAGTTCACGGCAGAGGCATTTTGCATTTAGGGATATTAATTGAAACCATGCGCCGTGAAGGCTATGAGATGCAGTTAGGCATGCCTCAAGTCATATTCAAGGATATTGATAGTGTTAAGCATGAGCCCATTGAAGAATTGACCGTAGACGTTCCTGAAGAAACCGCGGGTAAGGTTATCGAGTTAGTGACTAAACGAAAAGGTGAGTTACTTGTAATGGAGCCCAAGAGTGATTTGACAAGGCTTGAGTTTGAAATACCTTCTCGTGGTATTATGGGGCTACGAAACAATGTTTTGACCGCCACTTCTGGAGAAGCTATAATGGCGCATAGATTAAAAGAATACCAACCTTACAAAGGGGATTTAGAGCGTCGTATTTCTGGAGTTTTAATTGCCAAAGAAGCGGGCAAGGCCAGTGCATATTCTTTGGATAAATTACAAGATCGCGGTAAGTTCTTTATTGAACCCGGTGATGAAATTTATGGTGGACAAGTAATTGGAGAACAGAACAAGCCAGGTGACCTTGTGGTCAATCCATGTGTTAGCAAACAACTCAATAATATGCGGGCAGCCGGAAAAGATGATAATACAGCTTTAGCCACCCCCATTAAGTTCAGCTTGGAAGAAGCAATGGAGTATATTGGCTCAGATGAGTACGTAGAGGTTACTCCTGAAAGTATACGATTGAGAAAAATTCTATTGAATGAACACGATAGAAAGCGAGCCTCCAAATAATACGGATGTAGGATTTTGGAACTACTGTTTTGGGAATTCTAGATGAAATTCAGAACCTTTATCCGGTTCGCTTTTCACCCAAATGCTTCCACCAAGATCGGTAACAATTTCTTTGCAGTGAGAGAGTCCTATTCCGAAACTTGCCTTGTCCTGTTTTAGAGTACCCTTAGACCGATAATCAAAAATAATAGATTGGGTTTCCTCTGATATTCCCATTCCATTATCACTAACTGTTATATTCAAGTGCGAAGATGTATCAGTAATGACGATATTAATTTTTGCCGGAACTCCCTTTTTGGCATATTTAATGGCATTAGAAACCAGATTCTGAAAAACCAATCGAATTTCAGTAGGGTTCCATTCGAATTCTGCGTCGCCCGATAGGTAAATTTCTGCACGATTGGAAACAATCAAGGGAGATAAATCGCGCTTCACGTCATTTATTATTTGACTAATAAGAACAGAATTCTGCCTTTTGGGCTGATGTTCCGAGTTTTTATCGAGCATCAATTGAACAATTTGTTCTGCGCTCTCGAGTGATCCCATGAGAATTTCCAAATCTGCTTGACTTTGGTTGAGTTTTGCAGTTTTCATCTGAATCAATTGAATTCTAGACTTTATATTTTGGAGTGGACTTCTCAGGTCATGGCCAATCATTCCAATTAACTGATTAAGTTTTTCATTTTTAACGTAGGAATCCTGTTGTGATCTTCGCAACCTAGTCATTAATGGCAGCATGACAACAAATACTTCATAGCCTATGACAAGGACAGATATTATTGTAATTAGAAGTTCGAAAACACGAGATCTTGCAATAATAGCTTCTTGTTCATTCTCAATAATCTTCACCACTTTGTCCGAAAGGACAAGCATATGCTCGAGAATATTTTCTACGTTCTCAATTCTCGACTTAAATTCCTTGTCAGGAAGTGAGAAGAATACATTAAGTGTATCGGTGTAAGAAGTAATTTGATCAAGCGCAGAAATATCATAACTCGTTTGATACCATTTCTTACCCGCCGATCTGAGAGTTAACTCTTCATGTGCAACAAGAAACGTGTCTAAAGACTCGGAAAAGGCATCTATGTTCAAATCCTCTTCGACTAAAGCAGTAAACATTTTCTGAGTATTCAGCCTCTGCTTTCCCGCTAAATTGATAATTCGAGAATCTTGCTGGGCATTCAATAATGAGAATTGGATGAACACTTGGTTCGCCAATAATAAGCCCAAGACCAATCCAAGTGTTATGAAATAGTGCTTCTTGATTCGCATGGTACAAAAATACTAAATGCGAAAAAAATCCAATTTTGAAAAAAATCCGCTTACAAAAAAGCCCCACTCGTAAGCGGGGCTTTTAATTACTCGAAATCTAAATTATAGTGCGCTGACGTTAACAGCGTTTAATCCTTTCTTTCCTTCTTGCAGTTCAAACTCAACTTCATCATTTTCAGAAATCGGTTGATTTAAACCAGTTACGTGCACAAAATATTCTTTTTGTGTTTCGTTGTCTACGATAAAACCAAAACCTTTGTCTTGATTAAAAAATTTTACTTTTCCAGTATTCATATAAATAATTAAAGGCGCAATCTACGTTTTATTTTTTTATTAAAACTAATTTATTCTTCGATCAGGATTTTATAAAGGCACTTACTCAAAGCAGGACACCTTCCTTTTTAAACGAAGACCTATTTCTCTAGTTGGTCATCATTAGCTTTAAAATTGCACCTGCCGCCTTGGCTATGGGAGTACCCGGTCCAAAAATCCCTGCTACCCCTTGATTGTACAAAAACTCATAGTCTTGTGCCGGGATTACACCACCAACAATCACCAATATATCTTGTCTACCTAATAATTTAAGCTCTTCCATCACGGAAGGAACGAGCGTCTTGTGACCAGCCGCTAATGAGCTAACCCCAAGAATATGCACATCATTTTCTACAGCTTGCTTTGCGGCTTCCCTTGGCGTCTGAAATAACGGCCCCATATCCACATCAAAGCCCAAGTCTGCAAATGATGTAGCCACCACTTTTGCGCCTCTATCGTGACCATCTTGTCCCATTTTCGCCACCATAATGCGAGGTCTTCTTCCTTCTTTTTGAGCAAAAAGATCAGACAATTCACGGGCCTTTTCAAAATCTTTATTCTGCATCATCTCCTTCGAATATACGCCACTAATAGTTTTAGTAGTCGCTTTATATCTGCCCCATCTCTTCTCTAAAGCAAGAGAGATTTCACCGAGAGTTGCACGAGCTTTAGCTGCCTCAATAGCCAAGGAAAGCAGATTTTCTTTACCCTGTGCAGCTTCCTCCAAAGCGACCAATGCAGATGTAACTAGCGCTTGATCTCTACCTTTTTTCAATTTCTCCAAACCAACAATCTGTTGCTTACGAACCTCATCACCCTTGACTTCAAGAATATCTAATTCGGCACGCTCAGTGGTTTGAAAGGCGTTTACTCCTACAATAATATCCATTCCACCGTCTATACGGGCTTGTTTTTTCGCCGCAGCCTCTTCAATACGCATTTTAGGAATCCCTGCCTCAATGGCTAGCGTCATACCGCCCAATTCATCCACCTCCTTCATGAGAACTTCTGCTCTTTCAATTAAATCGGCAGTTAGCTTCTCTACATAGTAAGAGCCGCCCCATGGATCTGCAGTGAAGGTAATATCCGTCTCTAATTGCAGATGCAATTGTGTATTCCGAGCAATTCGTGCAGAGAAATCTGTAGGCAATGCAATGGCTTCATCTAATGAATTTGTGTGCAGACTCTGGGTTCCACCCATGGTTGCTGCCATGGCCTCAATCGCCGTTCGTGTTACATTATTGAAAGGATCTTGTTCGGTTAGCGACCAACCAGAAGTCTGACTGTGAGTTCTGAGCGCCATGGACTTTGGATGTTTAGCACCTAAAGCCTTCATGTACTTGGACCAAAGGAATCTAGCAGCACGCATCTTTGCGATCTCCATGAATGGATTCATACCAATGCCCCAAAAGAAGCTTAATCGAGGTGCGAAGGCATCAATATCTAATCCCGCCGCTATACCTGTTTTTACATATTCTAAACCGTCAGACAGTGTATAAGCCATCTCAATATCTGCCGTAGCACCTGCCTCCTGCATGTGATATCCAGAAATAGATATGCTATTAAATTTTGGCATATGTTGACTGGTAAAAGCGAAGATATCTGAAATGATACGCATACTTTCTTTTGGCGGATAGATGTACGTATTACGAACCATGAACTCTTTTAAAATATCGTTCTGTATAGTTCCGCTTAACTTATCCATTGAAACACCTTGCTCCAAAGCCGCAACAATGTAAAAGGCCATTATAGGTAGAACAGCCCCATTCATTGTCATGGATACAGACATCTGATCGAGGGGAATACCGTCAAACAAGACTTTCATATCTTCTACCGAATCAATGGCAACCCCGGCCTTACCTACATCGCCCATCACTCGCTCGTGGTCACTATCGTATCCACGATGCGTTGCCAAATCAAAGGCAACAGAAAGACCTTTTTGACCAGATGCAAGATTTCTTCTGTAAAATGCGTTGCTTTCGGACGCAGTTGAAAATCCTGCATATTGACGTATTGTCCAAGGGCGTCCTACATACATGGTAGCATAAGGCCCACGGACAAAAGGTATTTGGCCCGGTAGTGTTCCTAAATGCTCTACTTGTTCTAAATCGTCCTCGGTGTAGGATGATTTAACTTCAATTGTCTCCGGTGTTTTCCAAGTATTTGACATGAACTATAGGGTACTTGAATGACGTTGAAATTCCAATGATTCGGACCAACGAACCACTCTTAGCGGTTCAATGTCTCTATCCGCAAACCGTTCCTTGTGCTCAATTCTACTTAAAGTTGGAGCAATGGTTATCCCTTCTGGCAATTTTTCGGCATCATTGGGATAAAAATTAACACCCAGAACCTTTTCCGGCATTGCCGCTTTGACTTCGCTATCTATTCGGTCTTGTATCCAGCCAGACTTTAAGGCTTCCACAATGCCGCCTATCTGACGAATTTCCTTACATATCAATTTAGCTTCTTTCACAAGAGCTGAAGTTTTATCCTCAATGAAATAGGAACCTTTTGCTGGATCCATTACTCGATCCATTCCGCTTTCATAAGCCATGATAAAATGCTGATTCAATGCTAGTCGTTCACCTTCCGCATCAAACCCTTTAACCACAGAATTATACGGTCGTATTTGTACGGCATCTGCTCCTCCTGTTACTGCGCCAAAAGCAGCAGAAGTGGCTCGTAACAGATTAGAATGTGCATCAAAACTACTCTGATGCGTTGTTGAAGTCTCTGAATAAATTTCCAAATGGACAAAAGGGTAATCATATTCTTCCAATAATTCCCTCCACAAAACCCGTAGAGCTCTGTGTTTGGCAATCTCTTCAAACATATAGGTACCTGAGGTCAAGGCTACCCAGTATTGAGAAAGTCCAACATCCCCAAAATTGGATAAATAAAAATCTAAGTGCGCCAAGGCCAACCCCAATTGCGTGGTGGGTGAAGCACCACAGGAACCGTAAAAATTGGCATTGCAACACATGTATTTCATGCGCGTTGGCGTCAAGCGAGATAATTCGCCCAATTCATACATCTTGTTCTCATGCCAAATACCGGTACGAGCAGCAATCTCAATGGGATCAATATTTATAAATCCACTTAATTTTTGAACGGGTATAATTTCATTATGGGCATGGTGTAACAAAGCTTCCATTACTGCAGGCCCACTGCCCTCAACCACTAAACCAAGAGATATGTATTCAAGCTTAATGCCTTCAAGAATTCGGGGCAAGTACTGCTCATCAGTAAGATAGAACAGCAATCCTGATGCACCCTGTTGAAGTCGATTATGCGCCCAATCATTGGCTATAAACTCTTTTTCTACTAGGTGCTCTTGCACCATTGTCCACCAAGGATGATTTCTAAACCCAACATTGTTATCAGGAGAAGATGTATATAGTGGCTCGACTACTTCACCGTGCGGATAGCTTCTTTTTTTAAGATCACTCATCAGAAGAGTCCTCAAATTCAATAAGGGTTATTGTCTCGCCTTCTTTATGCATCCCAAAGTTTTCACGGGCATAGGTTTCAAAGGCCTCCGGATTGGTATTTAATTGCTTTAGAAGTTCTCTATCCCGCTCGAGTGTGGATTCGTAAAATTCAATATCCGCCTCTACCGCATCAATTTGCTGATTCAATTCTGCATGAATAAAGTAATTGTTGGCATCTAAAAAAATCATCCATAATGCAAAGGAAAAACCCGTGAGAACGTATTGATTGAGAAGAAATTTGGCCAATGGATGCGAAAGCAATTTTTTCATATTCCTAAAGTTACATAAAGACCCCCGAATTTGTATCTACTTGTGCGTATTCTATTAGAATTCATTAGACGCCTTTGCCACATTCTGCAGCTTAACCAATTCGGCATAGATTCCCCCTTGATCAATCAACTCGTCGTGTGACCCTCTTTCAGTAACCTCACCTTCATTTAAAACAAGAATTTGATCTGCATTGCGGATGGTAGATAATCTATGTGCAATGACCACTGATGTTCTACCTGTCATCAATCGCTCCAAAGCTTCTTGTACAAGCTGCTCGCTTTCACTATCCAAAGCACTAGTAGCTTCATCTAGAATAAGTAGTTGAGGGTCTTTTAAAAGCGCTCTTGCAATGGCAATTCGCTGGCGTTGCCCACCACTGAGTTGCACTCCGCGCTCACCAACTGTGGTTTCCAAACCTTCTGGAAATCCCTGAATGAATTCCCAGGCATTCGCTTGCTTTGCAGCCTCTATTATTTGTTCTTCCCCTGCTTTGGTATCTCCATAAGCTATATTCTCCCGAATAGTACCACCAAAAAGCAGCACATCTTGCGGCACAAAAGCCAATGCATTCCGCCAAGCCTTCAAATCAATCTCAGAAAGCGGCTTTTTGTTTACTGTAACTACGCCATTTTCAATAGCGTAAAATCTCATCAATAATGAGGCAATAGTACTTTTACCTGAACCACTTCGTCCTACAAGTGCCAAAGTCTTCCCCCGATTTAAATCAAAACTGACTGATTTCAACACTTGCACATCTGTTCGTGTGGGATAGCTAAAATTCACTTTGCTAAAAGCAACTTTAGATACGTCAATGGACGCCGCATTCTCACTATTTATGTCCATTTCAGGAGTTTCCTCCATTAAATTGAAAATCGTCTCCGTTGCCCCTATGGCCTTTTGTAACTGAGCATAAACGGAGGCTAAACCACCAATAGAACCCCCAATGAATAAGGCATATAAAATAAACTCATTCAGTTTTTCACCTGCCAATTGACCTTCATGTACCATTCCTGCTCCAAACCAAATCACTAAGGCTATGGCTCCAAATAAACCAAAGGTGATGAAACTAGCAAACGCCCCCCGATAATATCCGCCCCTTACCGCGATTCCTACTATTGCACTAACTCGCTTGGCGTATCTGTTGCGTTCCCATGCCTCATTTGCAAACGCCTTAACAGTTTGTATGCCCGCAAAAGTTTCTTCTACTATGGTATTAGAGGCAGCCACTTCATCTTGAACTTTCTTGGAGTATTTGCGAATAAATCTTCCAAAAATGATAGTAACAAGAATTAATGGAGGAATAACTGCGACAATGAACAACGTTAATTTAATAGAAGTGAAGGCGAGTATGGTGATTCCGCCGATTACCATAGAAATACCGCGTAAAAACTCGGCCAATGTTGTTGTTAAGGTCTCCCCTATTTGTGAGGTATCAGAAGCCACCCGTGAATTCAACTCTCCTACTCTTTTTGAAGAGAAAAAAGTCATTGGTAAATGAATCAAGCGACTGTACAAATCCTCTCGTATGGCAGCGAGTGCACGTTCTGTGACGGTAACAAAAATAACTACTCGAAAAAAGCTAGCTATACTCTGAACCAGCAAAAGTATCATCATCTGCAACATATTATCCCTGAGGTTATCAGGAGAAGAGGACATTAGACCACCCAAAAGTTTTGGGAACAACAAAGAGGTAATCATCGTTATAAGAAGGAATACGAATCCCAAAGCCCATAGCCCCTTGTGGGGACCAACATAGGCAAAAATTTTACTGAGCTGCTTTAGGTCGCTAATCTTCAGAGTTTTGCGCCTTTTATCTGCTTTATTGTTGGATTCGGTAGTTCTTTCACTCATGGCGGCAAAGTTAGGGCATATGGCCTACCTTTGCGACCGAAAATTTAAAGCAATGGCGGGAGCAGAAAATATCAAACCCTACCACAACAGCGAAGCTGAAAAAAAAGAACAAGTAGCAGAAATGTTTGACAATATTTCCAAACGCTATGACTTTTTAAATCACATCTTATCCCTGAACATTGACAAGGGTTGGCGACGCAAAGTAGTTCGAATGATACAAGCCGACCAACCTTCTATGGTGCTTGATGTAGCAACCGGAACAGCTGATCTGGCTATAGCTCTTGCAAAAGGAACAGGAGCAAATATCACTGGCGCGGATATTAGTGAAGGAATGCTTAGTGTTGGCCGCGATAAAATTAACAAGAAAGGATTGTCTAAGAAGATCATTTTGGAATTGGGTGATAGTGAAAATTTACCTTATCCCGACAATACTTTTGATGCCATCACAGTTGCTTTTGGTGTGCGTAATTTCCAAAATCTAAGCAACGGCCTCAAGGACATGATGCGCGTTTTAAAACCTGGAGGGCAGCTTGTAGTCCTTGAGTTTAGCCAGCCGCAGTACTTTCCGTTTAAACAGATTTATTGGTTTTATTTTAAAGCTATCTTACCTACCGTGGGGAAATTAGTAAGCAAAGATCCACGAGCATATACCTACCTTCCAGAGAGTGTTGAAGCATTCCCTTATGGACAAGCATTTGAACAGGAATTGAAGAGCGCTGGACTCACACCCACCAAAACACAACCTGTTACCTTTGGCATTGCCTCCATATATCAGGCAAGAAAATAAGTCAACTTGCGTTAATGTGCTGATGAAATTTCGAATAGCCGTTTTAATTTTGATGATGTCACTCAGTGCTAGTGCGCAATTCTCACGTCTAAGAAATCAGCCCCTTTACGATAAAGCTCCGCTTCACTTTGGTTTCCATATGGGAATCAATTACTACAACTTCAACATGGATTTAAAAGACCTGAGCAAGGTTGAAGACATTTTTGCTGTTGAAGCAGAGGCCCTGCCCGGATATAACATAAATATCATTTCTAACCTTCGCTTAAACGAACATCTAGACCTTCGTTTTACGCCTGGGTTTGCGGCGACTGTCCGACGGTTACATTTTGACCTCATAAATCCATTTACAGAACAGCGTGTTATAGCCACTAGACAAGTAGAAAGTTCTTATGTACAATTTCCTTTGCACTTGAAATTTAAATCGGTACGTATTGATAATTACCGACTCTTCTTGATGGGTGGGCTGCGCTACACCAATGACCTTTCCTCTAAAGCCAAAGTGGTAGATGACAACTTATTTAAGCTCAAGAGGCACGGTGGTGACTATGAGATAGGGTTAGGAGCAGATTTTTACTTCGAATATTTCAAATTTTCACCGCAAATTAGGGCAGCATGGGGACTTAGTAACTTACTTGTGCAAGATGGGACGTTACCCGTGGAGGCCTTTGACGCAATTCGCAACAGAGCCATTCTGATTAACTTTTCTTTTGAATAGTGAGTAAGGGCATTAGCTATATGCTCATCTCCGTTGGGTGCTTTGCAGCTGTAAACTTGATGGTGAAATTCTTGCCTCATCTGCCGGCTACAGAATTGGTTCTTTTTAGATCGCTAATCACTTTTTTGTTGAGCTATACCCTTCTAAAAAGGAAAAAGGTCAATCCTTGGGGCAGGGACAAAAAGTGGCTGCTCATTCGCGGTATAGCAGGAACTACGGCGTTGACCATGTTTTTTTATACCATTCAAAAAATGCCACTGAGTGCAGCGGTAACCGTTCAATACCTCAGCCCTTTTTTTACTGCTTTTATTGCTGGATTATTACTAGGAGAGCGCACACGCTGGGTACAGTGGTTGTTTTTCGTTATCTCATTTATTGGAATTGTAGTTGTTAAAGGATCTAGTGCTCAGATACCACCTGTTCTATTGGCGCTAGGTGTTATCTCTAGTATGTTCTCTGGACTTGCCTACAATAGCATTAGAAAACTTAAAAATGAAGAGCCCCTAGTGGTCGTCATGTACTTTCCATTAGTGGCTTTCCCAATTATGGTAGTTTTTAGTTTCTTCAATTGGGTCATGCCGCATGGCACAGACTGGATTTTGCTCATCGGCATTGGTCTAATGACGCAATTTGCTCAACTATATATGACCAAATCCTACCAATTATCTGAAGTAAATACCGTGGCTCCCTTAAAGTATATTGGTGTCCTATTTGCCTTAACATGGGACATACTCTTGTTCGACTTCATACCAAACGTGCAAATGTATGTAGGTATACTCCTAGTTATTGGTGGTGTAGTTTTGAATTTGAGATTCAAACATCAATTGAAGCGGCGTACTGATACAACAGTGTAGCACCACTTACCGCAACATTTAAGCTTTCCATCTTGCCCGATACAGCAGGAATGGTTACCGCATTTCCCGCTGCTTTGAGTATTTGGGAAGGTCCTTGACCCTCATTTCCTAAAACTAGGATGGTTTTAGCCGGCCAAGAAAAATCTCTAGCACTTTCTCCTTCCATATCTGCGATTACAAAAGTGTAGCCGTTTTTCTTTGCCCAATGCACCCAATCCAATTCATCTTTTTGCACCGCATTTACATGAGCATGTGCACCCATGGAGCTCTGCACCACTTTTGGAGAAAACACATCTACTGTGCCTTCAGTAGTAGCAATAGATTTCACATCATACCAAAGGGCAGTTCGCAATAACGTGCCCATATTTCCTGGATCTTGAATACGATCTAGCAGCAGAATTAAGGAATCTTTTTCAAAACCCTTCGAGGACGATTTAGGTTGCTCAAAAAGAGCCAAAATCGGTGACGGTGTATCCAAAGCAGTGATACTTTTCATTTCTGATGCACTGATTTTCACTACATTTTCACCTTTAAACACAGCGTCTAACTCGTCGGTGTAATAAACTATATGAGCAGAGATGCCTGCAGAAACAAAATCTCGCACTAACTTCATTCCTTCAGCAACAAAAAGTCCCGTTTTTTTGCGGTTCTTGCGATAAGTTAGACTGCGAATTAATTTTTCAGCGTTTTTAGTAAGCACCTGTGAACAATTTTCCTGCTAAAATAAGGCCTATTTACTTGAACTTCCTTTGGATGGTATTCACTGCCTTCTTTTTGACAAGCTGCACAGGATTACGCAGAATAAGTGCAGAAGAGCCTATACTGGTTGAAAACAACATCAAAGTAAATGGCAACACCTCTAGATCAGATGATGACTATGATATAATGCGTCAGCGTCCTAATCGAGGATTTGGTAATATTCGCCTTTTCTTAACGCTCTATCAATGGGGCGAACGGGCAGGTGAGAATGCTGTAGGCAACTGGCTGCGAAACATTGGGGAAGCACCCACTTATTACGATAGTATTGCTCGGTTGAATACAGCATCTCAACTACAATTACATTATTTCAACCTTGGATATTATAAAACTATAGTCGAGTCTAATCATAAAATTAAAGGCAAAAGAGTTCGAGCTTATTACGAGATTGAAACCGGGCCGTCCTACCTGTCCAATGCATACTCTATTACTTCAACTAGTCGAGTAATGGACAGCACCCTACAATACTTCACGTCAACATATACTGCTGGTAATCCTATAGAAGCAGAGCAATTAGAAAATGAACGTATTGCAATTAACAACTTCCTCAAAGACCAAGGGTTTTATACTGCTAAACTGGGTTGGACTTATTTTGAAATAGATACTACATCTGGACCACAGAATAGCACGGTAGCATGTGTTGTAGACCCGTACGTATACGGTGATGATTTAACACCTAAATACTTAAAGACCATTCGCGTTCAACCTACATTTAGTTATTCAACTATTAAAAAAAATATAGATAGCACGCGCACTGTTCATGGGATAGATGTATTGCAATCCGAATTAAAATTTCGACCTGCATTTTTGGACCGTCAAATATTTCTAGAACAAGGCCAGTTGTACAGTAATTCTGATCTACGAGAAACCTATAAAAACCTCAGCTCATTAGGATTGTTCCAAAATGTTGAATTGGATATTTATCCGGAAAATGACGCCCTTAAAACAGAAATAAAATTAGTGCCGCTGCCTAAACGGGCGGTTACTGCAGCATTAGAAGGTTTAGGAAACAATGGTTCATTGGGTCTGGGCGGAAATATAAGTTGGGACAACAGGAACCTCTTTAAAGGTGGAGAACTTTTGCGACTTTCCATTGGTGGATCGCTTACTGAGCAGCGAAATTCAAACAATACTAGTTGGCTCATAGATGCGCGTGAATTAAATACAAGCCTTAGTTTAAACCTACCCACTTTGTTGTTACCCAATTCATGGTTGCCCAAACAAAGTAGAAAATGGTCGCCAAAAACAACCTTTAATGCGCGAGCGTCCTATCAATTCCGTGCAAATGAGTTCAACCGTCTTAATATTACCTCCGGAGTTGAGTACTCCTGGAGAATAGGTAGAACGTACCACAGGCTCACACCATACAATTTATCGCTTGTTCAAATAGATCTCAATTCCACCAATACGCCGTTCTTATTCTTGGGATTTCAAGACCTTGTTTTTTCTGGATCTAATTATTCTTACAGTAATACGTGGCAAAAGGGAAAAAACAGATTCTTCCTTGGCTTTGATGCTGAAACGGGCGGTCACCTATTCAATCTTGTAGGACGCACAGAAATTGCTGGTATACCTATAGCTCCTTATGTAAAGGGATCTCTGGACTTCCGCTATTTCCACCAAATAATACGTAAACGAGAGTGGGCCATTCGTGGATTTATTGGTATGAGTGAAGCATGGGGAATGGAAGGAAATTTTGTGCCTTTTGAAAAATCATTTTTCATGGGGGGTTCCAACGACTTACGCGGATGGACAGCCTATCATTTTGGACCAGGAGCTACCTCTGAAAATATTCTTCAGACGGAAGGTTTTTTTGCTGCTGCACCAATTAAGCTGCTCTTCAATGCCGAATATCGCTATACCATTCAAGAAGCCATTAAAGGTGCACTCTTCTTGGATGCCGGTAATATTTGGTTGTACAACAAAGAATATTCGGGAAGCTTAACTCCTAATCAAATTGAAGCCATTAGCGATGGAGTATTTAAAACTTCAACGTTCATGAGTCAACTAGGAGTGAATACTGGCTTTGGATTAAGGTATGATTTAGAATTCCTTATTCTTAGAGCTGACCTTGGCTTAAAGGTTCATCACCCAGGTGCAGTTAACCGTTCAAGTTGGGTAATCACATCACCAGATATCCGCGATTTCAATCTCAATTTGGGCATCGGATATCCTTTCTAAATGTTTCCCTTGAGGAAATAAAAAATGGCGTTATTTTAGCCGTTCACAAACACTTTAAAATTATGATGTCCATTGACAAAATTAGAGAGTTACTTGGAGACCAAGCAGACACGTTGTTGAACCACACGTCCACTGCGATAACCAAGGATTCATTGGCTATCCTTCCATCAGGTAACTTTGTCACGGAGTCTTTCACAGAATCTAACCGTAGTATCCAAGTGATGAATTCACTGCAACGTCTTTACGGTGCAGGCCGTTTGGCTAACACAGGATACCTCAGCATACTGCCTATTGACCAAGGTATTGAACACAGTGCTGGTGCTTCATTTGCACCAAATCCAATGTTCTTTGACCCAGAAAACATTGTAAAAATGGCGGTTGATGCCGGTTGTAATGCCGTAGCATCTACCTATGGGGTTTTGGCTACCGTGGCTCGCAAGTGGGCACACAAGATTCCTTTTGTGGTAAAGATTAATCATAATGAATTCCTTTCTTCACCCAATTCTTTTTATCAGAGTCCATACGGTACGGTGGAAGAAGCATGGAATTTGGGCGCTTGCGCTGTAGGTGCAACCATATACTTTGGCCACGAACAGTCGCGCGAAATGATTGAGCAAGTAGCTATGGCATTTGAAAGAGCACACGAGCTTGGTATGGCAACTATTTTATGGTGTTATACAAGAAACAACGACTTTAAAGTTGACGGTGTTGATTATCATACCTCTGCAGATCTTTCTTCTCAAGCTATTCACCTTGGGGTAACCATACAAGCAGATATTATTAAGCAAAAACTACCTACAAACAACGGGGGTTATAATGCTACTGGTCACGGTAAAACGCATCCTAAAGTATACTCTGATCTCACTACAGACAACCCAATTGACCTTACTCGTTACCAAATCCTTAACAGTTACAATGGTCGTATTGGTGTGATTAATTCTGGTGGTGCCTCTACAGGTAATGATGCCAATGATTTAACAGAGGCAGTAGCCACTGCTGTAATCAACAAACGCGCTGGAGGACAAGGGCTCATCTTGGGTCGTAAGGCTTTCCAAAAAGAATATAAAGACGGTATTGCATTGCTCAATGCGGTACAAGACGTCTACTTAAATAAGGATATAACTATCGCTTAATTTTAAGTAGCGTATAAAGGCGCTAAGGGTACTCTTCATTAATGATGAGTGCCCTTTTTCACTACATTAGCACTCTGAATCGTAATTAATTTCCCCTATGGGTTGGTTTAAAAGAACAACTGCTGGTATTACCACAGAGACCAAAGACAAAAAAGAAACACCAGACGGCCTTTGGCATAAATGTCCAAAATGTAAGGTTATTGTCAGTGTTGATGACCACGCCGCTGAAATGTGGACATGTGGAAACTGTGGTCACCACGATAGAATAAATGCGAAAGAATACTTTTCGATTTTATTCGATGATGGCAAATTCACGGAGCTAGACGCAGGTATGCAGTCAAAAGATCCCCTAAAGTTTGAAGACACTAAACCTTATAAGGATCGATTGAAGTCTGGTCAAAAAAAATCAGGCTTAAAGGACGCACTCACGGCAGGATATGGAGAAATCAATGGTAGAGAAATTGTCGTTGCTTGTATGAACTTCAATTTTATTGGTGGATCAATGGGTTCTGTAGTAGGCGAGAAAATATCTCGAGCGATGGACAGAAGCTTAGAAACCGGTGCGCCATTCTTGATGATTTCAAAATCTGGTGGTGCCCGAATGATGGAAGCTGCGTTCTCTTTAATGCAAATGGCAAAAACTGCAGCAAAAATCGCCCTGCTAGATGA
>Ga0213865_10001033_pt1 | contig 18398 bp, 24 predicted proteins | sample PICome_6_FD_160100 | JGI IMG/M metagenome (GOLD analysis project Ga0213865, IMG submission 160100) | Coastal seawater microbial communities near Pivers Island, North Carolina, United States - PICO282 | ecosystem: Environmental > Aquatic > Marine > Coastal | place: USA: North Carolina...
GGATTTCATTGATAACTCAACAATCTGCCACCTCCGTGCCACCTCCATGCCGCCCTTCTGCCACCTCCGTGCCAGATAATTCTGGAATTGTTAAAGGAGAAGGAGAAGGAGAAGGAGAAGGAGAAGTCTTTTGTCCACAAGTGGACGATAAACAGATTTTATCTCAATTATGGGAACTAGCTCCAAAACTATCCAGACAACGCTCATCGAAAAAACAGGTCTGGGATGAATGGAAAAAAATCAAGAAGCCAGATCAGCCTACGCTAGAAGAGCTACTGGCCGCGATTGAAGCTTGGAAGCAGTGTGATCACTGGACAAAAGAGGATGGAGAATACCAGCAGGGTCTTCACCTTTGGATCAAGAGAATGAGATGGCAGGACTTGCCAGAAACCTCAACAACCAAAACGGAAGGAGACGGAATCTATGTCGTTGAATTATAATGAAATCAAAACCTGGCTAGCAAAGTGGGGATTCCCATCTCGTCACATTGCAAATTTGATGCAGATGCACGGTGATGGGCTAGGCAAGGCGCTGGAGCTAGAGGAGCGAGTAATAGGCGGTGACTGCCTGCTCATCCTTTGCGGTGACAGAGGACCAGGTAAAACCCAAATCGCTACAAAGTGGGCGGAAATGGCTGCTAAGCGTGACCAAGGAAGCCGATATTTTAAGTCTCACGATCTTTTAGGAATCATTAAACAACAGTTTGAAGATGATCGTCAGTTAAAAGGAAAGGCGCGTGAGACACTCCAGCAGGCCAAGAAAGTATCACTTCTCATTCTAGACGAATGGTCTGAGCTAGCTGGCACTGACTGGGAGCAGAGAACGCTAACAAACCTTATTGACCATCGTTACGACAACCTTTTAGCGACTGTGATCATCACAAATCACAAGCCAACTGAGGCAGCGGCAGCGGTCGGAAGATCGATCTGGTCAAGAGCCGAGGAGACCGGCGGAGTGGTGAATTGTAACTGGAAATCCTACCGAAATAAATGAGCGAGAAAGAAAACATTGATACCGCTACAGCTATTATTCATTGTATCTGCGATAAATACAGCTTGACTAGTAAAGAAATCTTAAGCAATACGCGAACTAACAGAATAGCGCACCCAAGAATGATGGCGATGGCGCTGATTCGGAGACACACAACATTCTCAACACCGAAGATAGCAGAAATTTTTAGGAAAAAAGACCACGGGACTGTCCTTTATGCCACCAAAAGGTTCGGACATATTAACATTATGGAATTGACCAATGCCTAGACCACGATTGACAGAAGATGAAATGCAGGTGTTAAAGCGCCTAAGATCCGGCGGCGCGATGACAGCGCTTATGGAGGAGTGTGACGAGGCCGGCATATCGCCAAGCTCGGTTAAGCATTTCTGGTATAAATCAAAGAGGATTAGCCTTTTCTCCAAAGCTGAGAACCTTAGCCTAGATGAGTTATTTGAGCCGGTGCTGGCAGATCTACGGAAATACTCGCCAAAGTTTAAGGCGTTTAAACGCAAAAAAATCAAAGATCCCCACTGCCTCATACTTGATCCGTCAGATATTCATGTAGGGAAGTTAGCTGTTGAGGAAGAAACCGGCAGCAACTACAACGTAAAAGAGGCCGTTGCTTGCGTGGATCGCGGGATCGATGACCTTCTGCGAATGTCCCAAGGCTGGGAGATTGACCAGGTTTACATGGTTATCGGTAACGATTGCTTACATATCGACAGCCATCGCCCAGTTACCAGTGCCGGAACGCCCCAAGACATGGATGGTTTATGGTGGCAGTCGTTCATTCAATGCAAAGATCTTTTGGTCAGGGCGATTGAGAGGCTGCTACCTTACGCTAACGTCACGGTTATCCATTGTCCCAGTAACCACGATATGGTCGCGGGTTGGATGTTGGCCCAAACACTCAAAGCTTATTTTAGAAAAAGCAAAAACGTCACTTTTGATGTTTCGGTAAATCATCGTAAATACGTACGTTTCGGATCAAATATGCTCGGATTTAGCCACGGGGATGGAGCGAAATTGGCAGATACGCCATTGCTCATGGCCCAAGAAGAGCCAGAGATGTGGGCAGCTACCAAGCACAGGACGATTTACTTACATCACCTGCATCACCGATCTGTGACTAAATGGCAGACTGCCAAAGATTACATAGGAGTGACAGCGGAGCATATCAGGTCACCATCTGGCACTGATTCTTGGCATCACAAAAAAGGATACGTCGGAGTCCCAAGGTGCGTGGAAGCTTTTATTCATCACAATTCTGATGGACAAGTCGCTAGGTTAACTCATCATATAAAACGTGGATAGAGAGATCAGGGAGGCTTATGCCTCGTTAAAACCCTGCGTTAAATGTGATGGATACCCACGATTCAGATATGACCCAGGCGCTACCTTTTCTTATTGCGTCCGAAATACTTCAGACTGCCCATGCTTAGCGGCAGCGCCGGATTACGATCCAGCAGAATTAGCTAGGCGAATCAATAACCAAAATAAACAATGAGCGAAAGCATGAAACTAACAGGAAGCCTCCACGTTCTGGGGGATACGCAGACATTTAACTCTGGATTCACCAAGCGTGAGTTCGTGGTAAAGGTGGATGACGGCAAATTTGATCAATTCATTAAACTTGAACTGGTCAAAGATCGCATCAAAGAAATCGACGAGGCTAAGGTTGGCGACGAGATCACGGTGCATTTCAATATCCGAGGCCGCGAGCATGACGGTAGATTTTTCAATAACCTTGTAGCATGGCGAATTGAGAGCGCTTCACCGGCCACAAACGATCCTGGCGAGGCATACAAGGCTAAAGCAGCGGCGCTAGACGCCAGCACTGCTGATGGTGACGAGATCCCGTTCTAAATCCTAATCAGAAGAGAGACATGAGAACTTACATAATTGATTGGGGAAAAGATGCAATTGGAGCTAGGTATGCTTTAGTTCAAGCTAAATCACTAAGGCAAGCCTGGTTAGATATTGATTGCGCGATTGGAGAGCCTGAAAATATTAAACCTCTTCGTATCCCGAAGTCTTGGATGGATATTCGATATTTAGAAATCGAAAGTCCCGAAGAACCTATTGAGGGAGGTCTTATAAAAGAACTTAACTTTTAAGCGTTATAAAAGTTGAACTGAACCCTGACGAGATCGCAATCTGTCAAATTTTAGGCAGAATGCGGTCTCTGATTGCTAGGAACTCAGGCGTTAAAGATGCCAAAGTTGGGACACAGGACGGCGCTAGCGCAGACGTTCTGGGCGTGATGGCAGAATACGCATTTGCTAAACGCTACAACACTTTCCCAGACCTTGGTTTAACACCTAGAAGCGGTAGCGCTGACGGTATCCTCAATGGAAAGCGGTATGATGTTAAATCAACTACCTACAAAACTGGTAGGCTACTATCTACTCTGAAAGTTAATCCCGATGTTGATATTTATATTTTAGGAATAGTTGGAGACCTGGATGTTGACTTTATCGGATGGGCATCAAAGGAGCAGCTAGTCCGTGAAGAAAACATCATTGATCTAGGCCACGGCCAAGGATACGCGCTTACTCAAGACAAGTTAACCTGGTTTTAAATGGAAACAAAAAAGTGTAATAAATGTTCCAGGTTCTTACCTATTACTAGCTTTAGTAAAGACAGGACCAAAACAACTGGGGTTCAGTCTCAATGCGTCCAATGCAAGAGAGAGGCCACTAGGAAGCATTACAAAGACAATAAGGATCAATATTTAAAAAACCAGCAAGCTAGAAGGCAGCGTAACCGGCTTCAGCAATCAGCACATAATGCGGTAGCAAGAGCGGTGAAAACGGGTAAACTTGTAAGGCCGAGCAAATGCACAAAATGCGGATGCGATAAAAGTAGAGTTGAGGCACATCATCACAATGGATACGAGAAAGATCATTGGATAGATGTTGTGTTTATATGCACTTCTTGCCACCGACATATTGATAGGTTAATAAAAAACTAAAAAAGTTTAAAATACTTATTGACTTTGGTTTCTAGGGGTGGCAGTATCCCCCCGACATGAAGACACTACCAATTGAAGTTGCATTTATCGAATTAGCTAATCTAGAGAAAACCTTGGGCTACGCTAACCTCTGGGACAAAGTCTGTTATCACCCTCAGACAAAACTATGCTGGGTGACCCACAAGACTCAAAAGGAGACAATCTTGTATCTCGACTCAGATAAATACGGGCCAATCGTTGAGACACTTAACGAGACAGGCGATCTTGACGAGCATATGTCAGTATCACTGTAACCTTTAACAGGCACATATATTATGAATTACGCTCAGGAAGCACACAAGCCAGAATGGTATAAGGTCGATGATACCAAATTATACTACTCCGCAACGTCAGGCTCATCACCCTTTAATGAATGGTATGAGTTTAATGATAGAGCGGAAGCAGTCGAGTTTCTTGCGGATCACCTCCCAGATGACAAATTCTATTGGGTAGGTGGAGAGATTTGGGACATGGAAGACTTAACTTACGATGAGGTCTCTGAAGGATTTGTTTGCCCAACAAACGGGCAACCTGCCGACATCCAGGAAATAATCGAAGCTTCAAGCAAATTTTAATAATATGAACATCCAAGAGATCATCCAGTCAGCTATATTTGTAGCCATTCTAGTCCTTATGGCGTGGGCCGGAGGGCAACCGTAAAAACCCCTTGACGCTTTGTGAGAATTAGATACTCTAAAGCGTCAAATTTAAAGCAGCGTCCACCTTCGGGTTGGCGCTCTTTTTATAGTTAAACCAGTAAGAAAATATTTGACGATACGTGAGAATTGGGTAAAACCTTGGCAGCAGCTTGCTGCTTTGTGTTTAATTCATATTAGTGTGTAACAACCGGTCTGAGTATTAAGTTGCTCAGATCGGTTTTTTTGTTTATATTTTTAGCATGGCAGGAGGGCGTCCAACAAAATACAAACCAGAGTTCTGCGAAACTGTAGTTGATTGCGGTAAAGCTGGAATGGGAAAGGCTGAGATTGCCTCACAGCTTGGCGTCTGTCGCGATACATTGCTTGAGTGGAGTAAAGGTAAGCCAGAGTTTTCCGACGCCATAAAAAGGGCCGAAGAAGAATCTTTAGCTTGGTGGGAAAAACAGGGAAGAACGGCAACCTTCGGTGGAATTGATGGCTTTAATCCTACTAGTTACATATTCCAGATGAAGAACCGGTTCAGGAACGACTGGAGAGACAAGCACGATCACTCTGTTGAGGTCTCCGGCGAGATTGAGATCGTAATTGGAGGAGAAGATGAGTGATCTTAAATTTGAAGAGGTCAAGAAGCTTGGCCAGGTTGAGAGCTACCTAGAGGCAGAAGGATTCTACAACGCCTGTTCATTTGCTGAAGAGGACGCTGACGGCGAAAGACTTATTGTTTTGCTTGCGTCCATTGATTTGGACGAAAACAGCGGCGTAGGAATGGCTTGGTGGGATGAAACCTTTGCGAAACTTAGCGTTCCAGAAATCAGGAATGGTTTTATGAGGTCATACCAAACCAAAAATAAGAGAAAACAAATATGAGAGATCTACTAAAACAGGTGATAAAAATGTATTGCGATTCTTTAAGGGATAAGCTTAATAACCCTAAACTGAACACACAGCAAATTTTGAAAATCTTTAACGAGATTAAGGTGTTTCAAGCGCTGGTGGAGACATTGGATGAACAAGACAAAATTAACGCTGAAGCCTCGTAACTGGGTCAGGCCATACCTTCAGAGGACAGAAGACAGAGCTTGTCTAGTGGTGCATCGAAGGGGCGGTAAAAGCTTCGGGTGTTTGCAGGATCTCATCCTTAAATGCCACACCTACAAAAGGAAAGGCATGAAGTCTGCACCTTTAAGGTATGCTTACTTTGCTCCTACTCAAGCGCAGGCCAAGAAGATTGCTTGGAGTTACCTTAAAACCTTTACTCATCAGATACCTGGCGTCATTAAAAACGAGTCGGAGCTTTGGATTAGATTCCAGAACGGCTCTGAGATTGGATTATATTCCGGTGAGGCTGTGGAGCGGTGCAGGGGACTCTACTTTGATGGTTGTATCATCGATGAGGCGGGGGATTTTAAGAGCGATGCGTGGGAAGCAGTTATTGAGCCGTGCTTGATTGATTATAAGGGGTGGGCCACGTTCGTTGGAACTCCCAAAGGAAAAAATTTATTCTGGAGAATATATCAACATTCGCTCAAAGATCCTGAGTGGTTTTCTCTTTGTTTAAAGGCTTCTGATAGCGGCCTTATACCGCCTGATCAGTTAGCTAGGATGAAGGCTACAAGAGACGCTAGCGTGTTTGAACGGGAGTTTGAATGCTCGTTTTCATCTGATATACCTGGCACGATTTACGCCAAGGAGGTAGAGGAAGCACTGAGGCTAGGTCATGTTTGCGACTTTGAGCCTAATCGCGGGCCGGTATGGACGACCTGGGACATCGGATCGCCACAGAACACTGCCGTCATTTATTGGCAGATCGACGGCATGAGAAGAACGGTCATTGACTGCGACATATCAGCCGGCATGACGCTAGAGGATCGTGTGGGTCATATGCAGGCCAAAGGATTCAGCTATGGCGGTCACTTACTTCCACATGACTCAGCGGCCAGACAGCCTAATGGATTGACGTTTGCAGAGGAGCTACGGAAGGCTGGCCTGTCAAACGTCCAGACAATCCCTAGAACGCATGACAAAGAGCTACGGATTAACGCGACGAAGAAGGCGTTCCCGAATATTTGGTTTAGAGACAAGCCAACTACGCATCTTAGGGACGCTTTAAGCCAGTTCCATTACAAGGAAGCTACCGATGGAACGGGATGGATCACAAACAAGATCTCTCACGGCTGGGAGTCTCATCCATCTGACGCATTCTCAATGCTTGCAGAGGCAGAGCTACACGATATGCTGACTGATCAGCAATCACACGCTAAGCGCCGGCGTAGACCACGCATCAATGCAGGGTCTGGATACTAAAGTGTCGCTTGCTTGATATTTAAAGATAGTTGACATATTTACGTAAACACGATAAAGAGGCTCATGGGATTTCTATCGCCAAAGCCACCTCCTCCCCCGCCGGCCCCAGCCATGCCAGACGTTGGACGCACCGAAGCCAAAAAGATTGCTAAGCGTAAGCGTAAACGGAGCATGAAGGATTCTAGCTACGCTCAGTCGACTAGAGGTGGAGCCGTCAATCCAAACTACTCGACGGGATCTAAGACAGCTCAAGGACAATGATCGACGAGAACGTAGACACTATTCTCAGGAAGGCAGAGTCACTTGAGAGTGAGCTTAATGCTTTCAAGTCACATTGGGATCTAACCGCTAAGTATTTTAAGCCACAGCTTGATATATTCACGCAAACTCCCCAGTCGCCTGACGTTACCGGATTCTCTGGCCTGTATGACACTACAGGGATTGAGAGTCTAGATACCTACTCCAACGGCATGATAGCCGAGGTATTCTCGTCAAATGAGAAATGGATGATCTACACGCCCCAGGATGACCACGAGGTCGATGATGCTGGCCGTAAGTGGTATAACAAATGTTCTGAGTTAGCACTAACTGCTCTCGGACGCAGTAATTTCTACCAGTCGATCAAGCCGGTAGTCACCGATATGGGATGTGGCGGCACTGGATCACTGTATGTTGAGAGAGGAAACAAGAAGCTGCTCAAGTTTTGTTATGACCGTCTAGGCACATTTGCTATTGAGAAGGATGGCGAAGGAGACATTCGGACCGAATACCGGTGGCTCACTATGACTGCCTCGGAAATGGCAGATAAGTTTGGCGAGGATAATCTAGGCAAGAAGGCCAAGGCATCGCTAAATGATATGAAAAAGGGCGGCGAGAAGACTCAGTTCACTGTGATTCATGCGTGTTTCCCTCGGAACAAGAACGGGATCGAAGCTAAGAACAAGCCGTTTGCCAGTATCTACGTCTGTAAAGAAGACAGAATGATTTTAGAGGAAGGTGGATATGATTACTATCCATTCGCTTCACCAAGAGCTGAGATCTGGAATGACTATAACTACGGTTTAGCTCCAGCCTCCAAGGCTTTACCGGCAATGAGAGAGCTGAACAAGCTCCGTAGAGATGTGCATGAAGGCGTAGCTCTACAGGTCAAGCCACCTTGGTTAGTGCCATCAGACTCGGTGGATGAGATCTCAACACGGCCTAATGGCGTGACAGTCTTTGATGAGCGTAACGGCATGAAGCCTGAGCAGATGAGACTCTACAACGACATTAACGCCGGCATGGTATTGATGGAGAACGTGACAGAACAGGTTCGTGGATTCTTCCATGCACAGCTATTTGAGGCCGTAGCCCAGAAGGACAAGCAAATGACAGCTAGAGAGGTTGCTAGCATCGAAAACGCTGCCCTTCGTCGCTTCCTGCCTAATTTCAACCAAATTACTACAGAGCTAACACCAATTTTCCAAAACGTGTTCCTGCTTATGTTTAATGAAGGAGTGTTCCCAGACCCACCTGAGTCTGTAAAGCTTTACCCTGATGGCCCAATGAATGCCGGTATCGTGCCGCTTCCAAAGGTTGAGTTCACCTCGCGCATCGCTCTAGCGATAAGGATGATCGAAAACAACGCTATTGACCGCACTATTGAGCGGATTATGCCAATGATTCAGATCGCTCCAGAGCTTGCCGACAACTTTGACCTTGACCAGATGCTCAGAGATAGCGCCCGCAATGACGGCATTTCTGAGGATGTCATTAAGAATCTTCAACAGGTGATCGAACAGCGCGAAGCCCGCGCAGCAGAGATGGCTCAACAGCAGCAAATGATGATGGCTCAACAAGCTGCCAGCGCTGCCAAGGACGCCAGCCAGGTCGATCCTGAGAAGCTTCAAGGCATGATGCAATAATGGACAGACATACACATAACGGGAAGGTGGTTAAGACCCTCTTGTCTACTACAGAAGGGGACGCGCTGTTGGAATGGATGAAAGTAAAATTTCAATTCGACCAGCCGGTGTTCAAAGCAGAGGACGACTACAACGAGACATCCGCAAAACTACGCGAAGGTGGCCGTCACGTAATCATAGAACTAGAGAACCTAAAACCAAGAAACCCAGATGATTGATCCAAGACTATTTAAATTAGTTGGCGACAAATTCATTCGACAGACCGACATGAAAGAGATCGCCACGCTTGTAGACGGCGAGGTTACAGGGCTTCACCACAAGCAGGAGAAGTTCCGAGAGACTCTAGAGAGCCTGATTGGTGACGCATCGCCAGCGGAGGTTGAGGTTTCTATTAAGAAGCCTAAGACAAAACGGTCTAAAAAGGATGCTCCAGCAGAATACTTTACTAAACGCATGGGCGGGAAATCAGAGCAGGTAGTTGAGTGGAGACGCGAGAACTGGAGCGCGAAGCAGTTCAAGGACGAATATGGCGATCTATTTACGGAAGAGAATCTATGAGACAATACGAATTGATTAGAAACGAAGAAGGAGGAGACGCTGGCGGCGGTGCTGCCGTAGCTGATCCTACAGAAGAATACGGCTCAGATCCATCAACCCCGCCAACCTTTGACACAACAGGAATGTTTGATGAGGATGGCAGGTTTCAAGAGATCGGAGACCGGTTTAAGAACGACAGCGTCGATGCTGACTACATTAACCGGAACTTTAAGGGCAAGAGTCCATCTGATCTAGCCAAGATGCTCAAGGATAACCAGACGGCAGCGCGAGCAAAGTCAGTCAGTTACCCAGGAGCAGACGCCAGCGATGAGGATTGGAGCCGATTCCGTGAAGCTGCCGGTGTGCCAGAGAGTGCAGACCAAGTGATGCCGGAAGACTTTGAGAGCTTCCAGAACGCTACCGGCTGGACTGAAGAGGTGGCAACTACAGTAGATGATGCTTTAAGCCAGTCAGGAGCGCCAGGACCAGCAATTACTGCCGGATTAGCGGCTGTTCAAGAAGCAGCAGCAGCACAAGCAGAACAATGGCAGGCAGAGGCCCAAGAGCGACGGGAAGCCGGTAAACAACAGCTTCTAGAGGCATTTGGAACTGAGACAGATGCCCGCATCAATGGAGCGACTGTTGCAGCCGAAAAGCTCGGAATCCAAGCTGGGTTAAGTCAGGAGCAAATTGAAGGCGTCAAGCAGGTAGTATCTCAGATTGATAGTCCAGAGCTTACTAGGATGTTTGCTCACCTAAGCGACGCGATCTCAGAGGCTTCCTATAGAGGCCCAGGTCAGACAGCCAAGGTTGATGACTTCCGAGGACCAGCCGAAACAGCTCAGGCAATCATGGAAGATAGTCAGCACCCAATGCACGCTAAATTCATGGCCGGCGACGATGCTGTTCACAAACACGTTGATACTTTGCTAGCAAAAGCGAGAGATATTGCTTAACAAATTTCTAGGTGGTCTCTCTCTTCCCATCTAGCACCGAGCCTCCTCCTCTTAGTCATGTCAGAGGGGGAGGCTTTTTGTTTGACTAAATTGATATTTTAGCTTAGAAGGCTATCCATGACAGCTTACCTAGCTTGCTAGACCTGTCTATACAGCCCCAATTTGGCCGCCCTACATACGCCCCTCGCATGGCTTACCAGCAATTAGCTGCCCCAATTTTAGAGGTTTCCGTTCACAGACAGCGGCTTTCGTGAACCAAAACAAAAACCTAAACCTTAAAATATTATGCCAGTTAGTCCAACACTCGCGCTGATCGATCAGTATCAGCCTAAATTTGAAAGTCAGTGGCGTCGTCTTGCTCAGCAGGTCGATAGCCGTCTTAGCGGCGCTGTTAGCGTCAACTCCAACTGCACCGGTGAGGTGAACTACCGCGACCAGATTAAGCCTATTGACGTTTCGTCACTTGGTGGTCCAAACTCAAACCGCCTTGCAGCAACTGCAATCTCTGAAATCGAAACTCAGAAGCGCGCTAACTACCCTGAGAAGTTCCAGGCTGTTAAGCATTTTGACGAGTTTGATGAAGTATGGCTTGCAGAGCAGTCAAAGCCCACATCGCAAACCTTCCTTGAGTTTAAGGCAGGATTTAACCGCAAGATGGATGATCTCATCATTGCCGCTGCTACCGGAACTTCAAAGACCGGTGACAATGGCGCTGTAAGCACCGATCTTCCTACCGGCCAAGTTATTTCTGTTGATACTGGAGGCGATGGGTCTGGAATGAACCTTGAGAAAATCCTTGATGCTAAGCAGCTCATGGAAGAGAACGAGGTCTTTGGCCAAGACATCGACGGTGACGAGGCTTATCTTGTGCTTAACGCCAAAGCCCTTCGCGGTCTTTATGATGAAGCTAAAATCACTTCTAGTGATTACGCCGGAGAACTCCAAGCTCTTTATAACGGAGAGATTGACCAGTTCCTTGGTTTCAACTTCATCCGCACCGAGCGCCTTGCAGTCGCATCCAATGTTCGCACTTGCTTTGCTTTTGTGAAGTCAGGTATCGCGCTTGATATTTGGCAGAATCCTAAGTTCAAGCTTAGCGAGCGTAACGATTACAATGACGCCGCCCAGCTTCGCGGAACTGCCGCAGCAGGAGCTACTCGCCTTGAGGAAATCAAGGTTGTAGAGATTCCTTGCGACGAGTCCTAGTCCATAGCAACCACAACCAAGGGTCCGTCTGTCTTTCGGGGCGGGCGGGCCTTTCCTTTTTATGAGCAAGATCATTACCGACATCGACATCGCCAACCAAGCGCTTGGCTATTTGGGAGAGCAGACAATTGCAACAATGTCTGAAAACACCAAGGAGGCACGGCAAGTCTCGCTCCACTTTGACCAGACGCTCCGTGAGATCATGGAGAAGCACAGGTGGTCAGTAGGCCGGAAAAGAACTAGAATGACGCTATCCGGCGCAACACCAGATTTCGGGTGGTCTTACGCTCACATTATCCCAGAAGACTGTCTTAGGGTCTTAGATTTGCTTGAGCTTTCAGAAGACACACCTACACCAAACCCAGTTCCTATTCGCAAGTTTGAGAAGGAGCCTGGGCTTATTCTTAGCAACATCAAGCATTGTGGACTAGTCTACATCAAAGAAGTGATCGCATCAGATCTGTCACCACTTCTTGTTAAGGCTTTAGCAATCAAGCTGGCATCAAAGCTAGCAATTCCCCTCGGTGAGTCCAGACTGGCCGGCGATCTATCTAATATGGCCGATAACGCCATCAAAGACGCATGGTTGAGCGATGCAAGACAGTCACGATCAGGAGAAAACTCTGATTTCCTCCAAAGATCTGAAGAAAACCACGCCGAAAGCGGAAGATACAATGCCTGAGTTTTTGCAGTCTAACTTTAATGGTGAGTGGTCTCCGCTCATGCTTGGCCGTGTAGAGCTGTCACGATACGCTACATCGCTAAGAACGATGGAGAACTTTGCTCCGACCATACCTGGCGGCGCGAGAAAGCGACCTGGAACTGAATACATTGGCGAGGTCCAAGACTCATCAAAGAAAACTCGGCTTGAGAGCTTTACGTTTTCTAACGAAGAGTCCTACCTTCTTGAGTTTGGCCATAATATTTTACGGTTCTGGAGAAATGGGGTGTTATTAAGCGATACTGAAACAACTCCCTACACTGAGGATGATGTGTTTAGCCTGAGAATGACATCGACAAACGACATCGTCTATATCGCCTCACCTAATTATGCTCCTTATAAGCTAACCAGAACATCTGACACTACGTTTGATTTTGCGCTGCTTGAGTTTGAGAACCAGCCGTTTGAAGACGAAAACCTTACAGATGTCACTATAAGCGCGTCTGCAACAACAGGAACAGGTATAACATTAACATCTTCCAGTAATTTGTTTACTGATGACATGGATGACGGCGATGGCAGCACTTTTGAAATTTCTCACTATGTTCCCAGAACTGTATTAGAAAGCTCTATTAATGAATCTAAAAACACTAATGATTTTTCTCCCGCGACTTCTTATCAAGTAGGAGATGAAATTAGGCACGGTGTTACCACGGGAAGCACTACATATTTTTACTACACTTGTCATACAGCATACCCCGCAGATACTTCTACTGAAACAAATCCTCTTAATTTAAGTCAATATTTCTCTCCTGGTGTAGTTGCCGAGGTTTTAGGGACAACTTCTGATGTAATGAAGTTTTACATTGAAGGAGAGTGGTCGTTTAGAACAGAAGGGTCATGGGATGGCGAATGGGGTATTCAAGAATCAGAAGATGGTCAGCACAATAACTGGATAACTAGATTTTCAATGGCGTCTTATGCTGGCTCTGATAACTACGTCCGAGAAGGTGATGAGTCGGCCAATCCAATTTGGCTTCGTGTTGTATTGTTTAATACTGCTAGCGGAACAAACCATAGAGTGACGTGGACAACTGCCGATGTTGAAAAGTCAGGAGAAGTTACAGTTACTGGTTACACTTCTCCGACACAAGTCACTGCTGATGTAAGCACAACTAGGCCACTTTATTCTACGGCAGCAACTAAACACTGGTCAGAAAATGAGTGGAATTATAGAAAAGGGTTTCCAAGTCAGGTGTTCTTTAAAAACAACCGGCTTTGTTTTGCTTCTACTAAGGCGGACAACCAAGCTATCTGGGGAAGCGAAGTAGATAAATGGGACAATTTTAAGCGCGGCATACAAGAAGATTCGCAGCCATTTAAAGACGTTCTAAGGACCGGCAACCAAGATCCGATACAATGGGTGTCTGAGCAGTCAAAGACGCTTCTAGGGCTATCCTCGCAGATAAGAAACCTAACCGGTGAAGACGGCTCGTCTATTCTAGCGCCAGGCAAGAACAGCTCGGCAAGACAAGCCGGTCGCGGCGCTGCTGACCTAGAGCCGGTGGAGGTTGATGACTTTACGTTTTACGTCCAGCTAGGAGGCAGGATTATTAGGGGTCTAACAAACGATTATGAGCGTGGCGTTTACGCTGCTGCTGATATGACCAGAGAGGCTGAACACGTAACTAGAGGTGGCGTCAAGCAGATGGCGTTTCAGTTAAACCGTGTTTCTACGCTCTACGCCGTCACAGGAGAGGGTATCGCTGCTTGCTTAGTGTTTGATCCAGAAGTGGAGAAAATGGGCTGGTATCGCCTTAAAACGCAAGGAGGGACAATTGAGTCAGTTGCTATCCTTCCGGCTACCGGAGAAGAAGACGAGGTCTACTTTGTAGTTAAGAGAACTATCAACGGAAGCACCAAGCGCTACATTGAAAGGTTAAAGAACGATCAGATCAGAATCCAAGATGACGGCCTACAAGACGATATGTTCTATGTCGATTGCGGAACTACGATTACCGGCACTAATATTTCTACAAATTCTACGACTGATGTCACCACTATTGCTGGATCAACTCACCTAGAAGGTAAAGAAATACAGATTCTTTTAGACGGGGATTATTTTGGTAAGAAAACAGTAAGCAGCGGGTCTGTTACAATACCTACTATTACTAATGATGATTTCAATAACGCATCTTCATACAAAGTCGGGGATCGCGTCAGGTTTTTGTCTAGTGGAACTTATACTTACTTTGTTTGTGTTTTGGAATACACTGGAGGTGATTCTACGCAAACCGATCCGTCATTAGTGGTAGATTCAAATTCAAATCCACACTTTTCTGCTAGCAAGGCAACTTGCGGCCTACCTATTGAGGCTAAGCTATGGCCGATGCCGTTAGAGGGCATTACAGCGTCAGGAACGACCTCTGGAGACAAGAAGCGCGTTAAAGAGATTACGATTGACGTAATGAACTCACTCGGAATCCAGACAAAAGACTCACCGGATGACACTAAGGAGCCTACAGATCTTACTCCAAGACAGTCTGATGCAGACCTTGGATCATCGCCGGCACTCTACAGCGGTAAGCTAGAAGTCAGAAATACTCTGCCAAGATCGTTTGATGGTAATGTTTTTTATCAATCAGATATTCCTTTTGGCGTATTTATCCGTAACATCATCACCAAATGGGAGAAGACCAGCTAACCTTGAAACCTTACTTTCCAGAACATTATCCATTGCTTTGCCAATGGTGGGACTCACACGGCTCTCTGAGGGCCAGTAGGTCTGATTTGGAGTCTGGTATAGGATTGGTGGCAGAAAGCGATTCTAGACCCGTTGGGGCGTGTTTCTTGTATGTTACAGGAGCGCTTGGGTTTATTGAGGCTATGGTTATTAGCCCTGACTCAACTGTGTCTAAGTCCAGAAAGATTGCTGACACTTTATTTAAGGAGTTACAAAAGATAGCTAAGGCAGAAGGCGTCAACAAGCTGATCGCTTTTGTTCAGTCTAAAGGCATGGTCAGGGAGTGTTCTCGCTCAGGTTTCACACAAGTCGGGCCACCTATGGCGCAAATGGTTCAAACAATATAAGATTATGGGATTAGATCCAGTATCAATGGCTCTTATGGCCACAAGCACCGCGATGAAAGCGGGTGCATCAATTCAACAAGGGCAGATGGCAATGCAGTCTGCTAGGTATAATGCGAGAGTTATTGCGCGACAGGCTGAGCAAGAGGCAGAGGCCTCGGCGGAAAGCATGGCTCGCAAGAGAACTGAAAACGAAAGAGCGTTATCATCGATTAAACTCCGTATGCAAGAGTCTGGACTTGATACGACTCAGGGATCTAGCGCGGATTACTTTGATGAGGCCACTTCAAGACTTGAATTACAGATTTTAGACGAAGCTAGGCAGATGTCATTTAGAGAAAAAGCAAGGCGAAACGAAGCTCAGATGCAGATTTATCAAGGTAAAGTAGCAAGAGCTAACGCGCAAGCTACAGCAATGGGTCAGCTCATAGGAGGTGCAGCTAGGATTTCTGGACGAGAATTTGATTTAAGATCAAAAACAAAATAATTAACAGCAAGATATGCCACAGTTACCAAATTTAACAGGGCCAGCAGTCCCTCCAGAGCAGGCAGCAGGAATTAGGGTTGGAGTCCCTTCTACTTCTGGGCTGCAATCTATAGCGCAAGCTGTTGGAATGGTTGGGGAAGAGATCTTGGATGCTAAAATCAAAATATTAGATAGGCAAAACAAGCTTGATATTCTTGATAACGAAAGCGCTTACGGGAGACACATGGCTAGCCATCAGCAAAAATTGGATGTTAATAATCCAGCTAGTTGGATTGATGAAACAAAACAAGCTTCTGATGATTTTATTGACAGCCTTTCTGGAAAAAACTTAGCGCCAGAGGCTCTAGACTCAATAAAGATGAGGATTGCAAATTACGAGTCTAAGATGCTACAAGGAGTAGCTAGAGACGCACAACTTGCTCAAGTTCAAATTTTATCTGGCGAGTTTCAAAATAGACAAACAGCATTGCTTCAAAATAGAGATTTTGATGGTGCAGCAAGAAACCTTGAAGAATCTGCATTAGATTTAGGGTTGAGAAATGACGAGGTCAAAGCTGGCCTTATGAAGATTGAGGAACAAAAAAGAATAGCAGAATATGAAGATCAAGTAGTTTCTGGTAATTCAGAATATTTTGAAAACGATCTTCCCGCATTGTCTAAATCTGACAGAGCTTCTTACAAAAGGAAAGCGGAAACACGTAAAGCGGAATTAGAAGCAAATGATATTGATAGAATATCAGGAGCTATGGCTATAGGCGTAATTAAAACAAAAAACGATTTGGTTAAAAACCTGGAAGCTGCTCCAAATGTATCTAGCCAAATGGCAAGGAAGGTTTTGGCAAATTGGGAAAACTCTAAGCCACTTAGCTACGAAGAAAAAAGAAAAATAACTGATACATTAAATGATTTGCACGATCAGTATTCAAAAGGGAAAATTTCTCGCGACGAATACGGCAGGAAGCATCACAATATAGCTTCTGAAGTTTATGCTATGGGGAAAAGAGAAGGCGTTGGCGGTTTAAGATCTAGGTTGTATGCTCTTGATCCAACCAAATGGAATGATGGCAATTTGAAACTTTCAAAAGCTGAAGACATTAATCAAAAAATTGAAAAAATGGTTTCAGCGTGGGATGGTGCAGGAGGGTTTGGTAAGCCAAAAAGGGGAGAAGACCAACTTAGCCCTAAAAAAGCTTTAGAAGTGCAAGCTGCTAGAGAGCTTACTGAAATGTCAATGAAGGAGTGGGCAAAGACAGACGAGGGTAGAAATGCTACACCAGATCAAATAAGAAAAGAGTTTATGAATCAAGCTATTGATGCCATGACGCAAGACATCATAAAAGAAGAATTAGATTACAGTAAAAGATTAGATTCAATTTTAGAAGGAGCAGGAAACACGGTTTTACCAAAATGATTATTGATTTACCAACTTCACCTAAAGAAGCTGACAGTTTTTTCAAAAACAAAGACATTGATCCCGTCTTGGCTGATAGATCAGCTATGGGATGGGTTGAGCAGTTTAATTTGTTAGACAATCCAGAAGCTCCATTTAACCAGATTGTTGAAGATAAAAAAACAGAGCTTAAAGATGCTTTGGGTCTTTATAAAACTTGGAACGAATCAAGAGGTGTTAAGCCGTTTGCGTCTCAAAAATATGCAGGCACTGAACGAAGAGAATTAAATTTTGCTAAAAACATACCTAAATGGAATAGGCTTTTTTCTGATGATAGCTTTGAGTCAGAGTTAGAAGAAAGAGGACTTAAAGGTAAGTATGACGAAGTATTAAAGCTAACTGGCGAAGGTAGCCAAGAAGCAGTAAGGAATAACTTTAGGAGAAAATTATTTGTTGGTGAAATTGCGGGAGAACCTAATGATGTAAATCAAGCTAGAATAGCAAAGGGACTTTTAGGTATAGATGACCCAGATGACGACTTTTTTGTATCGTCTGCTAAAAAGTGGGTTGCTGGAACAATTAGTAATCAAAAAATTGCTACGGACTCTTATGAAATGGGCATTGACGCTTTTATTGCAGATAATGCTGAGGCTTTTAACGAAAAGCTAAAAGAAAGAAGGAATGTTAGCGCTATTGCTGAAGAATCATTTGTTAAAGGCTACAATAGCTTAATGGACGGCGATGGCAAAGCAATGCTATTCCAAGCCAGTAAAATTGTTGCAAAAGCTAAAGCGGAAGGAGAAAGAGGTTTATTTGAACAAAAGAAAGATTTACCGGAAGCGTCAATTGGGCTTGTTGCTGAATTCTACGCAAAGCCAGGGGGTCGGGAAAAATTCTTGATGATTCTAAATCATAAAATTCAACAAGAGTCATCAAAAACTGACGTTAGCTTCTTTACTAAATTTTTAAAACAAGCATCTAGGTTTTATGAATCTGAAATTGGAGCTGCGGGTAGAAATATTTTAAGAAGAAATATTGAAGAAAGTGATCGATCTTTATTTTTCCCAGACGATCCTGATTCTAAAAATTTTAAAACAGTAAACGGTAGAAAAGTAGCCAAAAAGCTTTCAGAAAAAGAAAAAGCTTACTTCAGAAATGTTCAACAAGTTTCGGCTGACATTTCCAATGTTAAACAAGCTGT
>Ga0213865_10001035_pt1 | contig 18387 bp, 17 predicted proteins | sample PICome_6_FD_160100 | JGI IMG/M metagenome (GOLD analysis project Ga0213865, IMG submission 160100) | Coastal seawater microbial communities near Pivers Island, North Carolina, United States - PICO282 | ecosystem: Environmental > Aquatic > Marine > Coastal | place: USA: North Carolina...
TTTATTTAAAAAGAACAAAAAAGGCAGTTAATGCTAATTACTTTGGTCCATTTGTAAGCTCGGGAGCTGTAAAAAAATCTATTAAGGAAATTCAAAAAATTTTTAAACTCAGAAACTGTAATGACTCAACTTTTTCAAATAGATCTAGACCTTGTATAGAATTTCAAATGAAGAGGTGTTCCGCACCATGTGTAAAAAATATTAGAAAAATTGATTACTTTGAGGACGTACAATCTTCAAAATCATATTTGTCTTCATCTGACTCACAGACTATTGGACGTCTAAAGAGTGATATCCAAAAAGCATCTGATGAGTTAGATTTTGAGAAGGCTGCAGATATAAGAGACAGATTAAAAAGAATTGAGCTCATTCGTGAAGAACAGTCTGTTGTAACTGTTGCAAGAGATATAGATATATTTTCTATGCATTCAGAAAATAACTATATTGGTATTTCAATAATAGTAGTTAGAAAAGGAAAAATAAGAGGGACTAAAACTCATTTAGTAAAAAAAGCTTTTTTTGAATCTATAGATACTGTTTATCAAATTGCAATTATTAATTTTTATGATTCACAGCTGGATATTCCTAAAAAAGTTTTATGCACTGACTTACTCGAAAATAAAGAATTGATTTGCAAGGTGCTAAAAAAGAAATTCAATGCAAATATACAAATTACTCATAGTCCAAGCAAATCTATTCGTCCCATTTATAACTTATGCAAGCTTAATGCAAAACAAATAATTGAGAATCATTTAAGCAAGTCAGATAAATATAACTTTGCATTTGATGACTTAAAAAATCATACAGGACATAAAAAGAATATTAAAAAAATCGAAGCATATGATGTTAGTCATATTTCCGGAAATAATGCTGTAGCCTCATGTGTTGTTTTTTCAAATGAAGGACCTTGTAAGAAAGAATATAGAACATTTAATATACCAAAAGAGTTATCAGGAAATGATGCCGGCTCTTTGGAACATGTAATTCAAAGAAGAATAAAATATTATGATAATGAAGATACAAAACCTGATTTAATTCTTATTGATGGGGGTAGTAATCAACTCAATTTTTCTCAATACGTAATCCATAATTCAGAACACAATGATATAAAAGTTATATCCATTGTTAAAGGCAAAAATAGAATAAGAGCAACAGAAACAGTGTTATCAAAAGACGGAATAATTGAATTTAATAAGGATTCTAAAGGTTATTTATTATTGCAAGAAATAAGAGATGAGTCTCATAGGTTTGCCATTAATGCACAAAGAAAAAAGAAGAATGCAAAAAATAGAAAATCACAACTGGATAATATAGAAGGAATTGGCGAGGTTTTAAAGAAGAGATTATTGCTTAATTTTAAAAGCTTAAAAAATATAAAATCAGCAAAAATAGAAGATTTAATGACTGTAAAAGGTATTAATGCCAAAATAGCACAATTAATTAAAGAAAAGCTCTAATTTGTGACTACCTTAATAAATATATTAACATTATCAAGAATTCTCTTGGCAGCTATAATTTTTGTGCTTTTAATGTCCCCTGATGGATATTTGTTGGCACTAGTATTATTTTTTTTAGCTGGAGTTACAGATTATTTTGATGGTTATTTGGCCCGAAAATATAATGCAGTATCTCAACTTGGAGAAATTTTAGATCCAATAGCAGATAAAATTCTTATTCTATTTGTTATGTTTGGTATTGCAATAAACCTTTCCAGTTATTTGATTGGTTTTATTGGAGCAATAATTATAACTAGAGAAATCTGGGTTGGTGCCCTTAGAGATTTAAATGCAAGAAATGGAAGAAGTGATGCTACTAAAGTTACTTTTTTAGCAAAAATTAAAACTTCAGTTCAATTATTCACCCTCTCTATATATCTACTTGGATTGGCAATAAATAATATGTTGATAATTGTTATCGCAGATATTCTATTGTTTATATCACTTTTTATCACATTGTATACTGGTTTAATTTATACCATAAACTCTCTTCATAAAGACAATCTTTAAAAAATGGTTGCAAGTAAATAAGTATGCCAATAAAGATTTAATTAATAACACATTTAATTTATATAAATAGATGTATACAATACCGATTGTTGGCTGGATGGCAGAGTGGTTATGCAGCGGCCTGCAAAGCCGTTTACGCCGGTTCGATTCCGGCTTCAGCCTCCATAATTATATCCAAAGTATTTTGATGTAAAAAATAGTAGCTAATCTTTCATGACAATATTAAGATAAAGTTTAGTTTTTTAAGAATCCATATTTAATTTATGAGTGAATACATTATTCCTAAATATACTAAAACAGTTTCAATTATTGATTCAGATAAATTTTTGCCAATTGGAAAAGTTTATTGTGTTGGTAAAAATTATAAGGATCATGTGATAGAGATGAATGAAAGCACTATCAACGAACCTCCATTTTTTTTTACTAAACCACCACAATCGGTTACTCAAGATCGCTTTATTAAATATCCTTCTGATACCCATGATCTTCAATATGAAGTTGAGTTAGTTGTTTATATTGGATCAAAATGTCAATCTGTTAGTGTAAATCAAGCAAAAGATTATATTCTGGGCTATTCCGTAGGTATTGACTTAACCAAGAGAGATCTTCAAAGCATTGCAAAAACCAAAAGACAACCGTGGGATTTAAGCAAAGGTTTTGATAATTCCGCCCCAGTATCTAAGATATATCTCTATAATGATCTTGTTGATGATGCTGAAATTGAACTTAAGATTAATGGTGAAAGCAAGCAGCTTAGTAATATATCCAAAATGATATGGAGAGTAGAAGAGATAATATCTAATCTATCAAACAAAATAACCTTATATCCTGGTGACGCTATTTTCACAGGCACTCCCTCTGGAGTTGGCAGTATTAATATTAACGATAAACTAGAAGCAAGCATAAAAGGAATTGGTGCTTTGGAAATAAAATTTATAAAATAATGATTGATTTCTAATAAGAAAAAACCCAATCAAAACCCCCCAATTCGAAACATAATAAATTATAATTCAAAAATACACATAACTAAGGTTGGTTAAAAATGCAATTAAATAAGGTATTGTTGTTAGGTGGTGCTGGATATATTGGATTAGTCATAGCAAAGCAACTATCTGAAAGAGGCATGCAAGTGGTTATTCTAGATAACATAATATATAAACACCATCTTGGCCTACACTCAATTTTCTATAACCCTAATATTACTTTTTTTAATAGAGACATGCGAAATGATCTAGAAGAAAACTTTATTGAAAGTAATGGTATAACAGATGTTGTTATTCTAGCTGGGCTGGTTGGAGATCCAATTACAAAAAAGTATCCAGACCTATCAAATCAAATAAATAATAAAGCTATTCAGAAATTTATTCTAAAGCTCCAAAAAGCTAATTTGAATAAGTTAATATTTGTTTCCACCTGTTCTAATTATGGATTAATTGAAGATGGGAAAAAAGCTGATGAAAATTTTACTCTAACCCCACTATCACTCTATGCAAAAGATAAAGTTTCTAATGAAGAGTTCCTTCAAGAAAATTCTGATAAATTTAATTTCTCATATAGTATTTTGAGGTTTGCTACCGCCTTTGGAGTTGCTCCAAGAATGAGATTTGATTTATCAGTCAATGAGTTCGTATATGATGCCTTTACAAAGAAAAAATTAGAAATATATGATGCTGATACTTGGAGGCCATATTGCCATGTTATAGATTTTGCTAATTTAATTGAGAAAACTCTCAAGGCGCCAGTTGAAGTTACTGATAAAGAAATTTTTAATGCAGGTGGTGATGATAATAATCATACTAAAAGAGATTTAGCTGAGATGATTAAAAACCATATTCCAGATCTTGAAATAAGTTACGTCGTTGGAGGGAATGATCCCAGAAATTATATTGTTGATTTTTCAAAAGTTAAAAATACATTAAATTTTACACCCACAGTAACAGTTAATAGTGGAATAAAAGAAATTATAGAATATCTTGAAAAAGGCATATTTCTAGATTATGCATATAATAAAAATTTTTATGGGAATTATTTAATTGAAGAGTAAAGCCGTAAAAAGCTATCCTATTGCTATCCCCAACATTTCAGGAAATGAAAAAAAATACCTTAAAGAGTGTGCAGATACTCAGTTTGTATCATCTGTTGGACCTTTTGTAGATAAATTTGAATCTAAGCTTGCTTCATGCAGTGGTTTTAGTCATGCTTCAGCGGTTTCTTCTGGAACATCAGCCTTAACTATTGCACAACACGTTTTAGGAATCCAGTACAATGATCTAGTAATAATCCCCGATTATACTTTCATAGCAACAGCCAATTCGGTGGCTCAGAATCAGGCAAGTCCCTGGCTAATGGATATTAATAGCGATGATTTGAATATTAATTTTTTGCTTATGATTCAAGAAATTTTGGATAACTGTAGTTATAAAAGAGGAAAATGGTTTCACAATATAAGCAAACAAGAGCTAAAGTGTATTATTCCAGTTATGGCGCTAGGAAATAGCATTTCAGGTAAAGATGTGGACGCCTTTAATGAAAAAATTGGATTGCCCATAATTGTTGATGCTGCAGGAGCACTAGGCACAACTGATGTTAATGAAAATATGGGCAAATTAAATATCCTTGCTGCAACAATCTCATTTAACGGTAATAAAACATTTACTTGCGGAGGAGGCGGAGCTGTTCTTACGAATGATACAAAATTCCATAATCAGGTAAAGCATTTAAGTACAACTGCTAGATCCGGATATGAATACATTCATGATAAAACTGCATTTAACTATCGTATGACAAATGTTCAAGCTGCGATAGGCTATGCACAACTAGAGAGATTTGATGAATTTATCCAAACAAAAAAAACAGTCAATGACTATTATAGAAATAATATAGTCTCACCTAAAATTATTTTTCCAGAAAACAAAGATTCCGCTCATTGGCTTAGTTATTTTGTAGCAAATAGATTAACAAAAGATGAAATATATGAGATGTATGATTTTGCAAATGATAAAGGCGTACACTTAAGGCCTTTTTGGGTGCCCATGCATAAACAGCCCCCATATAAGAAATCTATTTCTTCGTCACTAAAAATTTCAAAAAAAATTTATTCAAAGGTTATTACGCTCCCTTCATCAACATCACTTCGAGCTGCTGATTTAATTTATATTACAAAAGTTATAAATACATATTTAAGAAATTTTGATGTCTGAGAGATATAATTTTGATGCAGTAGTTGTTGGATCAGGGGTAATAGGTTTATCTTCAGCACTTGAACTCCAACTTCAAGGAAAAAAAGTTTTACTAGTTGAAAAAAACATATATCCATATGAGGAAACCTCATCAAGAAATTCTGGAGTAATTCATTCTGGAATTTACTACCCTCAAGACTCTTTAAAAAAATCTTTTTGTATTAGAGGTAATGATTTACTTTATAGTTTTTGTAAAAAGAATGATATTTTTTTCAAGAAAACTGAAAAGCTCATAGTCGCAAATAAAGATGAGGAACAGTCTCTTGTATCAATATATAAGAATGGCATAAAAAATGGTCTTGAAAATCAAATTGAACTAGTTGATGGAGATGAAATTAGACATATGGAACCCAATATCTCAAAAAATATTTCACAAGGAATTCATGTTAAATCAACTGGGATTTTAGATCAGCCATCGTTATGCAATAAGCTACAGTTTCTTTTTGAAAGTAATGGTGGACAGATAACATTAAATACTTTTTTTTATAATTATGAGAATGAAAATAATTATCATGTATCTTTTTTAGATACTCTAGGTGAAAAGTTTGAAGTTAAATCTAAGTATTTAATTTTATGTCCTGGACTGCATTCCTTTGAAGTTGGCTCTATGGTCGATGGTATTAAAAATTTATCAAATTTAAAAAAAATAAAATACGTGAAAGGACATTATTATAAGCTTAATAACAAAACTCCTCCTTTTAATAAATTGATATATCCTGTTCCAAATAAACTTGGATTAGGTATTCACTATACTTTAGATATAAATGGATATGGAAAATTTGGTCCAGATACCATTTTGGTAAATAATCTTAGTTACGGTTTTGATCATAATGTAAAACAATATTTTTATGATGAGATTTCGAAATATTTTGATAATATTGAAATTGAAGATCTTGCTGAAGACTATACAGGAATAAGACCAAAATTGGATATAGATGAAAAATTTAAAGATTTTTCAATACTTGAATCTAAAGATCACGGGCTTGATAATTTAATTTTTCTTCAAGGATTTGAAAGTCCAGGGTTGACATCATCTCTAGCTATATCAGAGTATATTGCAAAAAAACTGATATAGTGTGTTTTAGATATCATTTTTAGGTTTTTATTAAATATGAAAATGAAAAAAATTGCATTACTTACAAGTAGCAGAGCTGATTATAGTATTTATTACCCACTTCTTTGTGCTTTAGAAAAATCTGATAGATTTGATTTAAATATTATTGCGTTTGGATCTCATTTATCACACTATCATGGCTATACGCTTGATTTAATTAAAAATGATGGTTTCAAAAAAATAATAGCAATAGATACTGCAATGTCGGATGATAAAGAAGACTCAATTTCTATATCAATGGGCCTGACTCAAGTGAGAATGGCAGAATTATGGAAAAACAATAATTTTGATTTATTAATATGTATAGGTGATAGATATGAAATGTTTGCCGCAGTTTCCTCTGCACTTCCATTTAATTTAAAAATTATGCATTTGCACGGTGGAGAAAAATCATTGGGGGCTATAGATAATAGTTTTAGACATGCCATTACCTCAATGTCTAATATACACCTTACAAGTTGCGATTTTCATCAAGATAGAGTCAGAGAGATAGTTGAATATGAATTTAGAAAAAATATTTATAATGTTGGTGCTCCAGCTCTTCACAACATTAACTCAATGGAGCTTTTTTCAAAACAACAATTTTTAACTGAATTTAAAGTTGATCTTAATAGCCCAACTATCTTATTTACCTATCATCCAGAGACTATCAACTTAGATATAAATATTAAAAATATTGAGGAGATAATTGGCGTATTTGACTCTATAAATATGAATATTTTAATTACTCTACCAAATACTGACTCAATGAGTTCTCATATTAGAAAGAGGCTTATTAGTTACTCCAAAGCTAATGATAATGTTTTTACATTTAATTATTTAGGAGTAAAGGGTTTTTATTCCGCTATTAAACATTGTAGCTTTATGATGGGAAATTCCTCAAGTGGAATTATAGAAGCTGCAAGCCTTGGCTGTAGAGTCATTAATATTGGAGATAGACAAAAAGGAAGGTGCTGTAATGACAATGTTATTCATTGTAAACCTCATGCAAAAGATATAATTAAAGCTATAAATGAAATTCAGAACTTAAAAAAATATGATGGCGATAATATTTATTATCAAAAAGATTCCTTAAAGAAAATTATCAAGATTATAGAAAATTCCTAGCTTATAAGATTTTATCAAAAAATAATTAGACAGATATCCAAAATAACATAGCTTTAAATAAAATGATAAAATTTATTTCTATTAATAAACACAGGCCTTAAATTGAATATTGCAATAATTCCAGCTAGAGGTGGAAGCAAAAGACTTCATAAAAAAAATATAAAAGTTATTAACGGAAAGCCGCTGATAGAGTGGACAATCATGGCTGCAATTAAATCAGGTATTTTTGATGAAATACATGTGAACACCGATTGCTCAGAGATTGCAAGAATATCAATTGATGTTGGTGCAGAAGTTCCATTTATGAGATCGTCAGAACTAGCATCAGATTTTGCTACAACTAGAGATGTTATATTGGAACATTTCAGATTTCTTAAAGAAAATTTCCAGCAATCACTTCAAACCATATGCGTGCTTCAGCCCACGTCTCCAAATAGAAATTACAAAGATATTATATCCTCATATGAAATTCTTAAAAAAAAGAATGCTAATAGTGTTGTATCCGTATCTCAGCTTGATCACCCCTTAGAGGTTTGTAATTATTTAAACTCTGATGGCAGCATGAATGGTTTTTTTGATCAATCAATATCAAAAAGATCACAAGATTATAAAAAGATGTTTAAAATAAATGGAGCAATATATATTTTAGACTCATCTCTAAACGGAGACCTAAATAAACTATATAATAGCCACACATTTCCATATATTATGAACAATAAATCTTCTATAGATATAGATACAGAAGATGACTTTTTATTGGCAGAATATATTATGAAATTGAGATCATGAAAAATCATAAACCAAGAACATATGTGATTGCAGAGGCTGGTGTGAATCACAATGGTTCTGCTGATATTGCCTATAAATTAATTGATGCAGCTGTTAATGCAGGAGCTGATGCAGTAAAGTTTCAGACTTTTAAAACAGACAAACTTTTAACAAAAGACGCAAAGAAAGCAAATTACCAAATACAATCAACTGGAGAAATAGAATCCGCCTATCAGATGTTAAAAAAACTAGAGTTAAAACAATCAACGTTTGTAAGTCTGGCAAAATATGCAAAGAAATTAAAGATTGATTTCTTATCAACGGCATTTGATGAAGAAAGTCTATCATTTCTTGTAAATACACTTAAATTAAAAGTTCTTAAGATTCCATCAGGAGAATTAACCAATGCTCCTCTGGTATTGGCTCATGCAAGAACAAAATTACCAATTATTTTGTCTACTGGTATGGCCACATTAGATGAAATTAGGTCTGCATTAGAAGTTATAGCATATGGATATATAGAGAAAAGTGCTGATATTGATCCTTCAAATGAAAATTTTACTTCAGCATTCCAATCAAAAAAAGCAATGTCTCTTTTATGTAAGAAAGTCACAATATTGCACTGTACAACTGAATATCCTGCACCAGTAGAAGAAATTAATTTGTCTGCAATTAAAACAATAGAAGAGGCATTTGGATTGAGTATTGGTTATTCAGATCATACAAAAGGCATGCAAGCCCCAATAATTGCTGTAGCATTAGGTGCCAAAATCATCGAAAAGCATTTTACTTTAGATGTAAATATGAAGGGACCAGATCACAAAGCATCATTAGAGCCAAAAGAACTTAAAAAAATGATAGAGCTGGTTAGAAACACTGAGAAATCAATGGGCAATGGAATAAAAAAGCCTACTGTTTCTGAAATTAAGAATAGAGATATTGCAAGAAAAAGTATATGTGCAGAAATTGATATAAAAAAAGGTGAGATTTTTACAAAGGAAAATATTTCTATTAAAAGACCTGGAAGTGGATTAGAGCCAAGACTTTACTGGGATTATATAGGAAAAAGATCTTCAAGAAATTATAAAAAAGATGATTTAATAAAGTATGAAAAATAAGCCTTTGATAATTATCGGTGATGGAGGCCATGCAAATACTCTCATTGATATTTTAAATTTAAACAAACTTAAAATTATCGGTATAGCCTCTAATAATGAATTAAAAAAAGATTTAATGGGAATAAAAGTTTATAAAGATAACCAAATAATAGAAAAATATAACAAGAATGAGATAGAGCTCGTAAACGGTATAGGCTCAGTTCCATATAAACAGAAGAAAAGAATTGAAATAAATAACTATTTTAAAAGTTATGGATATAAATTTAAATCTGTTATTCATCCTAGTGCCATTATTGGTACAAACGTTATTCTTGATGATGGTGTTCAAGTCATGGCTGGAGCCGTAATCCAGAATAATTGTAAAATTGGCTCCGACTCAATTATTAATACAGGAGCAATAATTGAACATGACTGCTTAATTGGTAACAATTGCCATATTGCACCAGGTAGTGTAATTTGTGGCAATGTTAAATGTGGTCAAAATACACATATTGGAGCCGGATCAGTTGTAATACAAGGTATATCAATTGGTAAAAATACAATAATTGGAGCTGGATCTTCAATTTATAAAAATGTTGAAGATAACTGTCTTGTAAAATCTGGAGTTGGAATGTCTATTAATAGGCATAACGATTAATATCAATACTAGAATGAAAAAAAACTTTAGAGACATCTCATTAACTGCTAATGACACAATTGAAGATGCTATTAGAAAATTAAAAAACCCTTATGAAATAGTTTTAATTATTGATAATAATAATCTTTTAATTGGAACAATAACAGATGGTGATATTAGAAGAGCTCTTTTAAAGCACATACCGCAAAATGAAAAAATAATACAAGCAATGAACCATAATCCAATAACATGTCAGGTTGAAACTAAAGAAAAGTTTTTGAAAAATATTTTTAATGATAAAAATATCAGACAAATACCTATTGTAGATAAAAGTGGATGTGTTGTTGATATAAAGGTATGCAATACTTTAGTAGAAAAAAAAAGATTTCCCAATACTGTATTTTTAATGGCAGGAGGATTTGGAACCAGACTTCAACCACTTACAAATAATACACCTAAACCATTATTAAAGCTTGGTGATAAGGCTATTCTAGAAATAATCATAGATGGGTTTATTTCACAAGGGTTCCATAATTTTTTTATTTCAACTCATTTTTTAGCTCAACAAATTGAAAATTATTTTGGTGATGGTAGTAGGATGGGTGTATCTATAGAGTATGTTCATGAAGATGAACCTTTAGGAACTGGAGGTGCTCTTGGCTTATTACCAAAAGATATTAAGTCTCCAATAATAATGATGAATGGAGATTTAATTACAGATATTGATTTTGCTAAAATCATGTATTTTCATAATAAAAATAAAAATGAAATTACAATGTGTACTAGAAAATATGAATTTCAAGTACCATACGGAGTTATAGAATCGGATGATGAAAAGGTAACAGGCATAATAGAAAAACCAACTAAAAGCTTTTTTGTTAATGCAGGAATATATATTATCAATCCAAACGTTTTTAATAACTTATATGGTTTAGATTATCTAGATATGCCTGATTTAATAAAGCAGAATATCAAGCTGAACAAAAATGTTAATATTTTTCCTCTTCATGAATATTGGCTTGATATAGGCCAGATTGATAATTATGAAAAAGCAAAATTAGAATTTGAAATTATTAAAAAAGACAAATAAATTTATAAGAATTTATTCTAACAAATAATATTTTTTTATTGATATAATTTGCAAAAATATCATTAAGCCCGGGTGGTGGAATTGGTAGACACAAGGGACTTAAAATCCCTCGAAGGCAACTTCGTGCCGGTTCAAGTCCGGCTCCGGGTACCAATAAAATATGTATTTTTTTAATTACTATAGCCTATAAGATATAAAGATATATAATGTTTTGATGAGCGATGAAAAATCTATAGAGGTTGTACATTTAGATATTTTTAAATTTTTTAGTATTTTATGGAAAAATAAAATATTAATTATCCTTGTAACATCTTTAATATCAATTTTTTCTGTATATTTTTCTTTGTCTCTACCAAATTATTATTCTTCTTCGGCCCTATTAGTTCAAAAAGATTCAGGATCATCAAATTCAGCATCCTTAGGACAATACAGTAACATTGCGTCTATAGCAGGCATCAATCTAGATAGCGGTCAAGAGAATAAAATAGATTTTGCAATTGCAACTCTAAAATCGAGATATTTTATTGAGTTAATAGCAAATTCTATTGATGATTTTGCTCCAATTTTAATAGCTTCCAAAAGATATGATGATATTAATAAATTAATTATCTTCGACGAAGATATATATAACTCGAAAACAAAAGAATGGGTAAGAGAAGTAGAGCCTCCATTTTCTCCGAAACCATCTTTGCTTGAACTGCATCGTGTTTTTAACAGTGAGGTAATGTCAGTCAATGTGGATAAACAGACTGGATTTATAACAATTAGCATTGAACTAATTTCTTCATATCACGCTAAAAATTTCCTTGATCAGGTTATAAATAATTTAAATGAGATTTCAAGAAAAAATGCCTTATTAGAAGCTGATAGATCTTTAGGTTTCTTAGAATCAGAATTATCAAAGGTATCAACTTTGTCAATTAAAGATTCTTTATCTAATTTGGTTGATATAGAGCTCAAGAAAAAAATGATGGCAGAGGTAAACAAAGACTATTTATTAAAAGTAATAGACCCCCCTTTTGTTCCTGAGAGAAAATCAAGACCCTCAAGGTCTATTATTTGTATTATTGGATTTATTTTTGGCTTACTTTTATCAATCTCTATAGTTTTCATTAAAGAAATTTTTTATAGAAATTAATACTAATATAAATGAAATTTAATGCTTTAATTCTTGCCGGGGGTTCTGGTAATAGGTTATGGCCTTTATCAAGAGCATCGTTTCCAAAACAGTTCTTAAGATTATTCGATAAAAATACTTTAATTCAATCATCTGTAGAAAGATTGTCTGATTTAGAAATTAATAAAATAAATGTTGTTTGTAATGCAGAACATAAATTTTTTGTAACAAATCAACTAAAGGAATCAAAAAATTTAGGGAATATTATCATAGAGCCTATTTCAAAAAATACTGCACCAGCAGTAGCGTTAGCTTCTTTTGTTTCTTTGTTAGAAGAAGATGATTTACCTACAATAATTCTTCCTTCAGATCATGTGATTTTTGATAAAGATAGTTTTACACAATCAATCTTAAATGGTTATGAGAGAGCAAATTCAAAAGATATAGTAACTTTCGGCATTTCACCTTTGTCCCCACATTGTGGTTATGGTTACATCAAAGCTAAAGAGAAGATAGATAAACAAGTTTTTCATATTGATTCTTTTACTGAGAAACCTGAATATGAAACAGCTTTAAATTTTTTCAATTCAGGTGATTATTATTGGAATAGCGGTATTTTTTTGTTAAAGCCTTCAAATTACTTACATGCCATAGAAAAGCATTGCCCTGAGATATTTAAAGCATGTAATTATGCAACTAATTTAGTTAATTTTGAAAATGATTTTATAAAAATTGATGAAGAAATTTTCTCTGAATGTCCAAGCGAATCAATTGATTATGCTGTCATGGAAAAAATTGATAATGGTGTTATGGTTCCTATGGATGCACAGTGGAGTGATATTGGTTCATGGAAATCGCTTTGGGAAATAGGGTCCAAGGATAAAAATAGTAATGTTATAAAAGGTGATGTAATAACTAAAAAAACTAAAAATTCATTGATATTTTCTGAAAATAATCTAGTGACTACAATTGGTTTAGATAATATAGCTATTGTAGCTACAAAGGATTCAATATTAGTAATGGACAAAAATGATTCAGAAGACGTTAAATATCTTGTAGATGAAATTAAAAATTTTTCCAGATCTGAATGGGAATTTTCTAGAGAAGTTCACAGACCATGGGGTAAATATGATTCAGTAGATTCTAGTGATGGGTTTCAGGTTAAAAGGCTTACTGTAAATCCTGGAGCAAAATTAAGCGTTCAAATGCATTATAAAAGGAGCGAACATTGGGTTGTTGTTTCTGGTATTGCTCGAGTTCATTATGAATCAAAAATTATAGACTTAGGACCAAATGAGTACACATATCATGGTAAAGAAGTTACCCATGCTCTTGAAAATCCAGGCGATGCACCTTTAATATTGATTGAAGTTCAAATTGGTAGCTATTTAGGAGAAGATGATATAGTGAGATTTGATGATATCTATGGCCGCACAAGTTAATAAACTAATTTAATAAAAAAAATATTGTTTTATAATAAACATATTTATTAGGGCAAGAAAATGAAAAAAGCTTTTATTACTGGAGTAACAGGACAAGATGGCTCCTATTTAACAGAATTACTATTAGAAAAAGGTTATGAAGTGCACTCTATAATGAGAAGGGCATCTGTTTTCACAACTCAGAGAATTGATCATATAATTGGAAAAAACAATTTTTATCTCCACCATGGAGATCTTACTGATTCAAGTAACATACATAGACTCTTAAAAGATATTCAACCTGATGAGATATATAATTTAGGTGCACAATCTCATGTAAAGGTATCATTTGATGTTCCTGAATATACTGCTGATGTTGATGGATTGGGGGCTATAAGAATACTCGATGCAGTAAGAGACTTGGGCTCAGATTGTAAATATTATCAAGCTTCGACATCAGAACTATTTGGTGGAATTCCTGGAACAGAACCCCAAAATGAAAAAACTCCATTTTATCCAAAATCACCTTATGGTGTTGCAAAGCTTTATTCATATTGGATAACAGTTAATTATAGAGAATCATATGGCTTGTATGCCTGTAATGGTATTTTATTTAATCATGAATCCCCAAGAAGGGGGGAAACCTTTGTTACAAAAAAGATTACGAAAGCTGTTGCTGCAATTCATAAAGGTTCAAAAAATACATTAAAACTTGGCAATATTGATGCTAAAAGAGATTGGGGACATGCAAAAGATTTTGTATACGCACAGTGGTTAATGCTTCAACAGGAATCTCCAAAGGATTATGTTATCGCAACTGGAGAAACACATTCAGTTAGAAAGTTTGTTGAGCTTGCATTCAAAGCTATTGATATAGATATTGTATGGTCAGGAAAGGGAAAAAATGAAAAAGGGCTTAACTCAGATTCAGGGGATATTCTGGTTGAAATAGATGAAAAGTACTTTAGGCCTGCAGAGGTTGAAATTCTTCAGGGAGATTCTACTCTTGCTAAAAAAGAGTTAGGCTGGGAAAGAAAGATTTCCTTTGAAGATTTGGTCACTGAAATGGTGAGCTACGACATTAAGCATGATGACTATCGCACAGAATAATAATTTATAACAAGGAAAGATAAAAAATTAACATTATAGTAACAGGTGGATGTGGGTTTATTGGCTCAGCTTTAATTAGATTTTTATTTAAGCATGAAGAAATAAACATTTTAAATATTGATAAATTAACATATGCATCCAATAAAAATGCAGTAGAAATATCAGATAGGACTCATAGATACGAACTCGTTGAAAAAGATTTGTGTAAAGCAGATTTATATAAAATCTTTAAAAGGTTTAAACCAAACATTGTCATGAATTTAGCTGCTGAAACTCATGTTGATAATTCTATTGAATCACCGGATGTTTTTATAAAATCCAATATCATTGGGACATTTAATATACTTGAAGCAAGCAGGAAATATTTTAATCAAATTTCATCAAAAGGTAAGAAAGATTTTAAGTTTATTCATATTTCTACAGATGAAGTTTTTGGTAGTCTAGATGATAAAGGTTTCTTTCATGAAAAAACTGCATATGATCCCAGCTCTCCTTATTCAGCTTCAAAAGCATCTTCGGATCATCTTGTAAGAGCGTGGTTTAGAACATACAAATTGCCGACAATTGTTACAAATTGTTCAAATAATTATGGTCCATATCAATTTCCTGAAAAAATTATTCCTCTAATGATAAAAAATGCAATAAACCATAAACCTTTAACTATATATGGTGATGGGCTTCAAATCAGAGATTGGTTATATGTTGATGACCATATTAGAGCACTATATCTTGTAGCACAAAAAGGTAAAATTGGTCATACATATAATATTGGTGGAAATAATGAAAGGACAAATATAGAAGTCGTTAATAATATATGTAATATCCTTGATAAAATATATCCATCAAGCAAGATTAAAACTTATTCTGAATTGATTACTTATATTAAGGATAGGCCCGGTCATGATAGAAGATATGCAATTAATGCAGAAAAAATTAGAAAAAGTCTAAACTGGGAACCTCAAGAAACTTTTGAGTCGGGCATTATTAAAACAGTTAAATGGTATATAGATAATTATAATTGGAGCCCATTAAAGTGAAAGGTATTATTTTAGCTGGCGGAACCGGGACAAGATTGCACCCAATAACCTCGATTATTTCCAAACATTTACTGCCAATTTATGATAAGCCTATGATTTTTTACCCTTTAGCCTCCTTAATGCTCGCGGGAATAAAAGATATTTTAATAATTTCAACTGAAGAGGATTTACCAAAATATAAAATATTATTATCTAAATTTAATAAAATAGGTTTAAAAATTTCATTCAAAGTTCAAAAAAAACCACAAGGAATAGCTCAAGCATTTCTTATAGGTGAAGAATTTATTGAAGAAGATTCATGCTCCCTTATTCTTGGTGATAATTTGTTTTTTGGTCATGACTTACCTCAATTGATTCAAGGTGCGCAAATGAATAAATCTGGTGCAACTATATTTGCATATAGAGTTAAAGATCCATCAAGATATGGGGTTATAGAATTTGACAAGAACAATAAAGTTTTGTCTATCGAAGAAAAACCCCATGAGCCAAAATCAAATTATGCTATCACTGGTTTGTATATTTTTGATAATGATGTTATTAATATTGCTAAAAGCATAAAACCTTCAAAAAGGAATGAGCTTGAAATAACTTCAGTAAATCAAGCCTATTTAGATAAAAACCAACTTAATGTTGAAATATTAGGTCGAGGTATAGCTTGGCTCGACACAGGAACACCAGAATCTTTGCTAGAAGCATCGCAGTTTGTTCATACTCTTGAAAAAAGACAGGGTTTAAAGATAGCCTGCCCAGAAGAGATTTCTTGGAGAAATGGATGGATAACTAAAGAAGAATTAATTGAGATATCAAATGAATATAACAATAGTTATGGTAAGTATTTGTATGATGTTGCAACTACAAAAATATTTTAATGCAATTCTTTAAAACACCCATAGAAGGCTCGATTATTATTGAACCTAAAATTTTTAAAGATTCAAGAGGATATTTTTTTGAATCAATAAACAAAAGGAGAATGAAAAAATTTTCTAATATTAATTTTAATTTTGTTCAAGAAAATGAGTCTAGCTCATCACGCGGTGTTCTGAGAGGGCTACACTATCAGCTTATAAAGCCTCAAGGAAAATTGGTAAGGGTTATAAGTGGAAGTGTATTAGATGTAATTGTAGATTTAAGAAAATCATCACCCTCATTTGGAAAATATTTTTCCATTCACCTTAGCGGAAGAAACAAGAAACAATTATGGATACCACCTGGATTAGCTCATGGATTTTTAACCAAGTCAGAAAAGGCTATATTTACCTATCATACAACTGATTACTATTATCCTGAATATGAACGCACGTTGCTATGGGATGATGATTATCTAAATATAAATTGGGAATTAGATGGTATTAAACCTTTTACATCTGAAAAAGATTCAAAAGGAAAATATTTTCTAGAGGCAGATTATTATGATTAATATATTTCAACCATCATTAGATAAATTAGAGTTACATGAAATTCAAAAAGTGTTTGATTCTAATTGGCTTGGTAGAGGAAAACAGGTTTTTGAATTTGAATATCTTTTTTCAAAAAACTTAAAAATGTCACAAGATTTTTTTTATGCTTTATCATGCTGCACCGAGGGTTTATTTTTAGCATCAAAGTTATTTAATTTTGGACCAGGAGATGAGGTTATTGTCCCATCTATCAGCTTTATTGCTGCAGGAAGTGCTGTAATAGATTCTGGTGCAAAGTTAGTAATATGCGATGTTGATCAAAGGTCTCTTAACGCTACCGCAGAGACCATAAAGGATAAGATTACCTCAAAAACAAAGGCAGTAATATTAAATCATTATGGAGGTCATCCATGTGATATGGACCCAATTCTTAAAATTGCAAAAGAAAATAATATTTTTGTTATTGAAGATAGCGCATGTGCTGTTGAAAGTTTTTACAAAGGAAAGGCATGTGGAACTATAGGTGACATGGGCATATGGTCCTTTGATGCAATGAAATCTATTGTAACTGGGGATGGCGGGATGATATATTTAAAATCCCAAGAACTACTAAACCAAGTAAAGGAAGAATGCTATCTTGGTCTTCCTGCAAAATCAACAAGTGGTATAGATAAATCATCTGATAATTGTGATATGTGGTGGGAAGTTCAAATAAATAGGCCTGGAAGAAGAGCAATAATGAATAACATTTCAGCGGCTATTGGGATTGCACAAATGAAAAAGTTAAGAGGTTTTCAAGCAAAGAGAAAAGAGATTTACAATAAATATAATGAAGCATTTAGGAAGAATAGTAATATTGAAATACCTCCAAAGTTAGTTGATGGCGCTAGTAATTCATATTATTTTTACTGGATTCAAACAGATAAGAGAAATCAACTAGCCAATCATTTAAAAGAGAATGATATTTATTCTACATACCGATATTGGCCTTTAAATGATGTAGATTATTTTAATGTCAATGATAAAAGCTTGGTTAACACAAAATATGCTTCTAACCATACCCTAAATTTACCACTTCATCCCAGCTTGACTAACAAAGATATTGATAAAATCATTTCAACTGTGAACTCATTTTTTTAAATATATAGTTAGGTAGTTTTATATATTATTAATGTGAAAAAGAAAAATATTTTATTTAAATTTAAGCATGTATATACCTTTTTTAGTAATGGTATTTATGAGATCTA
>Ga0213865_10001037_pt1 | contig 18361 bp, 31 predicted proteins | sample PICome_6_FD_160100 | JGI IMG/M metagenome (GOLD analysis project Ga0213865, IMG submission 160100) | Coastal seawater microbial communities near Pivers Island, North Carolina, United States - PICO282 | ecosystem: Environmental > Aquatic > Marine > Coastal | place: USA: North Carolina...
TCGACCCTCTACACCAGAGGCGCCGGCGCCTCTGGTGTAGAGGGTCGAGGCCTAAGCCGCGTATTTGCTACAAATGCCTTGATTGGTAGTAGTCGCCGCATCGGCTCGGCCATGCCTGAGCTGAACGCGGAGGAGATTCAAAAGATCCAAGGCCTGGCTATGGGTAGCATGAGCACGGCTCAGCTGAGTATGGCCGCTCGATCGGAATCCGATTTCGATAAGGTGATGGAGAGCCAGGAGGCCCTTCTCAAGAAGATCGCCGAGAACACAAAGATGTCCGTCGATGAGATCAAGGAGACTAACAAGGTCTTCAAGGGTCAGGGCGGTGCTGGCGGCTCGATGCGAGCCATGCAGTCGATCTCGGCAGCCGTAGCGGGCATGGCGTCAACCACCGATGCTACGCAGCAGGAGCTGGTGGCTATGGGCGCGGGCTTCCGGTCCGGTGCCCGTAACCTGGGAATGCGTGGGCTAAACAACGTCGCAGGACTGATGCTGTCTAGGGCGGACGCCCAGATGGGCAGGTTTAACCGAGGGCTAATTGATGAGACGGACATGGCTGCGTTCGGAGGAACTACTGCCATGGAGCAGGCCGCGGCTACTCAGCAGGCCCTACTTCAGAGGTCTCGCCAGTTTGCCGTAGCTAACCAGACCACCTTGGGCCTCCTTGGTGGTAACGCTGGCGCCATCGCTGCCAGCCAGGGCTTTGGCGGCCTTCAGCAGGCTATCGGCGCCCAGATTGCAGCGGACCCGATCAACGCGGCGGCTAACGCCATGTTTACCCGAGAGGGACAGGCCGCGCTTGATCGTAACACGGTCGGCGCTATGCAGACCGCCTTCCAGGCGGCCAACGCATATCGCGGTGCGATTCCTGGTGCTGGGCGAGCAATAGCAATCCAGCAGTTCGCTCAGAGTATGAACCTCACTCCCCAGCAGGCCCTGGCGCAGTTCGAGCGGATCGAAGGCATGCAGGGGAGAATCGAAGCGCTCGGAGCCGCGGGTCGAGGGCTAACTCCGGACGTGGTTGACGGGATTGAGAATGCGGCAACTCAAACAGGTCTGGGGGACCGTACTGCAGAGGTGGCAAGCCTAATTCAGTCCGGGGTTGACCCTGAGACGGCCATTAGACGGGCCTACGTCCCCAGATCTCAAGAGGATGTGCAGAACCTCCTTGCAGCTAACCCCGATATTCGCCTACAATCCGCAGGTACTTTGCTTCCTCCAGGCTCGGCAGACTACTTTAACGTAGATACCAGCAATAGAGTGCGCCACGTTCGCGATAGGGAGAGGTTCGACAGGACAGGAAGGTCTGTTAACCGCGAAGACATCTCGATTGAGCAGTTGATGGGCGCAGATACTCAATACGATACCCACAACCGGGGGGCGGACTTTGAATCGCTGTTCAGTAATCAAACTTTTCAGAACACACTGAGGGACCTGGCCATGCCCCGGATTCGTATTGCCAACGAGGATCCGCCGGCCTTGGGGACCTCCACTAATCCCAGCTATACGATTGTTCTCGATGCCGAAGAGTTCGCGCGGACGGTAGGCGGATAATGAGTATGCTAGGATTTATCAGAGAGGGTGTATCCGCGATCGGATTTGCCGTCAGGAAGCAGGTGGTGAACGAGATCACGGCGTCCCCTGTACCTGAGCAGATGGGCCGCAGCTACCGAGAGTACGAGGACGACTACGCCACCCTTACGGTGCTGGACTCCAGTAATCAGGAGGTCTTGACAATTAGTTACATTCTACTGCAGGGCGTGTCAGAAAGTTTTCGACCAAAAAACTCTGCTGTATATAGCTTTGGCAGTGCTATGCTGTACACTTCAGGAGAAGGCCCCCGGCAGTTTAATTACAGCGCAGCTCTGATTGTCAACGTCAAAGACGGCGATGCTAGGGCTGACCTGGCGCAGGAGTACGAGAGGACGCTACGCCTCTCCAAGATGGTTAGTGGTGAAGCCGAGGGTCGAGTTGTGCGCCTGTCCTACAGGGATCAGGTCCGCCTAGGATACCTAACAAGTATGACTACCAGCATCAACGCCAACAACCTTAACCGCGTAGATCTAAACTTCTCTATGTTTGTTACGGACCTGTATAGCCAGCCTGTGCCCGCCGCGCAGGCGGTTAAGAAACTCACGTTCTCGGACCAACTCAGCGATCCAAAAGACGATAGGTTGCTGGGCTCGATTACATTTAACACAGACTCGTGACACGCGACAAACTATTCCAAGCACAGGCTCAGACGCTTTACGACGACGTTCGTCTGTCCCTGACCAGCCACCGCATTGACTCTGCAGGCACTCCCGAGCCTGTGGTGGCGAGCAGCTTCAATCACTTGCTCCTCGCCGCGGTCTCGGAGCCCGACATGGAGATTGCTCAGGTGGTGCTGAGTTCGGACGCCCCTAAGCTGTACGGATTTGGGCGTGAACATAAGATCTATAGCTTTCAAGGTAAGATCCTAGACACCGACCTAGACAAGTCCTTTACTTCCTACGAAGAGGGGGCAAATACTTACACGGGCCGCAGCTACACGGACCTCCGAAAGTTCTACGAAGATTTTGGTAGTATCGCCGCATGCGCACAGACCCGAAGTCTCCTAAAGGTCACCTACCCATCTAAGGCCCTATATGGGGGCATGGTTGACCTAAACGTGCAGGCCGCAGCGGCTATGCCACACTGCTATGAGATTGCCTTTAATCTCTACGTGGTGCGTGAATATACCTGGGAGACTCTGTAATGAACGTTGAGCTGCTAGCGTCCCATTGGCGCATCTTCTTCGACGGCGTCGAGGTCCCCCACCAGGGATTTATGGTTAGCTTTCCGATTAACGGTATCACTACCTGCCGGATTGTTATGGAGCCTGACCAGATCCTGGCTCAGCTTCGGCCGCAGACGGTTGTATCTATTTGGGCTAGGGAGCGTTACTCTGACAGCCCTGCCAAGGACGCGCTCATTGACCAGCTTAAGAGCGAGTACTACCTGTACTGGGAAGGTCTGACGTCCGGCGTTGTCCACACCAAGGGAACTTCTGATAGGTCCATGGCTGTTAACTGCGAAGGGTTTCTTGGCCCCCTGTCCCGCGCCGGAGGGTATATGATTGGGATTGGTCAGATTCCCAATACCTCGGTACTCACCGGGTCCATTAACTTCGTCCCCGCGACGACCGACGTGACCGACATTCGAACTCTGGCCCTGCTAGGTACGACGTTAACAGCTAACAACCTTCGGGGTATGTCTGATATTGTCATGGGAGCGTTTACGTTCCTGCTCTCACGCAACGGCCTAGCTCGACTGCAAGAAAGAAGATATCAGATCCTTAGCCGAATTGCTATTCTGAACGACGCCACTGTGCCGCTAGTGCTTAACACATTGGCCAGTACACAGTTCCTAAACCTTCCGCAGCAGCTGCCGTCTACAGCCAGCATTCTAGACACTATTCGACACATCCAGAGCTATGTGTTCTATCGCATGGTGCCAGTGCCCGCTCCCAGACCGGCACCTGTACCCGACGGCGGGTTCGAGATTCAGGCACCCCTGACCAACTACGTAGAGCAAGTCAGCCCGATTAATTTCTATATCAGCACATTCCGGCGAAACGAGATCGTGTGCGTGCCTGATATGTACTACGCCCCGCCCCCTCCGTGTAACCTGATCCTGCCGGACATGCTAGATAGTATTACGGTTACGCGGGACTTCTACTCGGAGCCTACGCGAACAACCGTACAGGATGTCTTTACGTTCAACGGCGCAGGCCTAATTCACCTGGCTCCGCCGAACATTAGCCCGGGCCAAGGGATGACCTCCTCCGAGCTGTTCTCGTTTGTGGTAAACCAGAGCATCGCCCCGGAGGACAGAGACGGCAACGGGTCTTCGTATCGCTATGAGCGTGATGGAGGAACCGTGTCCGCGCTTGAGGCCGTATCTACTTACGAAATTGAGAAGGGCATGGTACTGAACATGGCTCAGCCTGATTTCAGTGCTATCTATGCGGCGGCCTTGCAGCTCTCTAGCAGGGTCGAGGGGGTTGATCCTGACGAAGATCAGTTGGAGGCCTACAAGCTGTTTGTTTCGGCCGCCACTAACTATCAACATGAGTTGGCTCGACTTAATAGAGTCATTCAGGTAAGCCTCCACGGCCACCGTCATCTGGTCCCTGGATTCTCGGCAGCCATCTTCGACTCAGACGCCAGCTACATGGCGTACATTGATAGCCTGACCTTCAGCGTAGATCCTTCTGGTAGGGAGAGTACTCAGGTATCTCTGTCACGCGGCCGGGTCATCCCTCGTATTAACTATACTCAGCTGCTGGACGAGGTCGACGCAGCCACGCAAGACATCCTAGGAGAAGACGCCACCGTAGGCAACGCCTGCGCGCTAGTCCTGGAGGTTGCCCGCAAAGAGGCCGCCCGCACCCCCGACGAGGTAGAACGAGACGTAGATGTGATCGAGGACCAGGATCGGCAGCTTCGTAGCGCCCAGAAGATCCTGTCGAGCTACGAGACTAAGCTGTATACCCGAATTGCCGACATGGCAGAGAGGTACGAAATTCCCCTACCTCCCTACTTCCTGTCTATGGCTACGGGAGATCCCGCAAACCTGGACCGTATGTACGGGCAACTTCTGGGCTGCCCAGCTTTCTACACCTCGGACTATGCCCCTCGTGAGTCTTCCGGACTGCTGGATCAGCTTCTGTCAGTTAAGACCACATACGGCGACCTGGCTCAGGTCAATCCCGACGGGTTTGCCTATTACGCCTTCGACCCCAACGAGCTGGCCGAACAGAACCTGATTCTGGGCGGTATTCGTACCTACATTCAGGCCCTACAGACTCTGTCTAACGTCTACACCATTGACGAGACTGCTGACCGGACCAACGCCCCTAAGAACTGGCAGGAGGTGCAGGCCGAGCAGAGTATCGGAGCAGGTACCTTCGAGTGGGCACACCGAACGTTCCTAAAGCGTGAGCACCTGTACCTCGACCGATATCTGAGTGAGCATAACCTTGGGCTATCCATCCTCTCGGCCCCAGGAGCGAACGTGCCGGGCATGGCCCCCAGAACCTTTGCTAAAATGGAGGTACTCTCCGCGAACACACCTAGTCTAACCAATAGGTTTACCGCCTGGGACGACAGCATCTTCAGTAAGCTGGTGTCTGATCCGGGCCTGGGCTATGATGATCCGGAGATTGCTAGGGTGCGTGACGCCCTGGACAGCCTGGGGGGCATCAATAAGGATATGCTGACTACCTCGGGCCGACAGAACTTCATCCTAAACTACTCTAACAAGCACTTCGGCTCTAGGGCCTTTAACGGATCATGATTTTTGACGACGCATTCAAGAAGCTCGCCGCTGAGAACACGGACGAGGCCCTCGTGGCTAAGTATCAGAAGGGTAAGCTCTCCGTAATTAACGAGCTGGCCGAGCGTCACCAGGATCTCATCAGCTACAAGGCTGGAGGGCTGCGCAATGTCCCGGTACCGATGCCTGCCCTGGAGGGTGAGGGGCTAAAGATCCTGGCAAGCTCCGCCCGACGCTTTGATACCAAGGGAGGGGCTAAGTTCCGTACCTTCCTGGAGTCTAACCTTAGAGGCCTCAACCGGTACGCCCACGAGAACAAGAACGTCCTGCACTTCCCGGAGAACAAGCGCCTGCTTATCTCCAAGTATCAGCAGGCTGTTGAGCAGCTTACAAATCAGACGGGCCGGACCCCTGCTGACTGGCAGGTAGCTGATGCCCTGGGGTGGTCGGTGCCGGAGATTACTAAGTTCAAGGCCAAGATGTCTCAGCGTGAGCTGGCTGCGTCTGGCCTGGAGAACCTTGTCGGCAGCAAGCAGGAAGACGAGGCAGTAGTGTCTCGAAAGCAGGAAGCCGCAGAATTCTTGTACTACAGCTTGACAAATGAGGAGAAGTTGGTGTATGATTACTCCCTCGGACGCCACGGTAAGATGAAACTTCGCACTGACGGGGAGATTGCCCGAGCGACTGGACTCAACCCTAGCAAGGTAAACAGAATCCGCAAGAGCCTTGCCGCTCGTGTACAAAGCAGCTGACTATGTCTAACATCAAACAGACCCTTATAGACGAAGTTCTTCGCCTCGTTGAAGAGAACCCTAACGGAACATGTACCCGAGACTACTTTCGGCGATGCTCTGATTATACAGAGCATGCTGTAAAGCGAGAGTTCGGCACCTTCTCGGAACTGTTCCGCCAAGCTGGAGTAACCCCAGGTAAGGTTACGGCTGCGTATGACAGCCGAAAGGCTGCTCTGGAGGGCGAGGTTCGGTTTCAGGAGTACTTCACGGCTAACGTCAAGCCCTGGGCCCGCGAGAAGATGGGCGAGAAAGGTAAAAAGAAAGACCAGGTGACTATGGTCGTCGGGTCAGACTTCCACGGCGAGCACGTTAACCCGTTCGCCCTGGACGTCTTCCTCGACACCTGCTCCCGCCTCCAGCCTGAGCACATCGTGCTTGCTGGTGACATTGTTAACTTCGAGCCGGTCAGCCGCTGGTCGAAGAACCCGAACAGGCTGCACAACCTTCAGCAGGAGATTGACTTCGTTGTCAACAACATCCTCAAGGAGTGCCGCGACCGTTGCCCTAACGCTGAGATTGACTACGTTATCGGTAACCACGAGTACTGGCTCCAGCGCCTTCTGGCTGAGCAGGCCCCCGGCCTCTCGTCCCTGCGCTGCCTGAGCTTCGGCGAGCTGTTCAACCTCACTGAGCTGAACATCGGCCTCGTCTTCGGTGGCGATATGCTGGCCCCGACGCCCTCTGCTAAGCAGAAGAACGTCAACCAGGCCTGGAAGCTGTATTATGACACCTTTATCGTCACCCACGGAACCTCCACTGGTCGTAGCGCCGCTAGCACTGAGCTAGCCCGCTTCAAGATCTCTGGTTGCTCCGGTCACCTCCACACCCCGGCGGCTGCCTTCAGCTCTTCGGTTGATCGCCCGCACCTGGAGTGGAACGTTCTTCCTATGATGTGTAAACCCTCTGTCGGAGAGATCTACCTCGGCGGACTGCCCACCACCTGGAGTGCAGGATTCGCTATTGTCGACATCTTCCCCGATTCTCGGGAACACTTCTACCAGCCGGTTCATTGCCGATCTGGTAGGGCTATAAGTGCAGGAGTGGTATATACTGATGCTAGGAAGTGACTATAACTACCCTCTCCTCTTTGACACAATCACCTCCTATGCTCCAAATGAGTGGCCGAATGACTGGCTACAGGAGTCGGAAGTTGGAGACTTGCTGCTTGTCAACAACGAGGACGGCTCCCTCTCCTGCGGACTGCTATGTATCTCGGACTCAGGTGCTTTCATCAACCTGACTCCGCAGCAGATCCTCGGCCGAGAGCCAATTACTTGGCCCAACCTTTCTAGATCGCGTATGCGGATTCGCGAAGGTAAGGTCTTACGGGATAGGAACTAAAAAAGAAGAAGAGGTGGCCCCTCCCGGTGTAATACCAGGAGGGGCCTTTTTTATCACGACACTGCGCGGTAGTCCTCACGAGCGGGGCGGAAGACACCGTCCTTCGTGTTGTTAGCGATCACCGTCACAAGGTAGTCGTACGCGGCCTGGCAGTCGATGCGCATGCCGGTACGGTTGCTGAACTGACGACGGATGCGGCGCTGGAAGTTCATCGCAGCGAGCTCGTCCTCCGTCTCAGTGCCCGTGTACCCGTTGTGCGGGTAGTAGGCGAACTCCATGAGGCTGATGGTCTCCGGGGAGAAGCCAGCAGCCGCGTAGAAGTTGTCCGCGTTGGCCGTGTTGTTCACGACCGAACGGGCATTGGCGTCACCACCGTTAAGGACGATTGCCGTGGCAACGAGCCCGGTGATGTCCATGGTGAAGTTCCGCAGGTGGCCGACACGGCCAAACTCGTTCTCGATGATCGAGCCGATGGCGTTGTTGCCCTTCAGCTCCCGCCCCGTGTGGACAGTCCCGTGGTTCGGGTTCTGGTGAAGGCGGGCGACACCCAGCGGCTGGCTCTTGACGCCGCGGCGCACAAGGCTCCGAACGGTGTTAAGGACAGCGGTGGTGTTGATCTGCGTAGTCTCAGTCATATTAGTCTTCTTCAGTGGGTTGGGCCAGCAGGTCCATGAAGCTCTCGGACACGATACCGTCTTCCGTTCCGAACTCGTCGCATGCTTCATCCGGCTGCAGCTCGATGAGATCCGCTTCAGCCTCCGCTCGGCGCCGAATACCTTTTAGATAGCGGCTAGGCATATGACTGTTTTCGGGATTCGACGTCAAAGTCTCGGCCCACTTTCTTAGGCCGTCGGCCCGTTCTTTATTGGTAGGGGTATGCATGTAAGAGGGCCACAGGATGTGGCTCAGGGTTACAAGAACGAACCAAAAGGTCCGTACACGTTTCTTATGACATGAAATGCGTAGTTTTAGCAAGGTACACTACTACTATCATGAACAAAGTACTCATCCTCACGCTGCTGTTGGCTGGCTGCGTGTCTCCTACGGCCCAAATCCGTGAGAATGCCCGTCAGATGTCCCAGGAGCTCGGAATTGCTCTGGAGGCCCAGGACACCATCCTGGACAGCCTGGATCGCCTACGGGGCCACACAGGCGCCCTGGAGGCAGTGGCTGTAGATATTCCCTCACCTCAGCGGGAGGAGGTCCTAACGCACGCCGCAGCCATCGAAGAGGACGCTCTCGTGATCGAGGACTCGGTGGAGGATACGCAGGAGGTTCTAGAACATGGAACCAAACTTTCCGCCTCTATCCTGTCATCTTCGGACAGGGTGCAGGATAAGCCCGGCTGGTGGAGCAGCGTGATGGAAACACTCAGCGGATGGAGCTGGTGGATCTTCATTATCATCGTGTTTGTACTGATCGGTACCCTGGGACTGTGGCCCCTGATCGTGAACGCTGTAATCAGCTTCATGTCGGCCATTGGATTCGGCATTACTCGGACGCAGCAGATTAGCGCTGAGCGGCTGTACCATCTGCAACAGCAAGACGACTCGGAGGCTGCTGAGAAAGCCATCGAGCAGCTCAGGGCAACCCTCGTGGGCGAGGCTGCCTGGCGTAGAGCCGCACGGAAGGAACGCAGGGACGGTAACGACCGTCGTTCCTGATATACTAAATGTGGGTCTTAACCCATGTACGAAACCAAGATCAATGCCCTGGACGTGCTTGTAGGGGACTGCCTCGTAAGAGGAGCCTCCACAGGACAGGTCGTAGACATCTACCATGACTACGATAGAGAGCTGGTTGTCATCTCCCTGGCCGATGGTCAGCAGCTTGAGATGGAACCGCAGCGGCCAGTGTTCGTTGTGACTGATGAGGACATGGAGGAAGAAACCCCCAACCAATGTCGGGACGAGTTTTAGTCTTGACGCTTTTTTGCCAAAGGAGGCTTACCATGCATGATACTATGATTAATACCCATACAACCAGTGGAAATACATTCCACTCTATGGTAAATTATCGTTGCATGGTAACCGCTGGCTGAGCAATGTCCGATCGCGACCCCAAAGAGCTTGAGCTGATCGCTGCTATCATGGCGATTCTGGCCAAGAAGCTTAAGGCTAAGAAGACCAAGTCTTCTGGGCCCAAGGTCGATGAAGGTATTCTTAACCGTGCCCTCAAAGCCAAACGGCTGCTACCCGGTGCCAAAATGGTCCGGTCTGGCCGCCCGATGGTCGATCTTCTCAAGAAGATCAAGAAGGCCCAGCGACGCCAAATTAAAGGTTCTATGATCCAGTACCGTAAATCGGTCAAGGGTGCCCAGAAGGCCATGATCAGTCAGAACCGCTCCACCGCAAAAAAAGCGTACAAGACTAAGAAATGATCTCAGAACGAATCACCGTACCGGCCGAGGCCTGCGCCAAGGCCTACAAGTTTCTCTCCGAGGAGGTGGGTCCCCCAGAACGGGTGGACCACTTCAAACCTCGGGAGATGTTCGCCGAATTCGGCCCCCTTACCTTCATTACTCGCGCCCCGGATGATATTGATCCCGAGGATGCGATCCTGAGCGTGTACCTGCACGACGAGGCGGAGGAGATGGAGCTGTACGAGCGGCTGCTGGCCAAGGTCAGGCACTATGCCGGAATTGAGTCCGACGTCATGGATCCTTTTAACTGATATGTCAAGCCCCACGTCTCGCATCATTCGTCAGTTGAAGTACAACATCGCTGACTACGCCGTGACCTACTACAAGGTACACGGGAAGAACCCCAAGGATGAAACGCTGGAGCGCATCGTGCGCAGCGCCATCGACAAGGAGGAGGACCCCTTCATTCGGGCCTGCCTTCGTAAGGGTGTAAGGGTAGCTCGTGCCGAGTACACCGCGGGAAACTGCGCACTGACGTTTGGGCTACACAAGAAGACCTTCCAAAAGCTCAAGAATTACCTCACATGACTGACCGTAACATTCTTGACTGGTTCTACGAACCCATTTTCAAGCCTACGGTAACGCCTGTGAACGCGCTAGACCTTTCCCGGTGCTACCGCATCTTCACTAGCTTCACTGAGACAGACCCTGTGGACAAACGGGAGGACGTGATGTCCCCCACCCACGAGGTTACGGTGCGACCCGACACGCGCATGGGAATCGTAAAGAAGCGCATGTGCTCACGTCTGTTCTACGTAGGCGCCGAGGTTGAGCTTGACCGATACATCAACTGGCTTACCAGTGTCTACTTCTGGACAGACACTGATGACCCTGCGCCCCTGTACGTGGCCAGACAGCTCAGTTGCTACGCCCAGACGGAGATCACCGAGTCTTATCCCAAGGACAAGGTAGTCTTCGTCGCTCCAGGAGAGTTGGAGCATTATGGATTGCTGGCCGGCTCGACCCACGACCCCAGCACTACGGAACTGTTTTAGTTTCACAGCAAAAAGGAGGTGATCTAGCTTCCCCTGTCTAAAAAACAAGAGGAGGTGAGACCCCCAGGCTTGATACACCTGGGGGTCTTTTATTAGGAGAACAGCAGCTTGCTCATGAAGATCTGCTTCAGGTCACAGGGCTGTAGATGCGGCGGCTCGGCCCTCCACGTAGAGGTGGGCTCCACTACTCCCATAGGGGCGTAGATCCGCTCACCGTCGGGATCCAGGACACGGAACACGTTAGTCGTGTTGCTGTCCAGGTCCGCCAGGTACGTGGCGAAGTTATCGGTGCCGTCCTCGCTGTAGGTGCTCCTAAGCTGGTACGGAGTGCGGTGAGTGTGCAGGAAGTTCAGCAGGGTATCTTTGATCTCGATGTCAGGATTGCAGCATCGGAACAAGGACTTGGGCGTCAGCCAATCGTCCTCGTCCGCCTGGGTCGCGTAGATCTCCTGCCACTCGTTGTCTCCGTCACCGGCTACGAACTCAAAGCGGTTCAGGAACTGCTGAAAGCCTTCGAACTTCCTAACCAGGATAATGGTCTTGTCAGGTTTCATATGTATTCGATCTCCTCGGTTTCGTCCTCATCTTCATAGAGCCAGTAGGCCTCTTCCCAGGGGCAGAGTTCAGTCATGTACAAAAAGTAAAGAGTGAGGTGAGGGGCTCCGCCAACGATGACGAAGCCCCTCGGGGTTTACTCAGTTCCTCCCAGAACCTGAGCAACGCTTTCGCCGTACACGTTCGATTGATCACCGAAGGTTTTGGTGAATAGGAGTCCCGACTACGGTTCCCTACGTGTACGTCGCCAGCGCAAACGGCGGCCTGACCCCACCAGGAATCAGGCCAACACCACACAACTACCCGTCAAAGAGACGGGTTGATCACGGAGCACTCGACGATGAGACCACGGGTGACGTCGTTCATGATCGTCGCCAGCTCGTTGTAGTCAGCGTTGGACGTATCCACGTCGGACATGTCGGCCAGCCGAAGCGTGCAGACGGCACGGGCGATGCTCTCGCAGGCCGCGTCGACCTGGAAGCTGAGCTCCGGGGCGAGGGTCACTGCGGCGACGCTGCCGTTCTCGTCGAACTGCTGACGGAAGACGCGGATGTCGTAAGTGCGGATGACGGACTTAGCCATAGTATTGAGTTCCTAAGTAAAGGGGTTGAAAGTGATATCACACAACCTAAAGTTGCGCTTCAAGGTTCTTATGACACGAATGTGTCGTTTTTTGCATTACACCGCGCTCAGAACAAGTTCGCGGTTGTTGCAGTCGTAGTGAATCCAGTCCTCGACAGGCGTGCCATCAGCCATCTGATTGTCGGGCTGAGGGAGTGACCCTTGACCCAGGACGCCTAGTGGGATCGTTCGGTTGGCCCAGAAACCAGATCGGTAGCTGATGTACTCCGTGAACTTCGCACGTGCTGAGTCTCGTTGCCGATCGGCCTCGCTGTTCGGACAAACATCCACCAGGTTACGGATAGGAGTCAACCACATCGTTCCCGTGCTCGAAGGCACTGCATTTGCCTGGAGACTGTAGAACGAGTTAAACTCAAACCGACGGAGACCCGATTTACTATTCGACAGGAAGTCGGCTACCGCGCAGTTCGTGTCAAGGTCCTGGCCTAGCCACGGGGCGGTAAACGACTCGTTCGGGTCCAGCAAAGCGTTGGTCGCAACTAGGTACGAGCCCTCAGGTACCGGGGCGCCCGCTGTAGCGATTGCCGTGGGGCTGGCCCCGGTACCGATGTTAGGCATCTCCGTAAGCTGATCAGAGTTACGCGCGATGCAGAACTCCAGCAGCTCAAGTGCTGACCGAGTAGGACGATAGATCGCACCAGCTGTCTTGGAGTACTGGCTTCCCCAGACTCTCTCTAGCTGGACCAGGACCACCTCGTCCCGACTGGTGGGCGGGATAAACTTAGCCATAGACAATCTCTCCGAAAAGGGCGCACTGTAGGAACACGTCGCCGGTAGTAGAATCGAACATGCCATTGATCAGGTGACTAAAGTGGACGGGGCACTTCTCAGCCATAATGCTGAGCCCGTGCTGAAGCTTGCGAGGCGTCACAGTGTGAGCCTCTCGGTTGGAGTGGAGATCGACGACGACCCACTCAAGATCCTGCGCCGTGTCGGCCAGGGAGTCATAGTCAAGGACGCCTTCGTCATCCAGCGTGTACCGGGTAAGTTGGCACCAGTAACCAACGCCGCCCTCAAAGGCACAGCACAGGAGACTAGAGATGGAATCAGAGGGGACGTTGATGATGGTGTTCATAGTGCTGTATGAGAATCGGTTCTAGTCAACAGAGTCAAAGAAGAAAAGGGGGACAGCCTCCGTGACCCTCCCCCGTAGTTGTCAAACGTCGAGCGTGCGGACTTTCAGAGCTTGACCTGTACCCACCTGGGCGGCAGGCATACGGTGCGCCCGCTGAAAGAAGTAGGTCTCGCCCGGAAGCAGATCTGTCAGCGTAATGCTGGCGGTGCCTGCAGCGTCCCCTAGGTAGGGAGCTGAACGAACCAGAGGTCCGGTAAGGCAGATGGGAGAGACCGATACGGCGGCCTCAGCAGGTGTCAGGGCCGAGGTAAATCCTGTAAACAGGACGCCCCACGAGTCGGGCGTCTCCTGTACGGACGTGAGCGTCAGCTCTACGCTGATTTGGTTACCGGCCCGGGTAGTGATCGCGTCCACGGTCAGGAATTCAGGCAAGCCTTGATTCCGTCCAACGCAGACAATCTGCTCACTCTCGACGCCGTAGAAGGTGGTGGTCTGTGCGGCCGCCGAGGAGGCGCCCAGGATGCTCAGTGCGATGATGGCAAAGTTCTTAAACATAAGTGATGTTATCGGGTTTAGGGTGAAACAAAGGTAGCTGACCTTTGTGTGGTTATATCAGAAAGGATGCTTGCCCGGAGGCAGCGGGGCCGGACGAAAGAGCATGCCTTCCGTCTCGGCAAACGCGTCAGCTTGATCCCAGAAGTTAGTCTCCTGCTGCTCAAACCAATCGGAGTCGTCAACCATCTCCGTGGAATCCCACGCTTCGGACTCGTGGTTCAGGATAACCTTGCTGCCCTTTTGAATGATCACGCCGCAGAAGTCACAACCGCCCTCGAAGAAGGCCATCATGAACTTAATCTCGGGGTACTTCAGGGCAGCCGCCTTGAACCAGGGCAGGGGCGGAGACCAGGCAGTAGTGAAGTTGTAGCTGACACCTTGGTCCGTGATATTGATGTCTACGTCGTAGGCGTTCCACTTGGTGCCCCAGTTATCGGTGTGCCACTTGTACCAGCCTTGGTTGTCGTCCCGCCCCTCGTCGGGGTACGGGACGGCTCCTTGGAAGTTGAGCAGCGAGGGCTCAGCATCATCCTCCTCGGGCGTCCAAGGCTCAACGGGCTGAGTGGCGTCAAGCCGGAACCGATCCAGCTCTTCTTTGGGTCCGATAAGTCGGAGTTCGTTAGTGCAGTGGTTCGGCATCAGGCCGCCTCCTGGGTAAGCTTGTTGATCTTAGTACTCACGTACTCGTTCACCATGCTGTCAAATTCGACAGCGGACACGTTGCGACGGGCGCCCGCATCCATCTCCCCCTGCTCGTAGCCGCTAGCGAAGGCCAGCTGCAGGAGGCCAATAAGTTTCTCACGGGACACAGTAATAGACATCAGAAATTAAGTAGTTCGTTGGCGAGGTTGGTGGCGTTAGCACACACGTGCTCGCCGAAATGAAGTAGGATCTCTTCGCGGCGACCCAGTACCGCATCATAGATAACAATGGCCTTCAGAGCGTAGGCACCCGCATAGTCCGGGTTACCGTGCCTGAAAGACTCGACGTTGCTAGCACGATCCGCGAGCTTGATGATAAGCGCTTGGATCTCAAACATGGCAATGTTGCGCATGTATTCGCTCTTAGAACCATCGGACTTGTTGTAGGTCAGGCACTCCACGAAGTTCTGCACTCTAGGACCGAATTGATTACCCAGCTCACTGGCCGAAGTATTGGTGTCCTCTAGCAGATCGTGAAGTAGCGCGGCTACAAGCATGTCCGTATCTTCGATGCCGAAGTTAGCCACACGCTGCATAACGTCCATAGGGTGGACAATATACGGCAGGGCCGCGGGGACCTTATCAGTGCTATCTCGGTAGAGCCCGGTGTACTTCTGCTGGGCGTAGGCTACAGCCCGGTCCAGCAGAGCAGCATCTGACTCGATAGGATCCTCGTGAGCGTAGGCCAACTTGGCGTTCTTTTCGAGGGGCCACTCGTTCCAGTGCTCAGGTGTCTGGATGAAGTAGCCTTTAAGGTTGTCGTAGCCACCTACGCCTCTAGGGCGTCCTTGGTAATGAACCATAGCTTGCGTAGTCCCGCCTCCATCAGGACAAGGGGGGTTAGTAGGACGGCAACTCCTCCGAAGAGAAGCATCAGGAAGAGGTAGGCGGCCCCCAGTACGATACCGGCGACCACCTCCGAGACATAAGGGTAGGTACTAGTGCTCATTCCTTCGGGATATTCTGACTAGTGTACTCACCGAACGTCAACCCGTTGTCGTCCTTCCAGTTGAAGGGCCCAGAAGCCTTACGACCAGTGACGAACGACGCTGCAGCCGTAGAGGAATCAAACTCGAAGTCGGTACGAAGCACCAGCTCGTCGCCGTCCGTCTCGTCCACGAGGATCGCGTTGTCTACGAAGGACTGACGAAGGTTGTGGAGCTTGTCGGTGAGGGACGAAAACGCCTCCTTACGGACGATGCTGCCCTTACAGACAACAAATCCGCTGACGGTGCCATAGCCAGTGGCCGACCACTCTTTTCCTTCAAGACGGAAGACGTCCTTAGGCGCGAAGCCGGCCTGACCTGCGGCACTGCGGGCTCGGGCAGCGAGCTTGGCGAGCTCATCTTCCTGCCGCGTTGCATCCCTAACTTCCATGTAGTTAAAGACGGCGTAGCAGACGACCGTGGCAATGCAAGCGACGAGAGCTAGGGCGGCGCCGACCTCACCAGCGGTGAGGGTTTCAAAAAGTGCAAGTTGCATTTGTCTAGAATTGGTTCTAGGGTTAAAAGCCGGTAGGCTCGGAGTAGATCAGCATCCCCCAAGACGGGAGATATCAGTAGTTCTCGATATCCTCAATGGGAACCTCAGAGGCAAACTCGAAGAGGTCCGCCTTGTCGCAGACCTCGAACGACATCGGGTCGCTCTTATCTACGCCGCTGTTCTCGGAGTGGATGTCCTGAAGCCAGTTGTCCTCGTTGAGTGCGGCGACCTGCGCATCCTCGGGACCATCGGCCTCGACGATGACAGTACGGAAGTGAATCTCTTTAACAGTAACAGCGTATTCAGCCATATCAGAAAGGGAGTTGGTTTGGGTCGTCGGGGTCAATGCAATTAGGTATGATGCGCTTGGGCTCCTTAGGTAACACAAACCCCAGGAGCCCGAGCTCTCGCTTACACCGTGCAGCTTCCTTCAGAGCAATTCGCCGCTTGTCCTCAGACTTGGCGGTCTTGGCTAGCTCGGTAGCTACTCGGTACATGTCGAGGTACTGGTGTACCTCAAACATCACTGAAACGAACACTGCCGACGACCTTAGCGTCCTCGGGCCAGTCCGTCTCGCCTTCCGGCACAGGGTCTGTACTCAGTGCGAAGTGCGTGACTTCATCACTCTCCTCGTACAGCCACAGGAAGGTATCCTTGCGGTCCAGCCCCAGCCAGTCCAGGGCTTCGTCAACCGCATCATCCATGTCGTCGGCCTCAAGCGGGCAGCCCGTGTAGTTCGGGTCCTGCCCTTCTCGGTCCTCGAAGTCAACGACGAGGCGGTAGAATCCGCTCTCACCCTCCATGTCTGAAGAGTAGTCAATGTCACGTTCGGAGTCGTAGTGCGACATGGTTTTTGCTCCGTAAGTCGGGATCAGCTTCGACGAGGACGGCGACCACCACGGCGGCTGCCACCACCCTGACGGCTCTTACGCTGCTCCTTCTGGTTCTTACTGCGGGCCATCGCCTCCTCGATGACCGGCGCATGCGGAGCAAGAGCCTGGAGGTATTCCACGCTCTCAGAAGCGATGATGTGAACGTCCACAAGAGAATCGCAGCACGCCTGAAGCGTATCCCTATTGGGGATACTCGGATCATTGAGCGCGTCCTTAAGGAACTGAATAGCCAGGTTGCCATTCTCCAAGGCCTTGGCCTGCTCCTTAGGGGTGAGGCCGAAGACGCGGGACTGAATGGGCGGAACGTCGATGTTGGGGTTAGACATGAGTCTACAGTTAGTTAGATGAAATGAGGCCAGCCCGACTAAAGGCTGACCTCGGAACAAAATACATAGAGTACTGTGCGGACTGTGTTTGGCTAGGCAGTCTACACACAAGTAACTATACCGTGATGTGCTCACAGTGCAAGCAGCAATGGTCATTTTTGTACGCAAAAAGTGCGTACAAAGAACTTATGCCACAATATGTGAGTTTTTGGCACTACTTGTCGAGGTTCTTAATTAGAGTCTCGATGTTAGAATTAATCTGACGAACGTCCTCAGTGAGAACTTCTACTTGACGCTCTTGACCTAGCCGCCAAGTCTCTATTGAGTGGTATCCCTTAGCCACGCCCATTACTAGCGTACCTACTAGCCACAGCAAGGTTTTCCAGTTAGACTTAATGAATTTTATTAGTGGGGACGGCGACCCGACCTCAGTAGCTGCGGGGGCAGGCTCAGTCGGCGCCTGAACTTCAATCTCCCCCGGAATGATCTGATACATCAAGAAAGGTCGCCCGTCTTGCGGCACTACTTTATTAGCCTGTACCCTCGCCCAGCGGTGACGTCCGTCTCGCGTGATGAACTGCTTAGCCAGCGTATAGCTATTGTCGTATCCAGCCACGATTCGTTGCATGAGAACTTTTTCCAGCTCCCAATCTGACGGAGACGTCACTTGAGATAGAGACTTTCCCCAAAGCTCTTGATCGGCGTATCCTAGAAACTCAGACGTTAGCTCGTTCGACTGCGCCCAGGTGCCTCCATCGGCAGACAGACTGACGCAGCCTACAAGCAGAATGTCCCAGATATCTTCGAGGACCGAGATCTTTAGTCGGCAGGCTTCTGACATAGTAATACAAAAATAAAGAGTGTAGGGTACGGGCGGGGTTAGCGCCCTACTTAGGGTACCCTTATACCTGCGGGGTATAGGCTGCAGACCAAGCTAATGAAGAATTATCTTTAATACGAGGAAGCTACGGCCTAAAATTAAGGCGGAGATACCCCAGGGTAATCTGAGATATCTCCGCACAGGTAGCGAGGGAAAGAGTTTACGCCTAAAAGTCGTACCCTACAACGTCTTCGTACGTCTGATCGCCCTCGTCGGTGGCTGACGTATCCGTCGGCCGGTGGATGATAACCCCACCTTGCTTGATGGTGTACCCGGAGTTTTCAGCCAGGACCTCCTTCATCTTGTCCAGCGGGCTGCTGAACCGGTACACGCCTTTGTGAAAGACGTCGATGGGGAGGTTAGATTTGATGCTCATTTGTCTCGGTATCCTAGGCGGCTAT
>Ga0213865_10001039_pt1 | contig 18346 bp, 14 predicted proteins | sample PICome_6_FD_160100 | JGI IMG/M metagenome (GOLD analysis project Ga0213865, IMG submission 160100) | Coastal seawater microbial communities near Pivers Island, North Carolina, United States - PICO282 | ecosystem: Environmental > Aquatic > Marine > Coastal | place: USA: North Carolina...
TGACCAATAATGATTTCAGTGGTCACATCGTACCCGATGCAGATATAACATATGACCTTGGTAGCGCTGATAAAAAATGGAGAGACCTGTACCTAAGTGGTAATACAATTACCCTTGGAACTCTTGCTCTAAGAGATAGTGGTGGTAACTTCACTGTTGTTGATTCTGATGGCAACAAAATAAATCTAGACATATCTTTAAGTTCAAATAATACTGCGGTATTCTCTTTTGATAGTAGCACTGGTACATTTGTATTTAATGATTCAGACCTTGCACAAACAGATGTTGCAGAGACTTTCCATCAAGGATTAACAATCAACAATGGCGCAACTATTGATAGTGCGACAATTGGTAATCTTGCTAACACAAATTTAACTGGAAGTCAAGCGACTTTCGATAGTGCTAACATTGGTTCTCTACGAGTAACTGGTAATACTGTTGTCGATGGCAACCTTACCGTCACAGGCACAGAGACCACTATAAACACAGAAACAATCAACCTTGCTGATAATAAGATTGTTCTGAATTCAAATGCAACGGGTTCTGCAACCGAAGATGCGGGTATTGAGATTGAACGTGGTGATGATGCAAACAAAACATTCCTATGGGATGAGAGTAATGAGTACTGGACATTAGGTTCAGAAACTCTTGCAACCACAGGCAAAATCCTATTTGGTAACGTCTACAGTTCAGAAGGTGACTTACCAGATGCGTCTACCTATCATGGTATGTTCGCACACGTACACGGAACAGGTAAAGGTTACTTTGCACATGCGGGTTCATGGCATAAATTACTTGACGAGACATCATCAACAACTTCAAACTTAACTGAAGGTTCAAACCTTTACTATAATCGTGGAAGATTTGACTCTGCACTAGGTGATGCAACATCTCAAGGAACAATCCGTGGATATGTATCTGGAGATAAAGGTCTTGTATACAATTCATCTACAGGTGTATTTAATATCGACTCCGCAAATATCAGAGGGATGTTCTCTGCTAGTGGAGACCTAAGTTATAACAGTGGTACTGGACAATTCACCTTTGATGTAGAACAAGTCTACACTAAAGCAAACTTTGATTCCGATTTAGGAGATGCAAACACTGGACAATTACCAGAAGGTACAAACTTATATTACACTACTACTCGTGCTGATTCTGATTTTGACGTTAGACTCGGCACGAAATCGACTTCTAATATCAGTGAGGGCAGTAACTTATACTACACCGATGGTCGTGCAAGAGCAGCTATATCCGTAACAGATGCGGGTGGAGATGGTTCTATATCATACAATTCATCGAATGGTCAGATTACATATACAGGCCCAAGTGCTGCAGAAGTCAGAACACATCTGACTGCAAACAAGGGTCTAAGTGTTTCTAATGGTGAGTTCAATATAGACTCCGCAAACGTTAAAGGAATGTTTGCTGGTAATAAGGGTCTAACATACTCAGACGGAACATTCAATATTGACTCTGCAAATATCAGAGGCATATTTTCTGCTGCTGGGGACTTAACATATAATAGTAATAATGGTCAATTCTCGATTGATGTCGAACAGATTTACACAAAGACAAACTTTGATTCTGACTTGGGTGCAGCTCTTGATGGCGGAACAGGTATTACCTATGATTCTGCCACAGACACAATTTCTATTACCAATACAGGTATCACTGCGGGAACATATGGTTCTGCAACACAGATTCCTGTATTCACGGTAAATGCACAAGGTCAACTTGACAGTGCGGGAACGGTTGCTGTTGCGGGTGTGTCCTCATTTTCATTCGACTCATCCAATGGTAATCTTACTATCGGAACTGCTGATGGTGCATCATTTGTTACCACTGCAACACTTGACCCATACACAACTGCTAACTTAACCGAACATGCATCGAACCTTTATTATACCACTGCGAGATGGGATGCCCGACTGGCACAAAAAGATGCGGATGACCTTGCAGAAGGTACAACCAATCTCTATTATACATCTGCACGTGCAGACAGTGATGCAAAGAATGCTGTTAGTGCGGGCGGTGACCTAACTTATAATTCGTCTACTGGTGTATTCAGTATCAGTGTTGCTAATGCCGCACTTTCAGATTCAGGTGTAAGAAGTAAACTATCTGCAAGTGGTGACTTAACTTACGACTCTGCTACTGGTAACTTCTCTATTGATGTGGAGAATGTTTATACAAAGTCTAACTTTGATTCAGACCTTGGTGACGCATTAGTTGGTGGAACAGGAATCACATATGATTCTTCGTCCGATACAATCAACCTCACAAACACTGGTGTCACTGCCGCAACATATGGTTCCGCAACTTCGGTTCCTCAGATTGCAGTAAATGCTCAGGGTCAGATTACATCTGCAAGTAATGTAACTATTGCGGGTGTTACAGGTATTGACTTTGATAGTTCAAACGGAACTCTTACAGTACAGACAACGGGTGGTAACTTTACGGATGTAATGACCCTTGACCCGTTCACTACTGCGGATTTAACAGAACAGACCAACCTCTACTATACAGATGCAAGAGCAGACGCACGAATCGCTGCCGCTTCTACGAGTGACCTATCAGAAGGGTCAAATCTGTATTATACGGATGCAAGGTCAAGAGCGTCTCAGTCAGTAACCGATGCGGGTGGAGATGGTTCTTTATCATATAACAGTTCAACAGGTGTATTCACATACACAGGCCCGAGTGCTGCTGAAGTACGGGCACATCTAAGTGCAAACAAAGGACTCTCTGTTTCTAATGGTGAGTTTAACATAGATTCCGCAAATGTCAAGGGAATGTTTAGTGCTGGTGGTGACTTATCATATTCGAATGGTCAGTTCTCTTTCACACAAAGAACAGACGCACAGGTTAGAGGATTAGTATCCGCAACTGACGCTGGTGGTGATGGTTCTTTCTCTTACAATTCAAGTACGGGTGCATTCACTTACACTGGCCCAAGTGCATCTGAAGTCAGGGCACACTTAACCGCAAACAAAGGTTTGAGTGTCTCTTCGGGTGAGTTTAACATAGATTCTGACAATGTCAAGGGAATGTTCTCTGCCACAGACGCTGGTGGAGACGGAAGTTTCGGATACAATAATGGAGTATTTACATATACAGGCCCATCTGCATCTGAGGTAAGAGCACACTTAACTGCGAACAAAGGTTTATCTGTATCCAACGGTGAGTTCAATATTGACTCTGCCAATGTTAAAGGTATGTTCTCTGGTGGTACTGGTGTTACATACAGTAATGGTGCAATCAGTATTGGACAGGCAGTTGCGACAACAGATGATGTAACATTCAATGATGTTGTGGTCTCTGGTAATCTAAGTATCTTAGGTTCACAGACTGACGTTGCTACTACGAACTTAACAGTAACAGATAAGAATATTACTCTTGCTGATAGTTCTACATCAAGTGCATTAACAGACGGTGCGGGATTAACATTCGGTGCATGGTCTTCTGGTACTATACCAACATTCACTTGGAGTCATAGTGACCAAAGATTGGTATCGAACTATGCTATCGGTGCAAACCTTGTTGGTAATGTAACTGGTAACGTTACAGGTACAGTTTCAGATATCTCTAATCATAACACTGGAGATTTATCTGAAGGGACAAACCTTTATCATACCACTGCACGTGCAAGAAGTGCTATCTCAGTAACAGATGCTGGGGGTGACGGAAGTGCATCCTATAATAGTTCTACAGGTGTTATTACTTACACAGGGCCTAGTGCATCTGAGGTAAGAGCACACCTTACCGCAAATAAAGGTCTAACAGTATCCTCTGGTGAATTTAATATTGACTCTGCAAACATACGTGGTATGTTTAGTGCTGGGGGTGACTTATCCTATAATAGTGGAACTGGACAATTCTCATTCTCGGATTCTGCACAACACACAAGTGCAGAGATTCGTGCAATGTTCTCTGCGGGTGGAGACCTATCATATAATAATAGTACTGGTCAGTTTAGTGTAACTAAATTCACTACCGCAAATGCAAGGTCTGCTATCTCTGCTGGTGGTGACTTATCATACAACTCTGGTACTGGTGTAGTATCCTTTACAGAGAGAACAGATGGAGAGGTAAGAGGACTAATATCCGCTGGTGGTGACCTCTCATATAACTCTGGTACTGGTGTAGTATCCTTTACAGAGAGAACAGATGCGGAAGTAAGGGGATTGTTGAGTGCTGGTGGTGACCTAAGTTACAACTCAAGTACTGGTGAATTTAGTGTAACCAAGTTCACAACTGCAAATGCTCGTTCCGCTATATCGGTAACTGATGCTGGCGGTGCTGGTTCTGCTTCATACAACTCTGGAACTGGTGTAATCACATACACTGGCCCAAGTGATGCAGATATTCGTGGTAAGATTAGTGCTGGTGGTGACCTATCATACAACTCTACTACTGGTGTAATGTCATTTACCGAAAGAACTGACGGTGAAGTAAGAGGATTAGTATCTGCAAGTGGTGATTTATCATATAACTCAAGCACTGGTGTGTTCTCATTCAGTGAGACATATTCTTCTGCAAGTGAACTTCTAACCGCAGTTAAGACTGTAGATGGTGCTTCAAGTGGATTGGATGCAGACCTATTAGATGGTCAACACGGTTCACACTACAGAATTAACGTGTATAACAACTCAGGCACGTTGTTAAATTAAGGATAAATAAGTATAATGTCAAACTATAGTAGAATACAATCCAGAACAGAATTCATAGATTATTGTCTACGTAGACTTGGTCATCCTGTAATCGAAATCAATATAGATGATGAACAGTTGGAAGACCGTGTAAACGATGCACTACAACTGTTCACAGAGTATGGTGCTGAAGGTAGTCTTCGTTCTTATACTGCGATAACAATAACTCAAGCAATGATAGACCGTGGGTTTATTGATTTTGACTTGGATGATGCATTACCTTCTGGATTCGATAAGAATAATATCCTTAGTATTGTTCGTGTCCTCCCTTTCACAAACTCTGCAACAGGCACAAACTTCATGGATGTGAAGTATCAGATGCGTCTAAATGATTTGTGGGATTTACAAAACGGTAGTTCTGGTGTTGCGTATTATGAACAAATGCAACAACATCTATCATTGATTGACATGAAACTAAACGGTCATCCACAGATTCAATATAATCTTGCGGGTCAGACTCTCAGTATCTTTGGAGATATTGCGGGTACAGAAGGTGACCTAAAGGCTGGAGATAGTATCATGATGGAAATGTTTATCACCAGTGACCCAAATTCAAACGGTAGACTTTACAATAACATGTTCTTAAAAGAATATGCGACTGCACTTATCAAAGAACAGTGGGGTCAAAACCTCATCAAGTTTGAGGGAATGGTATTGCCTGGCGGCGTACAGTTAAATGGTAGACAAATTCTAGAAGATGCAAGACAAGAGATAGAGACAATTAGACAAAGAATATATAATGAGTATGATACTCCACCAGACTTCTTTGTAGGATAACATAATGGCAACGAACCCGTATTTTAAACAGGGTGTTCGTTCTGAACAGAACATGTATGAGGACATCATCATTGAAGCCCTCAAGATGTATGGACAGGATGTATATTACCTACCCCGTGAAATCGTCAATAAAGATAATGTCTTTCTTGATGACGTTCCTTCACGTTTTGGTTCTGCATATAAAGTAGAGATGTATATCGAAAACACCGAAGCGTTTGACGGTGAGGGTGACCTGTTTACTAAGTTTGGTATCGAACTAAGAGACCAAGCAAACTTTATTGTTTCAAGAAAAAGATGGAAACAACTTGTAGGTAGTAGACTAGATGAGGCGAACTTCCGTCCTCGTGAGGGTGACCTAATCTATCTAACACTATCTCAATCTATATTTGAGATTCGTAGAGTAGAAACCGAAACTCCATTCTTCCAGTTAAATAATCTGCCAACCTTCCGTATGCAGTGTGAACTGTTTGAATATAGTGACGAAGACTTGGATACTGGTATTGCAGATATTGATGTTATCGAAGAAGAGTCTTCATATCAAATATCATTGACTATGTCTGCTGGTACAGGTTCATACCAAGTCGGTGAAGAAGTATGTCAATACTTTGATGGATACACCATGAAAGGTGAGGTCACTGATTGGTCTGATTCTGATGGTATCCTACAACTGGCACACGTTGGTGCAACCGATGGTAAATTCCATCAATTCACAAACTCAACGGGTGTCCTTGGTATGACATCAAACACAGAACGAACACCTACACTTGTACAAGAACTACAACTGATTCAGAAAGACGCACAGAATAAAATCTTTGATGATTTCGAGGCAGACTTCCTTGACTTCTCTGAATCTAATCCATTTGGAGATATTGCATAATGTTTGGTACTTGGTTTTACAACAAGAGAGTCCGTACTGCGGTATCCGTATTCGGTTCTATGTTTAACAATCTATATGTCCTAAGACAGAATAGTGCAGGCGAAACTATATCTCAAGTCAAGGTTCCGTTATCATACGCACCAAAAAGAAACTTTGTTTCACGACTCCAAGAGATGTCACAGGGTGAGGATGCAGAACGTAGGGTTGCAATCAAGTTGCCTCGTATGTCGTTTGAGATTACGAACATGCAGTACGATGCTACCCGACAATTACCCAAAACAAATTCTATATCAAAAACCATAACTGAACTTGGTACTGACCAGAAACGTAAACTCTATACATCTACTCCGTATACAATTACCTTTCAGTTAAATGTCTATGCAAAGTCACAGGATGATGCACTACAGATTGTAGAACAAATTCTGCCATACTTTGCACCACAATATACCTTGACAATCAAACCGTTTTCTGATATACCTACACTGACCGAAGATGTCCCTGTCACATTATCTGGTGTGACTTTCCAAGATGACTTTGAGGGTGCGGTTGAACAACGTAGGACAATCATATATACATTAGACTTTGATATGAAGATTGCTCTGTATGGGCCTGAGTCTAATAAGTCTATTATCCGTGATGTCAGAAGTAACTTATTCCTATCAAAATCTGGACTTACTGGTGACAGTGGTGATGATGTATACCTCAAGTCGATACAAACTGTACCGAATCCGATAGGCGTATCACCTGATAGTGATTACGGATTCACTGAAAACGACTTAATATTCCGTGGTACTTTGGATAGTGATGAATAATGACCGATAAGAATGAAAAGAAAATAAAAGATGATTACGAATATTCTCGTGATACCTACTATGAAATATTAGAGAAGGGTAAAGAGAGTATGGAACTAATGATAGAAGTCGCAAGGGAAAGTGAACACCCTCGTGCGTTTGAAGTGTTGTCTACCATGATGAAGAACATGGCAGACGTGAATGATAAATTGATGGATTTAAATAAGAAGAATAAAGATATCAATCAGAAAGACGAACCCAAACAACTGGGTAATACCACAAACAATCTATTTGTGGGAACCACTACAGACTTGCAGCGACTTATACATAATGAAAATCAAGGTGTAGTAATAGATGCAGAACCCGAATCAGAATGAATCATATCTTGGCAATATAAATGTCAAGCGTGATGGCGTTCAACACAATTTTACTGAAGAGGAAATCAAGGAATACATCAAGTGTTCCAAAGACCCCGTACACTTCTGTAAAACATATCTAAAGGTAATTTCTCTTGATGAGGGTCTAGTACCCTTTTCGTTATATCCGTATCAAGAGAAGATGTTTGACCACTTCAATAACAATCGATTCTCTATTGTTCTCGCTTGTAGACAGTCTGGTAAATCGATTAGTTCAGTAGGATACATAATCTGGTATGCTTGTTTTCATAGTGAGAAGACTATCGCAATTCTGGCAAACAAAGGTGCGACTGCGAGAGAGATGCTCGCACGTGTCACACTCATGTTGGAGAATCTACCATTTTTTCTACAGCCTGGCTGTAAAGCTCTCAATAAGGGTTCTATTGAGTTTTCTAATAATTCTAGGATTATCGCCGCTGCTACCTCTGGTAGTTCCATTCGTGGTATGTCTGTTAACCTACTATTTCTGGATGAGTTTGCCTTTGTTGAGAGAGCAAATGAATTCTACACTTCTACCTATCCTGTTATCTCTGCTGGTAAAGATACGAAGGTTATTATCACTTCAACCGCTAACGGAATTGGTAATACGTTTCATAAGATATGGGAAGGTGCTGTTCAGAAGGTGAACGAGTTTGTCCCCTTTACGGTGAACTGGTATGATGTTCCAGGCCGAGATGAGGATTGGAAGAAACAAACAATTGCAAATACATCTCAATTGCAGTTTGACCAAGAATTTGGCAACACCTTTTTTGGGACAGGTGATACCTTAATCAATGCCGAAACATTGTTATCATTTAGGGCACTCAACCCTCAAGAAACACTTGAAGGGGGTGACTTATTAATATATGACCGTCCCAACAAAGAGCATGAATATCTCATGATGGTAGACGTATCAAAAGGAAGAGGTCAGGATTATTCTACGTTTAACGTAATCGACATTAGCACGAGACCGTTCAAACAGGTTGCTGTCTATCGCAATAATACTATATCTCCAATACTCTTTCCTAATATTATATATAAGTACGCAAATCTTTACAACGATGCATATGTCGTGATTGAGTCCAATGACCAAGGTGGATTGGTATGTCAAGGATTGTATCAAGACCTAGAGTACGAGAATATCCATATGGAATCTGCGATTAAGGCAGACCGTATTGGTATTGAGATGAATCGTAAGGTCAAACGTCTGGGTTGTTCTGCAATCAAGGATATCCTAGAGAACACCAAACTTGATATCATCGATGAGAATACCATCCTAGAGATATCTACTTTCGTCTCCAAGGGTCAATCATATGAAGCATCTGACGGTAACCATGACGATTTGATGATGAATTTAGTCTTATTTGGATACTTTGTATCCTCTCAATTCTTTGCAGACATGACAGATATCAACCTAAAAGAGATGATGTTTGCACGTAAGATGAAGGAAATAGATGATGATGTACCGCCTGTAGGGTTCATTGATGACGGTTTAGACCAAGTGAGACAGGAAGAAGAACAGAAAGAAATGGGTTGGCACACCTTCGAAGGGACTGGTATTGGTGTTGAAGAATGGTAATTGTATAAATAAAGGTATGTGAACATTACCGTATTATGAAAACTTATAATTAGAAACTAAAGGAAAAAGTTATGGCTCTTTTTACACCCTCTGCTTCTCCCGCTGTAACAGTAAAAGAAATTGACCTGACGGGCGTAGTGCCTAACGTTCAAACTTCTACTGGTGCATTCGTGGGGAATTTCGGTTGGGGCCCTGTGGGAGTTGCGACTCTAGTCTCAGATGAATCTGGTCTAGTAAGTACCTTCTCAGCACCAACTGACGATAATACGGTAGATTTCCATTCTGCAGCGTATTTCTTAAAATATTCCAATTCACTGTACGTAGTACGTGAACAGGATTCTGACGGCAAAAATGCTGTCGCAAACCACACCTCTCTAGGTACATTGGCGACTCAGTCTATCAATAACCTAGATGACTTTGACGATTTATCACTAGATAGTTCTGACGGTGCATTCATTGCTAAATATCCAGGCTCACTGGGTAGTGCATTGAAAGTATCAGTTAACTATAGTAATACAGACTCAGACTTCAATACTTGGGCTTACAAAGACCAAGTCGATGGAAGACCATCAACATCTAAGTTTGTATCTGACCTTGGTGGTCAAAACGATGAACTACACCTCGTAGTCATTGACGAAACTGGTGAAATTACTGGTTCTGCTGGAACCATCCTAGAAACATTCCCATACCTATCTGTTGCCAAAAACGCAAAGGCCGCTGACGGTACTTCAAACTACTATAAAGAAGTTCTGAAGAATCGTTCTGATTGGATTTATGCTGGTGACTTCCATACTGGTGACTCTGCTTCGGTAAGTGACCTTGTTGGTTCATCTTGGGGTAACAATGCAACTACTGCTGGAGAAGATTTCTCCGTAGGTACAAGTACTTCTCAACAAAATGAGTGGTCATTCAGTGGTGGTGTTACATCAAGTTCACTAGGAACAGATGACGTATTACGTGGTTTCGACAAGTTCGAAGATAAAGACAACATCGAAGTTGATTTCTTGATTGCTCCAGAATCAATCGCAGATGCAACCGCAACTACTATTGTCAATGACTTGGTAGGTATTGCGGGTACAACTCGTAAAGACTGTGTTGCTGTCGCATCACCGTCTCGTAACGCTGTAATCACAGTCGGTACAAATGCGGGTGTTCTTGCGTGTAATAACACATATACTAAATCCTCGTATCTAGTTCAAGACAACAACTATCTTAAAGTATTTGACAAATATAATGACAAGTACATTAAGATTCCTGCCAACTCTTCAACTGCGGGTCTCATGGCTGCAACCGACTTAGTCGCTGCACCTTGGTTCTCTCCTGCTGGTTCAAGACGTGGTAGATACATTGGTATCACCGATATCATTCTTTCTCCAACTAAAATCGAAAGAGACCAGTTGTATAAAGTAGGTATCAATCCGATTGCAAACATTCCAGGCGAGGGCATCATGCTCTTCGGTGACAAGACTAACGAATCAAGACCTTCTGCATTTGACAGAATTAATGTTCGTAGATTGTTCTTGGGTGTTGAAAGAGCAATCGCAATTGCGGGTCGCAACGTAATGTTTGAATTCAATGACGAGTTTACTCGTGCAGAATTCGTCAACATTGTCGAACCGTTCCTTCGTGAGATTCAAGGAAGAAGAGGTATTACCGACTTCCGAGTAGTCTGTGACGAAACGAACAATACCCCTGCTGTGGTTGACCGTAATGAATTTATTGCATCTATCTTCATCAAACCTGCCCGTTCTATCAACTTCGTAACATTGAACTTTGTTGCTGTTAGAACTGGTGTTGAGTTTGAAGAAGTAGTTGGCACAGTATAAGGAGTAAGGAAAAATGGCAATTTTAGGCGTAGATGATTTTAAATCAAAACTCAGAGGGGGCGGTGCTCGTCCTAATCTGTTTAAAGCGACTGTCAACTTTCCAGGCTATGCGGGGGGAGATGTAGAACTTACATCTTTCCTTTGTAAGACTGCACAGTTGCCAGCATCCGTAATGAATGTGTTTGAAGTTCCCTTCCGTGGTCGCCAATTAAAAATGGCAGGCGACAGAACGTTTGAACCTTGGACTGTAACCATTATCAATGATACTGATTTCTCAATCCGTAATGCTATGGAGAGATGGATGAATGGTATCAATGCCCACCAAGCTAATACTGGTCTTAGTAATCCTATCGATTACCAAGCAGACCTGATTATCGAGCAGTTGGACAGAGATGGTGACACACTTAAAACTTATAACTTCCGTGGTTGTTTCCCGACTAATGTCAGTGCAATCGATGTGAGTTATGAGACTGTAGACGCTATCGAAGAGTTTACGGTTGAGTTCCAAGTTCAATACTGGGAATCTGATACTACTAGTTAATCTAGTTATAGATAGAGGGGTAGGGGAATAATCCCTTACCTCTTTATTATAAGCATTTGAAGGTAAGTACATGGCAGAACAAGACAACAGTATTCTCAAGTTATTCGGTTTCGAACTAAAGAGACAGGAAAAACCTGAGAAGGAAAAGGACAAGTTAAAGTCTATTGTCGCTCCCACCGATGATGACGGTGCGGGGTACGTTACTGCGTCTGGTAGTCACTATGGTCAATACATTGACATGGAGGGCAACAAGGCAAAGGACAACCAACAACTTATTATCAAGTATCGTGGTGTCGCAACTCACCCAGAGGTGGACGCTGCAATTGAAGATATCGTAAACGAATCAATCATTGGTTCTGAGATGGATATCTCATGTGAACTTAATCTGGACAAAGTAGAAGCTCCAGACAATATCAAAAAACAAATGACCGAAGAGTTCAACAACATCTATGGTATGTTGAAGTTTACCGAACTTGGTCATGACATATTCCGTTCATTCTATGTTGATGGTCGAATATATCACCACCTCGTAGTGAATGAATCAAATCTTAAAGCAGGTATTCAGGAAATCCGTTCTATCGATGCCGCTAAGATTCGTAAAGTTAAAGAAGTAAAACACGAAAAAGACCCCGTGACTGGTGCAAAGGTGGTCAAACACGTAAAAGAATTTTATATCTTCCAAGAGAAAGCAGGAACCAATCAGGGCGTAAGACTTTCTCCAGATAGTGTTTCATATGTCTCTAGTGGTCTGTTAGACCCAAGTAAGAAACAGGTTGTGTCCTACTTACACAAGGCATTGAAACCAATTAACCAATTACGCATGATGGAAGATTCACTTGTAATCTACCGTCTTGCACGTGCGCCTGAACGTAGAATATTCTACATTGACGTGGGTAACATGCCACGTAATAAATCAGAAGCGTACATGAAAGACATCATGTCTCGTTATCGTAATAAGATTGTTTACGATTCGAACACTGGTCAATTAAAAGATGACCGTAAGCACATGTCAATGCTCGAAGACTTCTGGTTACCTCGTAGAGAAGGTGGTCGTGGTACAGAGATTAGTACATTGCCTGGCGGTGAGAATCTTGGTCAGATTGATGATATCCTGTACTTCCAGAAGAGACTGTATCGTTCCTTGAACGTACCTGTCAACCGTCTGGAACAGGAAGCACAATTTACGTTGGGTAGGTCAACCGAAATCTCTAGGGACGAAGTTAAGTTCCAGAAGTTTATTGACCGTCTACGTAAACGTTTCTCTACGTTGTTTACTGCAATACTCAAGAAACAACTCATACTGAAAGGTGTTATCACTGAACAGGATTGGGATGAGTGGAAGAGTTTTATTACAGTAGACTTCCAGAGAGACAACCACTTTACTGAATTGAAAGATGCTGAACTGTTGCAAAACAGACTACAGACTCTTGACCAAGTATCTCAGTATGTGGGTGAGTACTTCTCCCGTGAGTGGGCAATGAAGAACGTAATGATGATGTCTGATGAAGATATCGAAGAAATGAAGAAACAAGTCGAGGGCGAGAACTCAGTCCAAGACGAAGATGAGGAATTACAATGAGTGAAGTAGAAAATCAAGAAGTTGAAACTGCACAACCTAGTGCAGTAGAAGAACTAATTAATCAAATCACTGACGGTGACTTGAATAAGGCTGAGGGTTCTTTCCAGTCAATTGTCCAAGATAAGATGGCAGATGCATTAGAAGCACAACGTATTGCGACTGCACAGGCAATCTTTAATGGTCAAGATGATGATGTTGAGGACATCGAAGACGAAGAAGTCACGTTGGAAGACGAAGGCGAAACGTTGGAAGATGAAGTTGAAACAGACATTGAGACAGAAGAAGAAGTTGAAGATGTTGTCGGAGATGAGGAACCAGAAGAAGAAGTCATCGCCGAACTCGAAGACGAAGAAATAGTAAATTAATACGCTTTATAAATCTTTATTTGTATAAATAATACTATGAAAAGTTATAAAGACATTTTATCTGAACTCAATGAGCGCAAAAAGAGATTTGGCGTTCTTGACCAAGGTGAACTAGTATTTAACAAAAAAATCAAAAGGATTCCTGTACAGATTTATAAACAATCTAAGGGGAATCTCCCTTTTGTGGCATATGTAGATGGCGATAAGTTAGATGCATTTAAATCACAGAAGGATGCAGAAAAATCTGTCAACAAAGTAATAAAGGAATTAACATAATGAAACTTATTACAGAGTTCACCGAAAATGATACTCTCAAGTGTTTAATTGAGAATAAAGAAAACGGTGAGAAGAACTACGTCATTGAAGGCGTATTCGCACAGGCAGATAAAAAGAATAGAAACGGACGTGTTTACCCTAAACCAATTATGGAGAATGCGGTAAACAAGTACGTAAAAGAACAAGTATCTAAGAAACGTGCGGTTGGTGAGTTGAATCACCCTGAAGGGCCGACAGTTAACTTAGACAAAGTTTCTCATCTCATCACAGACCTCAAGTTTGAGGGAAATGATGTGGTAGGAAAGGCACAAATATTGGAAACTCCAATGGGTAAGATTGTTAAAGGTCTTCTTGATGGTGGTGTCCAACTAGGAGTGTCAACTCGTGGTATGGGTAGTCTTGAGAATCGAAATGGCGCAATGGTCGTTAAAGACGATTTTATTCTTAGTACTGTTGACATAGTACAAGACCCTAGCGCACCTGAAGCATTTGTTAATGGTATCATGGAAGGTGTAGACTGGGTTTGGAATAACGGTGTTTTGAAACCTCAAGTAATTGAAGAAATGGAGACTGAAATTAAAACTGCTCCGAAAACTGTCTTATATGAGACAAGTGTTCGAGAGTTCAAAAATTTCCTCTCGTTAATTAAATCTAATATGTAAGGAGTCAATAATGACTGAAGAAAGTAAAGTCGAAGTTGAACTTCACGATGAAGACATTAACGACATTGTGGAAGAAACTCTCGAAGAGGGAAGCGCTCCTGCTCCTAAAGGGAAACCTGATGCAAATGCAACTGACGAAGAAGAGTCTATTGCAACTGTAGACAAGGCAGCAGACGCAACCAAAGCAAAACAAGCTCCTGCACCAAAAACTAAAGCGGGCATGATTAATGCTATGAGTATGAAGTTACATGCTATGAAAAAAGCAGACCTTCAAGCTCAATACGGTAAGATGATGGGCGAAGAAGTTGAAGTAGAAGAAGATGCAATCGTGGAAACGAGTGTTGACACTGCTGCTGAACTGGACGCATTAGTCGAGTCTGAAGCTACTCTCAGTGATGAGTTTAAAGCTAAAACCGCTGTAATTTTTGAAGCTGCTGTGAAATCAAAACTGTCTGAAGAAGTAGATAGAATTGAAGCACAGTACAAGGAAGAACTCGCAGAAGAAATCTCTTCTACGAAGGCAGACCTTGTAGAGAAAGTAGACAGCTACCTGAACTATGTAGTTGAATCATGGATGGAAGAAAATCAAGTTGCAATCCAGAACGGTCTCCGTACTGAAATTGCCGAGACTTTCATGGACAAGATGAAAGACCTGTTTACAGAGTCTTACATTGACGTACCAGAATCCAAAGTTGACCTAGTTGACGAACTTGCTGAGTCCGTTGAAGAGTTGGAAACAAAACTCAACGAAACAACTCAGAAAGTGATTGACACTACAGAGGAACTGGAAGTTTACAAACGTGAAACGATTATTCGTGAAGCGTCACGTGACCTTGCAGAAACTCAAGTAGTTAAGTTGAAGTCACTCGTAGAAGACATTGACTTTGAAGACGAAGACCAATTCGCTTCTAAAGTTAAAACTGTTGTCGAGTCGTACTTCACTAAAGAAGTAATTGATGGTGAAGAGGTAGAACAAATTGTAGAAGATGCTGACCAAGAAGTTGAAGTATCATCTGTGATGGAACAATACCTTGCAACTATTCGTAAAACAACCCCAAAAAGATAATTAAGGAATTTCCAAATGCAATCTTACGATAACTTAATCGAAAAGTGGGCTCCAGTTCTTAACGAAGAGTCTGCTGGCGTGATTCAAGACAATCATCGCCGTGCGGTTACTGCCGCAATCTTGGAAAACCAAGAAAAAGCAATCGCTGAAGAGCGTTCTGCTTCTCAAGGTTTTCTTTCTGAAAACGCTGCTGCTGGTGCGAACAACACTGGTTCAGTAAACAACTTTGACCCAGTGTTAATCTCATTGGTCAGACGTGCAATGCCTAACCTCATCGCTTATGATGTGTGTGGTGTTCAACCTATGAATGGCCCAACTGGTCTCATCTTTGCGATGAAATCACGTTACCAAGGTGGTTCTACATCTAACCGTGAAGCTCTTCACAACGAAGCTGAAACTCAGTTCTCTGGTGACTCTTCTGGTTCACACGACTCAGATAACGCATCTGGTTGGAATGGTGTTGACAGTGAAGGTGGTCGTTTGACTTCTCTTGCTGCTGGCGGAATGCCAACTGAAGACGCTGAAGCACTCGGACGTACAGGTGGTTCATCTTTCAACGAAATGGGTTTCACCATTGAAAGACAAACTGTTACTGCTAAGTCACGTGCTCTGAAAGCAGAATACACTCTTGAACTTGCTCAAGACCTTAAAGCAATCCACGGTTTAGACGCTGAAACTGAATTGGCAAACATCTTGTCAACTGAGATTCTTGCAGAAATCAACCGTGAAGTAATCAGAACTGTTAACTCACAAGCTAAAACTGGTGCTCAACAGTCTAACGTTACTGCTAAAGGTATTTTCAACATGTCATCTGATACAGATGGTCGTTGGTCTGCTGAGAAGTTCAAAGGTCTAACTGTACAGATTGACCGTGAATGTAACGTAATTGCAAAAGAAACTCGTAGAGGAAAAGGTAACGTAGTTATCTGTTCTTCAGACGTTGCTACTGCACTTGCTGCTGCTGGTTCATTGGACTACAGTCCTGCTATCAACAACAACCTACAGGTTGACGATACTGGTAATACTTTTGCTGGTGTATTAAACGGACGTATCCGTGTATACATCGACCCTTATGCTAACACTGATTACATCACTGTTGGTTACAAAGGTCAGAACCCATATGACAGTGGTGTATTCTACTGCCCATACGTTCCTTTGCAAATGGTTAAAGCAGTTGGTGAAGATGACTTCCAACCACGTATCGGGTTTAAAACTCGTTACGGTATGGCTTCAAACCCATTCGTTGGTTCTACACCTTCTGACGGTCTTGCTACTGCTAAGACTAACCAGTACTACAGAATCTTCAAGGTTACTAACATCTTGACGTAAGTCTGTACCAAAAATAAGAGTGAGGTTAACTCACCATTTTTTAAGGGAGTCTTCGGACTCCCTTTTTTTTTGGCATAAAAAAACCCCTCCGAAGAGGGGAATGATTGAAGATTGGAGCGGGGAGAAAGAATTGCACTTTCATCTCTAAGTTGGTAACCTAGTGTTTTGCTCGTTAAACTAACCCCGCATGTATTACTTATGCGACTACTATCTGCGCCTTTTGGTCTTGCAGAACTTGTAGACCGACTTCTTGATACTCAATACCAGCAGACTCAAAGAAGAACTCAACTGCCTTACGTGCATTGATAAACTTCGTGTTGTTCAACCAGTCATCGTTGTTCCACAAACGAGGGTGACGAACGATTGCAACTGCCTTCTTGTAGTCCTTCTCTGAATCAACAAAGTTCGACATGAAGGTCAACAGTGAACCATAAGAACCAGATGTGATTACCTCAACATATGTTTCACCGTCTTGATAACTAGGAACGATTACATCATAGAGACGTTTCTTCTGAGCACCATATTGCCATTCGATAACCTTCTGACCATTACTCTGTAACTCTTTACGTTCTATTGCTCGTTTCGCACGATTGATAGCACTAGTAATCTTACGTGCGGGTATGTTGAAGTTTGACAACTTCTCACGCATCTCATCTGAATCAGGGTCAATGTTATGTTCGTGGAACAAAGTCTGTACAAGTTTAGAGAAGTCATCTGTCTCGTTAACTTTAGGTTTAACCTTTGACTCTTGACTGTTCAACAACATACCGACATATCCAAGTTCGGCGTCAGTCATACCATCCCAGTCTTTTAGGGGGACACGAATAACTTCAATAGTCTTACCGTGTTTCGAAGATACTGTCGCCTTGGTAGAGTGGTTACCACCGATACCTAGACTACCATCAACACCATACACATCATCATCTTCTTCATAGTATTCTTCTATGAGAACTGCCTGAAGGTTTAACTTAGCGGTGTTACCGTGTTCTTCATCAATCGCACAACGGATGTCTTGAGCGTGTGTAAAGTCATCTGCCTCACGGACTTGTAAGAACTGAGTCTTAATAACCTCTGTTGCAAGTTCCTGTTCACCAGACATAGACTTAATTTTATCTGCAAGTTTCAGACATCGAAGTTCATCGAAAGTTTTACTTGCGGGTGACCCATTAGACTTATTGAAATAGTCGGGGTTGGATTTAGCGTTTACTGCTTTTAACATTTTATGTTCCTCATTCAACATGGCACCTAGACTACCCGTCTTCAGTACCTCATACTTAAAATTATGGAATTCAGTTCGCAATAGGTCATTGAATTCCTCACAAGTTGAACTGTGGTTATACGAATCAGTAATCAAACCTTTATGGATTCCAATATAGACCCGACCACTAGGTACATGGGTATACCGATACAAGTAAGCTTGATACTTCATAATATAAATCTCTCAGTTATATGTGTATAGTATCACACAAATCAGTGATTGTCAAGCGCTTTATTCATTTTATTTGAAAATTCTTTGAAATAGTCTTCTTCTGATAATAAGACTTCAGAATAGTTAGAACGGTAGGTATCCA
>Ga0213865_10001043_pt1 | contig 18305 bp, 26 predicted proteins | sample PICome_6_FD_160100 | JGI IMG/M metagenome (GOLD analysis project Ga0213865, IMG submission 160100) | Coastal seawater microbial communities near Pivers Island, North Carolina, United States - PICO282 | ecosystem: Environmental > Aquatic > Marine > Coastal | place: USA: North Carolina...
TCATAACTAACCATTATTGCCTCTCTTCATTCTTCGCATTTCTGAATGTAACTCTTGCATATTAAATTGACTGCAATTAGTTATGAAATCAATTAATTCTTTACGCATTGATTTTTGTTCTTCATATGCTTTTGCTTTGTTCTTACTTATCACTTCAAAGTGTTCATCTCTTAGTTCTGCCATTTTGTTCCTTTCTAAAGTATTGTTTTGCTTTCATTCTTATATATTCATGATCAAAGCCGGCAAATGTACACACCACCTTAAAATCTGCATTAGGTTCTGTAAAGTATGCCTTAGCTGAATTATAATAATTTCTATCAGACATTCCATAACATCTAAAACCTCTACCTATTGCGTCTTCAAGAGCAACGATTAATACGTTTCTCCATAAAGATTTGACAGGATCTCTTGTCTCACCTGCTATATCAAGCGCTTTTAGTTTTAAGTTTTCCATTTAATTTCTTAGCTTTCTCATCAACTATTATCTTTACAGTTTGCGCTCTACTTAGAGTGACCCCTGGTGCCAAACTCTTGGCTATCTTTCCTATTTTCTCGTAGCAATCATGTGACACTGCGAGACTTTTGTATTTACTTATATCAGTCATTAGTATATCCTTTCGATTTATATATAATCATATAGGATTATTATATTTAATTACAAGGTTGTCAATGAAATTTTTTTTAACAATATACATTTGTTCGGTAGTAACACAGCAATGTGGAGAAGTACCACCATTAAAACATGATTATAAACGTTTATATAATACACATTATGGGTGTACTCAAAAAGGAATAGAGGGATCTTATGCTGTGTTATTTGATGGTAAAACCTTTTCAGCTAACGTCGTGGAGTCTTTAGAACTTTATCCGAGATTTCAGTGTAAGAAGGTTCAAAATTATCAAGAGAGCGAACCAAACGATACCACTCCTCCCGAAGAGAAGGATCTTTAGTTTTATTATATTGTTTAGCTAGCTCGTCTGCCTTGACGGTTGTACTTTTTAAAATCGCGTGCTTCATGTTTATTTAAATTTTTCTTATGACGTCGAGGACGTTTCTTAGGTTTAGCTCTTGGTATGAAATGCGTAAATTTTTGTTTAGCCATTTGCTTTTATATATTTTTTATCACTTTCACTTAATTTCATATATCTTATACTACCATTTATATGTTGCCTAGTATCTGATCCACAGTTAGTACATCTATAATAATCAGTAACAATTGCAACTAATATAGTATCTTCTTGACACTCTTCACAAATACCATGAACGGTATCTATATTATTAAATGTTTTAAATTTATTAGACAAGATCTCTTGCCTTTCCAATTACAGGTTTGTATTTAGTCTTACCCTCTGATTTATACGCCCATAAAAATTGTTTTCTAGGTTTATCTGTAGTGTAACTACAATGTATCCATCCCGAGTTGGGTTCGCCAGGAGTGTAGAACTCGAGGATTAATTGATCATACGGAAGGTTTGCATAAATCCAATCAGCTAATTCAGCATTGTCGGTTCCCATACATTCGAAATCGGCGGCCTCAGCTTTTGCATGCTGGCTGTTGACTGAGCTACCTATTTTTAGGCACAGCTGCTCGCTACGAAAACCGCTAGTCACCTTAACTCTGCCAAAGTGATCACGTACCGGCTGTAAAATATTTTCACAAAGTGCTTTTAATTTTTCTATCTGACCTGAGTTTGGATTGTTATTGATATCCAACCTAATAGCAGTATCAGATTTAATAAGCTCCTGAAGAGAGAAGTTTCTTGATAATTCCATTACTCTAATATTAACTTTTTTATAGAAAAAGATCCATCAATATTTTTTTCAAGCTCAACCATCGACTTTATACATTGATACTTCACGTGCGATTTGGCTTGACGTTTTGCAACTCGCTTACCCTTCAAACAATCTGACATTGAGGGTTGGATACGTGCCTCTTTAATTTCTCCGTTAATTATCATAAGTAATGCTATAGCCAACTCTGTCATTAATGACCTCCATTACCGTTTGCTCTAACTTTATCTTTTAAGTCTTCAATATCGACTAATGCTTTATCTAATTGTTCTCTTAAAAATTCTATATTAACTTTGTTAGTCATGTTCATTTCTTGAGTCTGTTCCATCTTCTCCACGGATTTATACAAATCCTCGATTAAAAATATCTGTTCCTGATCTACGGGGACCTGTTCAGATTTTTTAAGTAAATCATTTTGAAATAATTCTCTTGATGTCTCTAACGATACTAACCTTGCCGTCAGCTCTGTATAAGCGAAGACTCCCATTGCAACGAGTATAATCAACGATGCAACCGTTTTCATAGGCATTGCAACCTTAGCGTCTTCTCCGATGTTTAACGGTTTGTTACTCATTTATTTTTTTGATTAACTCATTATTGTATTTAGTTAATAGTTCTATTTCTTCCTTTAATCGTCTTATTGTATCGTGAGGAAGTTCTCCTATTTTTTGCATTTCAATTTTTTCTTTTTGCAATAAATTTATTTTATTTTTTAATTCTTCAATCATTTAGGTATGTATCCTGGTTGTAGAAAAAGAGCTATTAATACAAAAGCTATAATCAGTGCACCTGTAAAATAATAGTTCATTCCTGGCCACCTCTATCATTACGTTAACCAACTAATAATTTTTTCCCACCATTTGTTTCCTGGTGCCTGACTCAAACTGCAATCACAGTGAGCACATTTGTTAATACCTTCGTGAACGTGATGACTTATTTTGTGTCCGCATAAATCACACATCTTTGCTTGTGGTTGTTTAATCATGTTTCTTCTCCTCTATTTCGTAGAAAAACTTATCGGTATCTTCTGTCTTCCATTTACCAGTATCCTCTACATTCCACTCGTTAGTCTGTACTTTCCAGTCAGGTATGTTGTCCTTTACTGTGAAAGAAGGCAGATCCCAAATACATCTGTTGTTAGGTTGGGCTGCATAATTGCCATCATCTAAGGCTATTATGTGAGCACACTTATGTTCGTGTGGTATTTCTGAATGATCAGAGTCAAGTATATTACCATCGGGGTGTCCCCAGTCAATGGTAAATAAATACTTACCATGATGCCATTTTTTATCTTTACCTATGTATTTGCCAGCAGTTGTGCTTAGAATATCCCAAGTAGTAATAGCAGGATAATAACTAAAACTATTCCAAAGCTCCAACTCATCAAGTCTGCGTTCAGGAACTTTCTCTCTGTCAAAACCTCTTTGTATGAAGGCGCTAATCGGGAGACGATAAAAGACAGCGCCATTTTCCATAAGTGCATGAAATAAGATAGCACGGCCAGTAAGGGAGGTAATACCAAAGATAATACAATCTTCAACTTCTCCTTTATGTTTTCTAAGGTCATATAAATACTCCTTTTTTATTTGTGCGTATTGTACAGGAATATTTGCATTTAAGTAAGCCATAATTTATCATTTTATGTTACCCCAATTTGGTCCAGATTCATAGTCAACCTTATTGGGAATTTGTAAGTCAACTGCATGTTCCATTATATCTTTTATTTTTGCAGCTTCTAAATCATTTATTACAGATATATCAAGTTCATCATGTATCTGTATATGCGGTGTAATACCTTCTTTATAAAGTTCTATCATAGCTTTTTTTGTCATGTCAGCTGCACTACCTTGAATTAATTTGTTTAATGCTTTGTAAGTAAAGGCTCTACGATGACCATTTTCATGCCAGTAATTTTTTTTAGGGTTACCATCTTTGTCTTTAATAATGTTTCCATCCTCATCTAATTCGTGTGGTCCCATCGCTTGAAGCTCTAACATTCTTTCTTTATCTTGTGCAGGTACAAATCTACCCCAGTCATTACCTTTTAGTATGGGTTCGTATTTTGGAAATCTACATTTTCTATTTAAAATAGTTTTTATCTTACCTTGTTTTTGAGCAGCGCTCATTAACTGATTTGTTAATTGTTTTACAAAAGGAACTTTAGCATGATAGGTGTCAAATAATTCTTTAGCTTTGTCTTTAGATACACCTAACTCTGCTTCTAATTTAGCTTTACCCATACCATAAAACAAACCAAGGTTAATTACCTTAGCCTGACTTCTTGGAATCTTTGCCATGTCTGCAACAGTTTGGTGAAAGTCTGCTTTTGGATCACTGTCGTATGCATCAGCAATTTTATTAACGGAGGCTAAACCAAATCTTAATGCATACTCTGTAACTAATCTTGGTTCCTGTTGAGAATAATCAAATGTTCCCCACTTACAACCTTCTTCAGGTAAAAATAAACTTCTTATTAGTGGACCTGTGTTTGGATCTTTAGCTGGAATTTGTTGTAGGTTAGGGTTAGAATAACTAAATCTACCTGTAACTGTACCACCATCATCAGATCTAATTTGATTTATTTCCGCATGAATTCTACCTTTATGTTCATGTCTTAAAATTGTATCAATAAATGTTGTATTAACCTTGTTTATTTTTCGAGCTTCTGCTATCATTTGAATTATAGGATGCTCATGATTAGAAAGAAAATTTTTTGTAAATGAAGGTGCACCAGTTTTTTCTGTTTTTTCAAAAGGTAATTTTAAATGTTCGAAAACTTTTTGAATGCTACGCGCAGCCCATATTTGAGTTTCTACTCCTGTTTCTATTTTTATTTTGTGTATCAATCGTTCTTCTTGTGTTGTTAATTCTTTTTTTAATTGATTGGCTCTTGTCACGTCTACCCGAACCCCTAGGAAGCGCATATCAACTAAACAAGGAAAAAGATCAGTCTCTAGATTAAATATGTCTTCACAATCTTCATCTCTTAATAATTTTTTTACATACTGCCAAAGTTTAAAAGTTAGTTCAGCATCTTTTTCAGCATAAGCTCCTACTTCACTCGCAGGTAATTTCCACATATCTGCTTTTGGATCTAGTCCTCTAGATTTTGCAGCTTCGTTCAAAGCTTTCTCATTTTTACCTTCGTTAAGATAAAACCATGACAAAGCATTTAATGTATATGCAAATCTATTTTCATCTAAAACAGAACACGCAATCATTGTATCTACGATTAAACCATTGATTTTTATACCTAAATTACGTATCCAACATACGTCATACATTGCGTTATGAAATATTTTTGTAGCTGGACACTCACAAATATCTTTAAACCATTCTAAAGTTCTCTTTCTATCCATGTTAGGTCCTTCACCATGTGCGATAGGAAAATACCATTTGTCATTAAATGTAGCCACAGCAATACCAACAACTTCACCATTACCTGTAACCGCACCTGATCCTTTTGATTTTAAATCAGGATCTCTTGTTTCTAAGTCGATTGCAATCTCATCATAATCTCTTAGATCAGGATATTCACTGGGCTGTACCCATTCAGTTTGTGTTAAGTATTTAGGTATCTTCATTTTTCTAATACGTATTTCTTTTTTACTAAATTATTTAATTTATGTTTATTACTAAATGCATACAAAGATGCATCATAAGTATGAGGAAATATTTCCCAATCAAGTAAACTATTATAAATTTCCAAACGAAATTTGTGTTTATTTACAGTAATATTTTTTGCTTTAAAATTTCTGTTAGGCATTACTTTTTCTCCTTATAATCTTTATATTCTTTTATTAATTTTTCAGATGGATGCCAAACATCAACAGCTGAATGACAATTTGGACAAGATAAATTACTTACAATATCATAGTCTTCATTATCTTCCGTGTCGTGATCTCCACCCCAAATTAATTCTGTTTGACAATGCCAGCAATTCATTATTTTTTCTTTTTCATATCATTTATTTTTAACATTTCTAATTGACAGTAGTGTACAATTTTTTTAAGATCTTCTACTCCTCCTTTTCGTTGATACCTGCAAACATATTTAATAACATTGCCTTGGAAAAACGAAAGATCATTTTTAGAAATGAATTCGTAAGGTTGAATGGGAAACTTAGTGTAGTGATTCCCACCTATTTGGGTGTATTGAGGAAATGTTTCCTCAAATATATCTTTATGTGTCATAGTTGATACTCCTTTATTTTCTTTTTTGATTTCAGTTTATATAGATTATTTCTTGCTCTTGTGATCCCCACATACCACACTCTATGCTCTTCATCTTGTTTGTCAACACTTAGACGAATACTTTTTTGTACTTTACTTCCTTGATGTAAAGAAAGTATTACATTATCTTCTTCTCCACCTTTAGCTGCATGAATTGTAGATACCCACACTCTTGCATTTTCAGAAAGTTTTTCACCTCCAGAAATTATATTTCGAATATAAAGTATTTCTTTTTGATCAGCTACAAATATATCATACCAATTTTTTTCAGGATTCCAATTCCCACTAGGAATATATTCTTTGACATCATTAATTTCTTTTTCTTCTAACTTACCTTCTCTTATCCATTTAGTATAAGCCATCGCTCCATTATAAATGCCTACATTAAAACTTTTACCTTTGTTACTTTGATAGTAAATATTTTTACTTTTAAGTTCTTTCATTATGTCTAACAAATTGCTTTTAGTTCTTGTCAAGATTAACCATTTACCTTTTGTAAGATCTATTTGTCCTAAATTATTGATGTGAGACGCAAAACCCTCTTGCGCCCGTGGCAGGTATTCTTTATGTTTCCTGATGCCTGCTATCTTACTCACTGCTATTTGAGACTGTTCTTGTACAGCTCTTGATACCCTTCTAGAATACCTTAAAACTCGTTCATTTGCAGGCTCTTTTATAAATCTATTAACATCAGCACCTGCCCAAGCGAATATAGCTTGATCGTCATCACCCGCTAAATATATATCATCACAATTTTCTTTTAGCTTATCATATAGTTGCCATTGTAATGGAGATAAGTCTTGTGCTTCATCTATAAAAATAGCTTTTAACTTAGGAAATTTTTCTGAGTTTATAACTTTCTTAACAAGATCATTAAAATCTAGTAAATGCATTTTTGTTTTGTATTCCTGTAAGTTTACATAAATATGATTTAACGTATCCCAACTATTTATATCTTTTCTATCATGTTCATTAAGATTAAATTCTTCTCGTAAAGGTATATCTTTGTTAATAGATTTTTGTATCATTTGAAAATAAGGATTATTACAAGTTAAGAAGTGTGTTTGTTCTTCATTATATTTATCATTAAAGTTTACTCTTATATTTAATTTTTTACCTAAAGCTTCATAATGATGTGGTTGCATAATATCACTTTCATTTAAGTTTAATAAATGAAAACAAAATGCATGAAGTGTTTGAAAATATGGAACTTGTTTTTCATCTACACCTATTCTTTCTCTAGCTTCTTTTGCAGCTTTTTTTGTAAAAGCAAAGTAACCTATTTTGTGATAAGGTGTACCTGTTCTTACATAAGCATTAACTCTACGAATTAATCTAAAAGTTTTACCTGTACCAGGAGGCCCATATATTTTAATTGGCTTTTTCATCAGTTCTTTTAAAAGTATCTAGTAAAGTTCCTGTGAATCCAAAGTTTCCATGATGTGTTGTTTCTCCATCAACTACAGCATAAAATTTAAAACCTGCTTGTGTTACAAGATTAGAAAAATGTGTATCTTCTCCCCACCAATAACCAGATTTTTGATCAAACACTGTATCCCAAAAATTATAAAAATATGAGTTTGCCTTATCAGATATAATTTCTTTTTGTTTTATTTTTAAATGTGGATGATCTTTCATAAGTTTTTCATAAACTCTTCTATGTACTAAAGTTAATCCTGCAGGTCCTACAGTTATTTCTGTTAAACCCTTGTTATCTATTTTAATGTCAGTAGGATCTTTAAATGCTACAGAATATTTTACTGAGTTGTCTTGTGTTTTCTTTCTATATGGAGTGCAGATCATATCTTTCTCTGCTACCAACATTCGTCCTACAACTTTTGGATCAAACTCTACATCAGAATCTATAAATAATTGATAGTCATAACCTGATTCTAAAAACAAAGCGGTTAAAATATTTCTTCCATACGCTACATAAGGACATTTAAATGTACTTAAATCAGTTTTAATTTTAGCTTGAGTAAATTTATCAAATAATTTTACTAATGATAAACATGTTGATACCTGCATAGTATCGTATGTAGGCATACATACAAATACACTGGGTAGTTTTTTTGTCATACTATATTCTCCTTATCTTCTATTGTTATTTTTTCTTCCGGTATTTCTTCTTTCATCAAATCATCTGCAGGCATTCTTATACACCTGACCGGTGGAAATGATTTTTCATTCTCTCCTTTTGGAAATCTTTTTTGAAATCCAAATTCAGCTTTGAAATGACTCTTTATTAAAGTTGCAGTTCTAGGTCTGTCTTTTGTCCACTCATTTCTTTTAATCTCTTCATAAAATTTATCATAGTCAAAGTAATAATACTCTTCATCTTTTAGTACAGCTCCACTTTTAAAAGAAGCAAAGGTAGTAGCTTCTGGTCCATTGACATAATCTTCTAAATATTTCTTTAACATCTCAATTGGATTAGTACCTGCAGGTGGTTTAATATCCTCTTTAGTGGCCCATAGAGCGTCCAGGATAGGCTGATATTCATTATTCTTAATGATGGGAGGAAATATAGATGTTTGGTCTGCTATAAGCGCTCTCATCTCTTTCATTTCTGCTATCTTTTTTATATGTTTAGCATGTATTTGAACTACCTTACTATCAGATAGTTCTACATTAAAAAAATATTCAGGGTCAGGTTTATAATCTATTTTAATTAATCCTGATATTTGAGGCCAACTACTTTCTTTATGACTTCCAATACCAAACTTTCTACGTAAACAAGTTCCTTTTGCACAATAAGAAGAAATAGGTAAGTCATGGCAAGTATGACCAGCTGTGTCTTTGTCCCAACTTTTTATTTTTTCATTTACTTTAGCATCACCCCATGTGTCATCATATTGAATAAAATCTCTTGCGGCTTGTATTAATTTTTTCTTCCAATCATCTTTGTGTTTCTTTTTAACAAACACCATGTAGTTAAATAAAAATCTATCTCGTTCATCTTTTAGTTTGTTTCCTGATTCCTGAACCTGTTTACATATCATCTGTAAACATGGAGGACCATCCAATAAATCATCAGGGCCACCGGTTAATATTTCTTTTACTTTTTTATTTGATACTTCTTTTAATGATTCTTTTGTTTGTAAATTATCTTTTACTACATTGATAAAATCTTCAAACTCTAATTCTTTTCCGTCTGGTAACAACGCTTTACGTTCTGTCTTTTTAAAATAAGGTAAGTTAATAAATGATCCAGAAGTTCTAACATTATCTTGGTTCATACCCAACTGTGTTTGTTTTGGAAATATTTCTGTCTTAGATGATAGTCCAAATAAAAATAATAAGTTTTGTAAAAATTCTCTAATTAAAGTTGCAGGTACTTTCTCTGCTGTAAATACATATATGTGAAGTCCATTACTTTTTGACTTAATTGGAATAACAGGTAAATCTTTGTCTTCAATTACTTTTAGGTAATGATGAATATCAAAGCTAGAATAATCAGATGGATCAATATCGATTGCACCAAAACTAGCCATACCATTATCATCACATGCTTGTATACCTATTGCACGTTTGCCATCTAAATGATCTTGATAATCTTGATCAGATATATTTCTTTTAGACCAACCATAATCGCCTGGATCAAATTTTAATTTGTTTGTTTGTGGATCATGATAACCATTGTTAACATTACAAAAACCAAAGTCTCTTTCTAATCCACCAAAATATTTTCTAAATTCTTTCATAATTTATACGGCGCTTCCAGTCTCCCTTCAGCGCCGTTGTTATAACACTTTATTATACTATGTCTTGCTTTTGTTGACCAGCATCATATTTAGGTTTAGCTACACCTTTAGAAACGGATTTCTGAAGTTGTGCTGCTATCTCATACATAGATGCATCATCTTTATTAGCAACATCAAGATTTCTTACTCTTGATGGTTTGTAGACATGCCAGCTTTTACTTCCTGCTACTCTTCCGATTGTGTTTAACTTATACACAGCAGAATAACTTGCAGGATTAAATGAACCTTGATCATCTGTGAATCTAAGATTCTTGATGAGGTTATTTAATTCCCTCGCTGGAGATAAATTAGAAGATCTCATTGGGATTACTGCAGGTTTTAATTCACCATCTACCATTGCTAGTACATAGAAGTATGCAGTCTTCTCAACATAATTACCATTAGGTAATCTGTATCTTCCATTTTTTTCTTCCACAGCATCGGCTGGAATCTCTAAATGAGTTCCTACTGGAGCTGAAGCACTATCGCCTCTCTCCTGCCATTCAGGATACCTAGTCTGTGCGTGAGCGATTATTACATCTAATCCCTCTTCTCCACTTATAAGTTTACTAAACCCTGATGCATAAATCATACCAGGTTTAGCTCCTTCTACATGCTTGGCATCTCTCTCATTACACTCAGGTGATAGCTGATGTAAGATTTTCAGAATCGGTGTTGACACATCCTCTGAACTAATCTCTTCAGCTCCTTTACCAGAATCTGCTCTGAGATTTATTGTTGCTAATGCACCTGCATTAGCTTTCTTTGCTACTTGACTTTCCATAGATTCTCCTTTGTTAGTCTATTAGTCTGTTGATTTAGATTTACCAGTTATCTTAGTTCGATATCCAGCAAATGTACTGAAATACTCTGAGGGTATCTGACCACCACGTTCGTGGAGATCCCTCAAAGCAACTCTAAGGGTTCCGGCATTAACAGAAACTTTTTGTTCCGGTTCATAGCCTTGTCCTCTTGCAAGGGTAGCATATTGCTGCGCCTTGTTATCTTCGTCCTTTCCAAACCTCACTGTGATTTCATTTTTCACAATGTTGCCTAGTCCGTTCTCTCGAAGCCATTGATATGCCTCTGCTCTTTTTGGTGCAAGTGCAGTAGCAAAAAATTTATTATCTATTTCTAACTCTGACCCATCTCTTAATTTCATTGTTTTGAGATTCATGGCAAGCATCATATCTGGAATTACTACTTCAGATAAATAGCTTTCGTTTTCTTCTAGATCTTTAATTCTATCTTTATAATTTTGTATTTCTTGTTGGATGTCTTGAAGTTTTTTTATTTCTTCAGAAAGTTTTTCTGGATTTGTCTGTTCCACCTGACTAGGCGCATCAGCTCTAAGATTGATCGTCATGTTACTCCTTAATAGTTTAATAGTTTAAATTTGTATTTGCACTATCCTATATAAAGATATAAATTTTGTTGTCAACTATTTTTGAAAAATATTTAATTCAATTGGATAATAAGTAAATTGTCTTCTATCAAATTTTAACAATTTAAATTTACCATTAGTGATATCAGAAACTACTGCACAGACCACACCAATTATTGCAGGGTCACCATACAATAATAGATAATCATCACTTGTAAAATCTTTTAATGAGTTTTTTATTTCCATCACCATTGGCCCTGGTGAAAATTGCATTTGTTTTAAACGTGGAAACATAATCTTAATTTCGCCATATTTTAATGCAGGGGTAATATCTACTTTAGGTTTACCAGCTTTTTCTGGATTTTCATGTTCTCTCCATACAGGTATTTCTTGTACTAAATATACTTTAGGATCTTTTTTGGTGATTTGATCCATCATAGTTTTATATTCTTTTATATCCATTGACTTTTTTCTTTCAAAGTATTATATACATTTTTAGAAAGATAAGTAAATGTTAAACTATAAATTCAAAACTGAGCCATATGCTCATCAACGTAAAGCTTTAGAAGTTTCTTGGGAACGAGAATATTTTGCATATTTTATGGAGATGGGTACAGGTAAATCTAAAGTATTAATTGATAATGCAGCGATGCTTTACAATCAAGGTAAGATCAATGGATTATTATTAATAGCACCTAAAGGTGTATATAAAAATTGGTATGAGTCTGAAATACCAACTCACTTACCTGACTATATTAATAAAAAAATAGTTTTATGGAAATCCTCAGATAAAACTCATGAACAAACTAAAAAATTAAATACTTTATTTCAAACAGGTACAGAATTTCATATCCTAATTATGAATGTAGAAGCTTTTTCATATGACTTTGGTAAAGAATTTGCACGTAGATTTTTAAATTCACACAATGCTTTGATGGCTATAGATGAATCAACAAGTATTAAAACACCTACTGCTAATAGAACTAAAAATATTTTAAAATTAAAACATCTTGCTAAATACAGAAGAATATTAACCGGATCCCCTGTAACTAATTCACCATTAGATTTATATAGTCAATGTGAGTTTCTTGGTTCCTGGCTCTTAAAAACAGATTCTTATTATGATTTTAGGGCTAGATACTCTGTTATGAAATCTATTAATCTTGGAAATCGTAGTGTAAATGTAGTGGTTGGTCACAGAAATCTTGGAGAACTATCGAGATTAATTGAACCTTTTTCAATGCGTGTTTTAAAAGATGATTGTTTAGATCTACCACCTAAAACATTTATGAAACGTCAAATAACAATGACACCTCAACAAGAAAAAGTTTATAAAGCTATGAAAAAATATGCGATGGCTGAGTTAGAGGGTAAAGCATTAACTACTAATAATGTTATGGTACAGTTAATGAGACTTCATCAAATTACTTGTGGTCATTTCACTGCTGATGATGGTTCAATACAAGACATACCTAATCATAGAATAACAGAACTAATGGAAATATTATCTGAAGTAGAAGGTAAAGTAGTTATATGGTCTAATTATCAAAAAGATGTAGATACAATTTTAAAAGCGATTAGAAAAAAGTATGAACGTAATGATATTGTTGTAGACTATTATGGTTTAACACCACAAGAAGAAAGGCAAAATAATATAAAGAAGTTTCAAGAAGATGACAAGTGTAGATTTTTTGTAGGCACTACTCAAACCGGCGGTTATGGTATCACATTAACTGCTGCTAGCACAATGGTTTATTTTTCAAATGGTTATGATCTTGAAAAAAGATTACAATCAGAGGCTAGAATAGATCGTATCGGACAAGAATATCCAATGACTTATATAGATATTATAACTGAAGAAACAGTTGATACAAAAATAGTCAAAGCTTTACGTGATAAAGTAAATATCGCCACTCAAATTATGGGCGAAGATTTAAAAGCTTGGATTTAAAATAATCCTTTATCTAAAGCTTTCTCCAACAGCAGAAGTGATACTGCCCCAACAGTACCCAATAACACCCAATAGATCTTATCTATCTTACCGCCCAAATCGTGAATACCTTCGTGCATATGTTTAACATCTTTTTTTAATCCTGTAATATATCCATATATAGAAAGCAAATGCTCTCTTGTATTTTTGGGTTTAAGTTTATCTCCGTTTGGCATTATGTAATCATTCCACGTTGTCTTAATCTTATTTGTTTTTCTTCTTCAGATAATAAGGCATTCTCTACTGAGGTCAATCCTCCATTATTTGGCACATTACCTAGGTTAGCTTGAGCTGTTTGTATTACTTGTGGGTTAGGCATAGCTGAAGTTACTGCACCTGGTAAAGGTGGTGTTATTATACCTGCATCAGAAAACATATCGTCAGTTATGTAGTCTGTAATATCAATATCAAATTGATCTTGAAAAGATAAATCTCTTAAGTCATCTCTAATATCTAACAGTATATCTTCTACTTCTTCAAATGGATTCTCTTCTCCAATTCTTTCTGCAATTTCTTCAAATTCTTTTTTAATATTTCTTGATGGATAATAAGGGTCAAATTTATCATTTGTTAGATCTCTGTAATCTCCTCTTAATTGTCTATCTCTAAACTCTTTGAATATATCATCTTCATCTGCACCTAGTATGTCTGCAGCTTCAAGATTTTTTAACATATTTTTTTGCACATTAAATCTTGCTTCGTTTGCTTTAATAAATTTATCAATAACTTCTACAGGAGTTTTAGGTCCTCCAGCTAATAAGGAATCTGCACCACCTGTAAATAAACCTCTAGCTTCTCTAAGTCCTCTTTGATATTGAGCAATTTTAAAACCCATTGATCTAACAGGATCTAACTTAACAGCTCTATATCCAGCAAAACCTAAAAGTTCATCTGGTAATTCAAAAAACTCACCACGACGTGATGGTTTATCCATGGCTGCTTGATATAATCTTGTTAACTGTGGATATGAAAAAGGTAACATTGATTCTGCAAGATGATCAATACCAATTTTAATTTTATCACCACCTGGAGTATTATCATTCCATAATGCTCTACCATCATCTGTTACACCATTTCTTAATGTTAAATCTGTTAATGCTTCTGTGTAAATAGATTCAGATATAAATGGTGATGCAAGTTCACCGGCAGATTTAGCCATACCTTCTAATAAACCTTGCATTAAAACTTCTTCATCTTCAATTCCATTTTGAATATTATTTAATAAAGTTTGTAATGGTCTAATAGCTATGTCATATGCATTACCATGACTGAAATCAATGTATTTTAGTTCACCTGTTTCTTCATCTCTAATAGGTAAGATAGTTGAGTTTTCTGACCATTTAGGTAAGTATCTTTTAATAGCTTCAAGTTCTTCGTTGGTAACATCGTATAAAGATTGAAAACCTTTTTGTATTCCATAAGGGGCTGCAGCTAATACAGTTGTCATACCTAGTAATCTTTTAATACCAATGTTTCTTAACGCTGGATCTTTTATTTCTCTAATAGCTCTTTGACCAATGTTGGTTGTTGTTCTTAATATCTCAGACGGAAAAGACATGAAGGTACCAAGAGGTAGACGTCTCAATGCTCTAACAGTATCAGATACATAAGCATAGTTTGGAACTGTGTTTCTTACAATATCCGCTGCTTCATTATCTAACATCTCTTCTGTAAATTCTCTACCAGCTTTAATATATGCATTTTTTAATCTATATCTTTCAACAGCATAGTTAGCTATTTTAAACATATCGTCCTCAGCTGTGTATAAATCTTCAGCACCTTTCATGATAGCTTTAGCTCCACGTCCAGCTGAACCTAAAAGTTTTCTACCCATAGACTCTAATGGTTTTTCTAAATTTAAATTACCACCATAGCCTAGATCTCCTAATATATTTCTAAAATCGTTTACGTTTGTTTGTGAATTAACGACACCTAATCTTAAAAACTTTCTATATGCTTCTTGAAAATCTTGTTCGCTGTATTTGTAAGGTGTATATTTAGATGCAAATTTTTTAATACCCGTTCCTACATCTGTTGTTTTTAACGCTTCATTAAAAGCTTTAGCAACTATCGCAGGGTTTTCAAAAAAGATACCATTAGCTGCAGAAAATCCTGTTGCAGAAAATATATTTCTAAAGTGAGTTACCGGTGCAAGAATTGTTTTAGCCACCTGCGATGCAGCTTTTGGAAATAAAATTAAATTACGATAGCCCCATGTTGCTAGTTTCTCGACGCCTGTTGCATCTTTTCTTGGTTCAAATAAAAATTTTAAAATTTTACCACTCTCAGATAGTCCATCAGCAATAGCTCTTGTTGTATATTTACCTGCTAAAGGATTGATTGCATAATCATCTTTAAATGCGTTTGCTACATAGTCATCTAGTTTTACAATCTCTTGATTAGGTAATGCATTTTCTGCTGCGTTCCTAGTTCCAAAGAAAAAACCTTTGGTTCCTGGTGCAACGGTTCCTCCAGCTTGTTCTATTTCTTTTACAGCTTGTTTTCTAAAATAATCTTGATCATCTAATCTTTGAAACATTTGATTTTTTCTAGCAACAGAAGATAGTCTTGTCATACCATTGTATAATGAAAATCTAGGGTCAGACATTTCACCAAAAAATTCTCTAAATATTTTACTACCTTTACCAATAGGTTCTATAATATCACCTTTTCTACCAGCTCCTCTTAAAGCTGAGGTTCTTCTTTTACCTGTTAATATTTTACCTTCAGCATCTTTTACCAATACTTGTTTAAAAAATTTTTTAGTTAAGCCATCATCATTTTCTGCAGTTTTAGATGTGTATTTAAAAAATGGTAATTCGTTTGGTTTTTTAGCTGCAAGTGCAGTATCTATTAATCTATTTAATTGTTCATCTACTTGATTAACACTCTCAAAAGGTTTACCAGATCTAGCTGCGTATCTTACAAATAAATCTCTAGCATTTTTATAAGCTTCACTGGTTGGTGTATATCTAACAAATGGTAATACAGGTTTTTCCTCAAATATTCTGTATGTACCACCTAAATAATCTTTTACTCTTTGACCCATAATTGATTTCAAAGGTGTAACATTTGTCATATCACCACCCAGCTTAGTAGCTGTTGAAATAAGAGTGGTAAAAGCATTTCTTGCTTTACCTAGTGTACCAAACAATTGGTTAATCTCTGGTCTTTTTAATCCTTTTGTTTTTAATTTTTCTGTAAGATCAACTACTATATCGTCCTTGATACCTTTAGTTAGATCACCAGAGAACATAGCATCGTTAATAGTTTCAAGTATCTCTGCTTTTTCTTTACCTGTAGATTGATTAAAAATAGTTTTTACAGTTGGAAACATTTTATTTAATGGCTTGTCTATTTCTTTAACAAGTTTCATAGCTTCATTAGTGTCAGCCATAGTGGCTCCTTTTTCAGCCATCTTTTCTTCAAATATTTTTTGTGGTTTGGCACCTCTTGCTCTCACTGCACTAAATATACTATTAAAAAATCTACTTAGTTTTGAATTACTAAACTCAATATTCTTACCCATAGTAGCAGCTTCTTTAATACCTCTGCCTACACCATAAACAATAGGTGTAATAAACAAAGACTCTCCACCAAACTTAACTCTGTTTAATAACTTTCTACCAGCATCTTTTGATGGATCCGCTAAAGCTTCATCATCTAAATCTGTTGGTCCTCCTAATACATCTCCGATACTTCCTATATCTTCAACGTTTGCTACTAGCGTTTCCCCCGCTGCTCCGCCACTAACTGCGGCTGCAAATCTTAATTTTTTAGCTGACTTATTTAATTCATCTGCTTTGGTTGCACCTTTAATTAAATCTGGTCTTTTAAGATCTAAATACTTATTAGCTTTTTTACCTTGTAAAGCTTTTGTTGCCATCTTACGTGCAACATTAAAACCAATAGCTCCTGGTACACCAATCTGTACTAACGCTTCAACTAATCTACCTGCTGCTTTTTCTTGTGCTATCTCTTCAAATGGATTGATCTTATCAAAAAATACTTCAACGTCTGCTGCAAGATTTGTATCTGCACCTAGGTCAATTAACTCTGCTCCTAATGAAACTACACCTTCAGGTACTTTTATTATACCTGATGCTACACCTGCTAGTGCTGCACTAAAAGCATTTCTTTCATTACCTAATTCCTCATCACCTAAACCCATGAAGCCTTCTGGATCGAAATCTGTATCGTATGCCATTTAGCCTCCTAGTTTTGTATTAGTTCTTCAAATGTAATGTTAGATTGTTCTATGAATGGAGTTCCGTTTTCAGTTACACCAACTCTAGTGTAAGTATCTGTTATGTCATCGTAATAAACACCTGGGTTAACACCTTTTTTAAGATTACCTTTTCGAAATAATTTATTAGCTCTTGGTAATTGTATATTTACTTTAGCAGTTTTTAATCTATCATAATCATTTAATTCAAAGTTTGATCTATTCTTAGCGGTAGGCATGTCTTTCATGTCTCCTGATTTAACCATAGTCTCTGCATAACTAAATACTTTTTCTTCTGGTGAATCTGTTTTTAAGAATGGTGACTTAGCGTAACTAGATTCAATGTATTCGGACATTTTATTCTCTAATCTGTTAGTGTAATCTTCTACACTTTCATTTTCTAATTTTGGACCTATGACTATTTGAGCTTGTGCTCTTATTTTTTTAAGATCATCCTGACCTAATGCGTCAATAGCTTTAGCTCTTAATGCAAGATCTTCACTTCTTTGTGCTCTCTTGGCTCCAATCATATCTTTTATAGGACCTTTAGCTGCTTCACCTGCTGTTGCTAATAAACCTTTAACTCCTTTACCTTTAGGTGTTGCTGCTAATAAATTTGGTCCAAATTGTAATAAGAAGTCTGTTAAAGCTTCACCCTTGTCTCGTTGACCACCTCTATACAAATTCACTTGTCCTTGTATATCTTCTTCATTAAGTTTTAAATTTAAACCATCAGATCCATTTGCATAGTTACCTCTATCCACAATACCAGTCATAACGCCTGTACCGACGTTACCACCTTTTCTAAACATGGGTCTTTTTAATGTTTTCATTAGCCCCCTAGTCCAAAACCTCTATAGATACCTGCAAGCGTTGCTCCAGTTCCTAATGCTGTTTGAGCTAAAGATGGATCTGGTGTGCTAGTAATTTGTTGTGTGG
>Ga0213865_10001044_pt1 | contig 18302 bp, 18 predicted proteins | sample PICome_6_FD_160100 | JGI IMG/M metagenome (GOLD analysis project Ga0213865, IMG submission 160100) | Coastal seawater microbial communities near Pivers Island, North Carolina, United States - PICO282 | ecosystem: Environmental > Aquatic > Marine > Coastal | place: USA: North Carolina...
AAAACGGCCCCCATAGTCCAAATCCTTTGAACCATTTTATGATTTCAGCGGCATCCCTGAATAAAAAATATCCTGCAATTGCACAGATGATTAGGACGATAATTCCAAACCAAGCCCTCCATCTATAGAGATTAGGTTGTTGTTCTTTCATTTTTTGTAGGTTTTTTTGACCATCCATCAGATGAAGTTCTGATGGCTTTGGTAATTGAAGGTCGGAAGGTTTTCGTAGACTCTTCATCTTGATCTACTCCTCTTCTGATTCAGGCAATGATGACAACACATCTCCAAGCATTTCAGTTGCATCTTCGATTCGAGTCATGAGAGTCGTATCGGAAACTGAGCCTGGTCGGCCTAAATCCCACATCAATTCATGAACCATTTCAGTGGTAAGACGAGTCATTTTGAGTACCTGTGGGTCGATGCGTTCAAGGTGATCATCGGGAAGTATTGCTACCTGCTCAGGTTTCTCATCAAGAATTTCATCCATTACAGATTCAATCTCAGAAGCAATATTGTCTGCCTGAGTTTCAAGAATTGATTCCATGCCACCTGTTGATACAGACTTTGATTGGTCACTTAAATCACCTAACGCTTTCTTTTTCTTAAGCTCTTCAAACGAAGGACCAACTCCACCTTGGGCCTCATCTCCATCCTGAACTAAGCGATTTAGAGCAATTCGTAAAATGTTGGAAAGATCTGTTGCTTCAAGGTCCAAGTCAACTTCCATCCCATCCTCACCCATTTGAGTAAGAATTTCATTAATGAACGACTCATTAATTCGGTCTGGACCAACCAACCCTTTGAGCATAGGAAGGGCCCAACCGCCACCACCTGCCATCATTCCTACATCGAATGATCCACCTCCGCCTCCGACTTCAACATCCGCAGGTGGTGGGACAAATTGTTTGCGAGCATGTTTCCACAATTGCTCGATGAGTTTACTCATATCAACTGGTTTTCCAATAACTTCATGGATGCCTGCCTTTGCAGCAGTAAGTAAAAACTCATTCGACGTGCTTCTCGACAACATCACAATTCGACACTTGAATGCAAACTCTGGATCGCCCATCAATCGCTGAGAAGCATCGATTGCGTCTCCCGAACTCCAATCGCCTTCTAATAAGACAATTTCAGGCATTACTGCAAGAGCAGTCCCCTCTGCTTGACGCAATGTACCTGCACGTGTAACATCAAAGCCTTCTCGTTCAAGCGTGGATGCAAGAAGGGTTCTACGACCCTGATTCTCATCCGCAACGATGACTTTTGCCATGATGACCAACGAGCAACGGGAGGCTACGCTCTTTGAACCTCACCCTTGTTTTAGCCTCTTATGACATCTTCTGGGGCAATTTGACTCCATGCCATAATGCCTCCATCTAAATTGTAAAGGCGATTATTGTCAATTCCTGCTTGGATTAAGAACATGATTGCCATTTGTGAACGCATACCGCTTCTGCACATGACCACGATGTCCCCTTCATCAGGAACTTCTGATGCATGTGATGCGATGGTATCGTGAACTGCATGAAGGTCAAAACGATTCAATCGAATTTGGTCGAGTTCTTCGGAACTACGTACATCGATAATGAACGGATTCCATCCTTCGGATTGCTTTGCTTTTACTGAAGCCACATCAATTGATTGCATCATGTTCCCTGGATTTGAAGACCCTTCATCAATCTGTCTGTTCGACGGCATGCAATACTCTGGATCATCAAAGAGTTGTTGGACCGCTGACAAATCATGAATCTCCTCTCGGGTTTCTAAAGCCTCGAAGCGAAGCATTCGAGTCGACATTTCGAGAGCATCATACAAGAGTAATGAACCAATCAATTTGGTTTCTAATCCGAGAATTCGTTTGATGACCTCAGTTGCTTGAATACTGCCAACAACACCAGGAAGGACGCCAAACACCCCTGCGTCCGCACAATTCTGCAATGCTCCGGCAGGTGGCGCTTCGGGAAAGAGATCTCGATAACAGCGAGAATGTTCAGATGAAAACACAGAAACTTGTCCTTCAAAGCGGTGGATTGAACCGTAGATCCATGGAATAGACAGTAAATGGCAGGCATCATCAATCAAATATCGGGTTGGAATATTATCGGTTCCATCAACAACGACATCCCATCCTTGCAAGACATCAAGAGCGTTCTCTGGATTGAGACGATAAGGATAAAGTTCAATCTCAAGATTTGGGTCTAATGCGAGCAATCGAGCCTTTGCTGAGTCTACTTTCCTTGAACCGACATCCTCAGTTCGATGAATAATTTGGCGTTGAAGATTGGAAATATCGACGACATCATCATCGACGATACCAATTGTACCGATGCCTGCTGCTGCAAGATATAGGAGAACTGGACTTCCTAGACCACCAGCTCCGATGACAAGGACACGGGCTGAAGCCAGTTTCTCTTGACCTTCATGGCCAACATTGGGAAGGACGAGATGACGAGCATGACGTTGCATATCGACCATGCCCATCCCAAGCGTAGGTCTGTCAAATAGACATCGTTGCTCAATGGCCGTTCTCTTCAAGCCACTTTTCTGCATCCATGGCTGCTTGGCAACCCATGCCTGCAGCTGTAATCGCTTGCTTGTATCGAGTATCGACAACGTCACCTGCTGCAAAGACACCAGGTACGCTTGTCATGGTATGTTCATGGTGGACAATGTAGCCTTCATCATCAGTAGCAACTTGACCACCAAGGAAGTCTGTTATTGGTGTGTGGCCTATTGCAATGAATGCTCCAGTAACCGCAATATCTTCTGTGGATCCATCTCTTGGGTCCTCTAGAACTGCTCCTGTAAGTCCTTTCTCATCACTGAGCCATTCCTTGACTTGTCTGAAGGTTTTGATTTCGATTTTTGGATGATTTGCTGCGCGTTCATACATGATGGTTGATGCACGGAACACATCTCTTCGGTGAACCAAAGTGACCTTTGAAGCAAATCGTGTAAGGAAGGTTGCCTCCTCACATGCTGAATCACCACCGCCGATGACCATGACTTCCTCATCTCGGAAAAATGCACCATCGCAAGTTGCGCATGTGGAGATCCCACGACCTTTCTGTTCAGCTTCTCCAGGGGCGTTAAGCCAAATGGATTCTGCGCCAGTAGAGACGATGATAGTATGCGTGAGGAATTCTTCTCCTTCAACAGTGACCTTGTACGGGCGTGATGAGAGATCAACGCTTCCTACATTCTTATCCTGTACTTTGAGTCCAAATCGCTCTGCTTGTTCCCGAAGTTGCATCATCATCTCAGGACCTCCGATACCTTCAGGATAGCCCGGGAAGTTTTCGATATCGCTTGTGAGCATCAATTGTCCTCCAGACATATATCCAGCGAACATGAGAGGATTAAGCATGGCTCTTGCAGCGTACAATCCAGCAGTATATCCAGCAGGACCGGACCCAATTATGATGAGGTTGTGGACTTCAGACATTTGACTCACTCCCCGACCAACACCCCGACAGACTTGAACATTATCCATACAAATTCTGGAATTTTCCTTGTTCTTCTCTTAATTGGAGGATTTTTACTACGACGAGATGGTTTAAACGACGAAGACAAGAATCCTGCCGTACTATATCCTGAATACGCAACTCGTGGCGCAATGAAAGAAGGATTCGAGTGGATTGAATATCCGGAAGGAAGTGGGAATTTGTTCTATCGAAACCCATCTACTGGCCAATGGGTCAAAAATGACTGAACCAATTCTGCCTCTAATCTAAGATTGATAAGCGATAGGCGTGTGCTTAGACCCATGGACGTATTTTCACATTGGTTCATGGGTTCAGGAGCAACTCATGGACGAACCAAGTTTTGGGTTGCTGGAGCCATGGGTGTTCTGCCAGATCTTCTCGTCTTTATTCCAAATTCTTTCATCGTCGGAGATCGGCCCAGAGTTGATGAAAACACGGTTACTGCTGACTTGGGTTGGTATGCATGGGAAGCATATCAAGTCACACATAGCTTGGTTTGGATGACAATTGGATTCCTGTTTACTTGGATTTTTTTTGAGAAGCGAGGCGTATCTCGTCGTTTGTTTACCAACGATTCGCTCTCCGCAAGAGATGCTGCTATGTGGATGTGGTTGCCTTGGCTTATTCACATCATCAATGACATTCCAACACACACTGCAGCGTTCTTTCCAACACCATTCCTCGAACCATTCAGCGACATTCACTTTGATGGTTTACGATGGAGCACACCGTGGGTTTGGTTCACCAATCTCGCAATCATTATCGTAATATGGAGTTCGATTTTCATCAAGAAAAAGCGAATGAGTGCCTCATAGGAACGGCATCAAAGCATCAACTGCAGCCGTAGCATGAGGGCCCAATCGAGGTCCGATATGCTCTGGTTTTGCACCAGGACCAATGATTCCTAATCCAATTGGCTTGTTATGAACAAGTTGTAATTCCAGAATCGTTTTTACAACTGCTTGGCCCATTGCAAGTCCGTGGTCAGTTTCCCCTTTTTCGATAATTCCTAAGCAAAACGCACCTGCAACTTCTTCGTCCGATAGGACTCTATCGAGCGCGAGTGGTATTTCCATGCAACCTTGAACCCGAACAACATCTGTGATGGTGAGGTCAAGATCCTCGGCTTGTGAGGTGGCAATCGTAAGCATTCGTTCAATTTCTTCCGTGTGATACATAGCACATACAGCAACAATATTTTTCATAATTAATTCTCCTTTAGCAATCGTTCAACAGTCTCCACAATCATCATGGTTGTTGAATCGATTTCGATGTTTATGGCATCCCCAACCTGCTTGGAACCAAGTGTTGTCAGGCGGAGTGTTTCTGGTATGATGTGAAGGTCAAACTCATTTCCATGAACTTCACCGACTGTGAGTGAGATTCCATCGATACCAATGTATCCTTTTGTTTGAATGTATTTTTGAATTGAAGGTGGGGCCTTGATTTTCAATTGAGCCCCTTCACCAACATTCTCTGAATAGGTAAGCAATCCACGCCCAATAATGTGCCCTGATAGCAGGTGGCCTCCAACCTCATCGCCATATCTTAGAGAACGCTCGATATTGACTTCATCATTGGCAACTCGTTCTCCAAGAGTTGTTCGTTCCATGGTTTCAGGGATCACGTCAAAGGTCACAAGTTTGTCTTTTATTGAAGTTGCAGTTAAACAAATACCATCAATTGCCACACTTGCCCCAATAACGAGGTTTTGAGTATCTGGGCAGGCAATTGAAAACGTTGTAATTCCGTTTCCTTCTTCAATAGATTTGATGGTCCCCAATCCTTGAACAATACCAGTAAACATCACTGTTCACCGCCTTTAGCACGTGAGAGAATTCGAGCGATAATCTTCCTTGTTCCATCAAGATCGTCACTTAATCCCTCCACACGCACAACTTCTATAGAATCAAATCCTCGTTCCTGTAAGGCGCTTTTTATGCGGTCTTCGGCGTGTTCCTGATCATAACCCAAAGCGATGATATTAGGTTGGATAAGAGGTAAAATGTCGAAGATGGGAACATCTGGAGCATTTCCTATTCTCGCTTCATCAACCGGCTTTAGTCCTTCCACCATACGGCGTCTTAGGTCTTGATTGGTGACTGGTTCATGCTTTCGAATGCGTACTGTATCATCGTGGGCAACAACAACTGTGAGATGGTCCCCCAGAGCCTTTGCTTGCTCGAGATAATGGAGATGGCCTGCATGGAGAAGGTCAAAAACACCCACTGCCATGACCTTACGCATTGTCATCCCTCAGGTTCAAGCAGATGCATCTGCTTTTTGAGATTGCTTATGAAACGCAGCGATTACTTCCGCTCCTTCTAGGAACGGAATGTTCCTTTCCTCAGCCCATTGGCGAGCATCTGAAACAGAAAGAGCTCCATCTCCATCAGGCTGTAGCATTTCAGCACCGATTACGACAGGAACAAGATTTGCAAGTCGTGCGAGTCCGACTGCGAGTTCAGTGTGTCCTTGTCGAGTATCCAATCCGCCAGAAGATTCTCTGCAAACAGGAATATGACCTGGAGTCCTAAATTCAGCGCCCATTCGCTCCTGTGCCTCTGTTTCGCTGAGATTTTCTTCAAGCGCCGTCTTACTCAGTTCAGCAAATCGACGTGTTGTGAGAGCACGATCATGGTCAGTAATTCCCGTGTAGGTTTCTCTGTGATTTAATGAAAGAGTAAATGCAGAACGAGAATCATATCGCAAGTCATTGGTTTTCAAGACAGATAGAATTGGATATTCGTTCATTAGGGCGTCATGTGTGTGCAAGTCTTGAAGAAACGGAAGGCCAAAGACTTCTCCTACATCATGCCCTACTGCAAGAAACAGTAATCCTCCACAATCCTTCCGAAGTTGTCGCATTGTGCTCGGCTGAGCGTAGAGTGCTGGAAACAGTAAGTCTGTCTCTCCTTCTCGTTTATCTGAATCGAAGAGGCAAACGGGATTTCCATCACGAAACGCTTGCAATGCAGCCTCAATGTTATCGGACATAAACTGCGGTTTCTTTTCACCTTCATGAACCGTCGTATTGGAGAGTATGTACACAAATCCGGCAAACGGATGACGGAAAGGGGTTAATGCAGGGAACTGTTTGGCTTGGATTCGCGGGGTGGAATGATGGGAGTAAAATTGGGACCTGCTGGAGTACCTTTGTCATGCAAAGGACGCACGATTGTTGAAGGAATGGATGACATCATTGCTCTTGGTCTTGAGACCATGGAAGCGCAAACTGTTCGCCTTATCCAACCTCAACATTTCGAGCAATACTGGCAAGCAGGCGTTCTAGCAAACAAAGCGGATTTCGAGATGAACATTCACGGGCCATACTATGCAGAGCTCCTTGGAAATCGAGTTTCTCGTGGACGCTCTCTTGCAAAGATTGAGGCAACGCTCCAAGCAGCTCGAACGATCAATGCTCGCCACATTACACTTCACACTGGACACTACGGAGATTTTGGAAGAGGGACTGCTGCTAACGAACAAGTTGCTAACATCTTTTCCAGTGTTGTTCAACGTGTCCATGACATCTGGCACGATGATGAAGATGAATTCCCTGTGTTCCCTTGGATCAAAGACGGCACTCCGTCAAAGATTGGTGTCGAAACCTCAGGGCGCCAAGAATTGTGGGGCAGTCTTGAAGAAGTTCTTGAAGTGGTTAATCACGTCGAAGGAACAATTCCAGTCCTCAATATTGCGCATCTACACGCTCGTGGGCATGGACGTATGAAGACCTCTGAAGACTATGGTGAATTATTCGATGTGGTCCGTGAGTCCATCGGTACAAAGGAGTTCTATTGTCACTTTTCTGGAGTAGAACATCGAACTGGAAATGCGATGCACTACACTCAGATCAAGAAGTCCGATCTCAACTTTGAGCCCCTTGCAGAATTTATTGTCGAAGACGGAGGATGGTTAGATATCACCCTCATTTCCGATTCACCACTTCTTGAACACGATGCGATGTACATGCTGCAGAACATTGACAAAGCAAAGCATAAGCAACTCGAGCGAAAAGCCCGAGAAGATCGTCGAAGAGCACTTGCTGCTCAAACTGGAACGTCTGTTGAGGATCTTCAACGTCGAGAAGAAGAGATGGCAAAACTCCGACAAGGCGGCACCGCTGAACCTGTTGCGGAAGAACCCGTGGCAGAACCTGTAAAGGAAGAGAAAAAGCCAGAAAAGAAACCGACAAAAGCTGCTTCAAAGAAGAAGGAAGAAAAAGAGGACGATTTCTCCTTTGAAGAAGAAGATGATGATGATTTATTCTGATTCGGTGACTTCATTCCACATAAGAAACCAATTCTTGGACCTCAAATTGTAGGCAATGCACATAAGTGCAAGGATAACGAGGATTAATCTCATGGCACATATCACAGTTTTAGGATTAGGTAATTGGGGAACGGCAATTGCACGACTTTGGCTACTAGAAGGCCATCATGTGAAAGGATGGACAATCGAACAAGAAGTCTATGAGTCCATCATGATGGATGGCGTGAATCGAAAATATCTCCCTGATCAATCTGTTGAAGGACTGGATGTGACAATGCGTCTTGAAGAAGCGATGGAAGGCGTTGAAATTGTTGTCCTTGCAATTCCATCCTCAGTGATTCTCAACGTTGTAAACGATGTCATTCCTCATCTCAGACCAGGGCATGTTCTTCTCGACTTAGCCAAAGGACTTGCTCCTGGTAAGCGTCTCATCTCAGAAGCCATTCATGAATCACTTCGCGGAGCAGGTTGTTCAAACCCTCTTGCGGTGCTTACTGGACCAACCATTGCTCCTGAAGCAGCAAGTGGTGTGATGACGACTGCTCTTGTAGCGTCAGAAGATGTTTCAGTAGCCAAGCGGTTAGCAGAGACACTTTCCACACCTACGCTTCTCCTTCATGCTGCATCAGATCCAGAAGGCGCAGAACTATGGGGGGCGTTCAAGAACGTTGTCGCACTTGCTTGTGGACTGGTTGATGGTTTGAAGACGACTGGTACTCTTGGCGGTGATAACCTGAAAGCTGCAATATTTAGTGCTGGATTCAAAGAAGGATGTATCCTTCTCCCACTCCTAGGAGCAAAGGCAGAGGTTGCATTTGGACCTGCAGGTCTTGGAGATTTGTATGTTACATCAACCTCTCCATTTGGTAGAAATAGATCAATGGGAGAGAAACTTGGAACTGGTTTATCCCTCGAAGAAGCCCTTGAAGAAATGACAATGGTTGCGGAAGGTGTTCGTGCTGCTCGTATGTTTAGGGATCGGGCGATCGATCAATCAATCAGCATTCCATTCACAAAAGCACTGAACACTCTACTTGACGGTGATATCGATGCAGAAGAGTGCTGTCGTAGAATGGTTCTCTTAGGCTAAGGCCGATTTCCTCATATGTTGGAAGTTTATGCTCTGTACATGGCAGATGACCCAAGCACGGATTTGGATGAATTTGAAGCGGGTCTTTTGGAATGGTTGGTTCAATCAGATTTTCATGTCGAACCATGGTCTACATCAAACGCTGCAAAAGCATTCAAAGTTGATGAAGACACCATTTACGAGGCTGTAGCCTCTCTTTCTCGTAAAGTTCCTAATCGAATTCAGATCTTTTACAAGAATGGTGCATTGCACATTGCAGCGGATTGAATTACTCAACATCGGTTGAAGTTCCTCGCTTCTTCCACAACTTGATCATACCTTTCAACCATGTTGGACGGCGAACGTCTCCTTCATCAGTTACGAAAGAGCGAATCATAAGAGAGAGGAGATCAATGACAACAACGACAACGAAGATGATGATCAGCAGAGCTAGGACCTTATCATATTGCAAGAATTTCAAATACGTCGTAATGTAATACCCGATACCGCCTGCACCTACAATTCCGATAACCGTTCCGTGTCTCACATTGTATTCGAACATGAACATCAACTGACTCAACAGGTGGTTTCCAGTTTCTGGAATCACCACTGAAACGACAGTACTTGAATGCGAAAGGCCCATTGCACGACTCACTTCCAAACAATCACTTGGCATACCTTCGAAGGCTTCATACTGTAACTTTCCGAGATATCCTACTGTGTAAAAGGTCATTGCCAGAACACCTGCTAACGGACCAAATCCAATGATAATGACAAAGAGAATTGCCCAAATAAGAGAAGGAAGACTTCTCGTTGCTGCTAAAATAAATCTGAAAGGAAGCGCTACATAGAGAGGGACAAGATTTCGAGCTGCGAGAGATGAAAGGCAAAGCGCTCCTATGAACCCCAGCATCGTAGAAACAAAGGCGATTTTGATTGTCTCCATCATTCCAAGATACCCTACAGAACAGAATAACTCGATGTCATTTTCACAGACAGGGTAAGACTGAGCTTCTAGAACAGACCAATTCGGAGGCCACATGCTTTCCTCAATGAAGATAACGAGATTGTTCATCCCCCCTTCGAGTCTCCCCCAATCATCGACGAGATCGTTGAGGACAACCCATGCCAATAAGAGCAGAGAGAATATTGCAATAATCCACCCACCTCTCATTCCTCTTCCTCCACGGATTGTTCCCACTCTTCCAATGAGTAATCATGCAACTGATTGTCTTTAATGACCCAAATTCGCGTAGCAAATAATCGAACGTTCTCTTCGTGATGCTCCACCATGATTATCGAGGTTCCGTCTTCGAGCAGTTTCTGCACTGCTTCGATAACAATCTCTACATTTTGATGATCAAGTTCGCTAAGAAATTCATCAGCGAGGAGAAGTTGTGGCCGTTGGGCAAGAGCTCGAGCAGTTGCTACGCGTCGAAGTTGGCCCCCCGAGAGGCGACGGACTGGTTCTTTCAATTTGTCTTCGATACCAAGTGCTTTGACCGCTTCATCAACCCGATTTCTGCGTTCCTCGAACATTGTTTTTGAAAAGGAAATGCTTGCCTTTGCTCCAAGAGCAACATTGTGCCGTACACTCGCATGTCGGACCAAACCAAGTCGTTGAGGGATGTATCCTAGGCCACCCTTTTTCTTGGTGTGAAGCATAATATCTCCTTGAAGTGGTTCAACCAGCCCAGCAATTGTCCGAATCAACGTCGTCTTACCTATTCCTGAGGGGCCAAGCACAGCAATGATTTCACCAGGAAGGACTTGCGCAACGACATTATTGACCAATGCGTCGTTGTAACCAATGTCCACGTTTTTCAACTCTAATACTGGTTGCTTTGTTGACATCTTACTTCCCTCCTTTTGCCTTTGCGCCGACTGCCTCTTTTTTCATTAACCTAGACTTATACAGCTTTACGATGAGGCCTCTATCTCGTATTTTGTGTCGAAATATGTCGAAATGCCTGGTATAGAACCGATGAGGTTTCCATAAATTCCCATGTGTTCCTGTGTGTTTACTTCCACAAGACCTCCAGTGTTGAGAATATTAGCCAGGATTTGATCCCCACATTCTCCTTTAGACTGATTCGAATCAACGACGTGTGTGCTCAAATCGTAGCAACCTGTGTAGTTCTGACCCATCATCGGGTAATCTTCAACATACATTTCGTTGTTAAGTGAAAGAATCGCATTTAGAATAGCAGTTCTGGTTTGAACATCGAGTTTTTCAGGATTGTACATTAACGGATGAGATGGTGCTGAGCCGTATGAAGGAAGCAATATGTATTCTTCTTCAGCAAGACACCAGTCCTCGTTATCGGAGGCGTTGTCGTTTCCACAATAACTTGAGATTGTTGAATCCTTAACGAATGCTACATCTCCGACTCCTTCGGACAAACAGCGAACTGCTCCTGAGTAAGAGGAATAAGGCGTTCCAGAGTCTGGAATGCTGGCATCGTCACTGAAGTAGGAATAGATGGTTGATCTTAGCGACTCAATATCATCTTGTGAACCAACGACTGGGGCATATCCCTCTGAAATGAGGAAGCCCATAGGAAGAAGCATTCCCGCTGACTTCAACCATCCTGTATGGCAAGAAGTCTTTCCTTCAAGCATTGCAAATGGATCGGTTGAATCGTCTCCATCGAGGTAAGCATTTGCGATATCGCTTCCATTTCGAACAACAGCATGTGCATCGTAGTATGTTCGGCCATCTGATTTGGTATCTGCAGCCATTGCAGCAAGGCCGTATTCTTGCCAACCCATCCATGCAGCTCCACCATCCATGAATGCAATGTCAGCATTTCCAAAGCGAAGGGCTTCAATGATTGAGCCCTCTGAGGTAACAGGGTAGAGTGTCACTGTAACACCTGTTTGTTCAGCAATATAATCTGCGAGAAGTTGAGGATTCATGTCGACATCCGTATAATCATCCTTGATTTCAAATGCAATACGAATATTGGAAACAGTCGGGCTGACTGTATCTGTTATGCTGTATTTATCGCCAAAGTAGGACTCAATTCCAGGAACATCCTGAACGAGAGCACCATACGAGGACAAGTGATCAATTGCGGTTGTTCTGACAATAGAAGGCGTGTTAAGGACAGATGAAAGAATTGAAGCCCCCTCTGTTGAGTCTTTCATTGCAACCAATGCATCTTGAATCAGGGTCACTTTTTCGCTGTCAAGAAGTTCCGGATTGTACATGACTGGGTGAGATGGAGCTGAACCATAAGATGGAAGCAAAACATACTCTTCTTCATCAAGACACCAATCTTCGTTGGCCTGCGGGTCTGTATTTGCACAATAGGAAGTAACGGATGAATCCTTGACAAAAGCGACATCTCCAACGCCTTCAGAGAGACAACGTAATGCTCCAGAGTAGGAATAGTAAGGTGTTCCCGAGTCAGGAATACTGGAATCTTCGCTGAAGTAATTTAGAATCGTTGAACGGACGGATTCGATATCATCTGAATCACCTATGACATTTGCATATCCGTTACCGATAAGATGACCCATTGGTAGAAGCATTCCTGCTGATTTCAACCATCCTGTATGGCAGGATGTCTTTCCTGCAAGAAGAGAGAAAGGATCTGTAGAATCATCGCTATCAAGACTTGCCGTAGCCATCTCAGAATCTCTCAAGACAACTGCATGAGCGTCATAGTACGTCCGTCCATCTGATTTTTGGTCAGCAGCAAGAGCGTCAAGACCGTATTGTTGCCATCCAATCCAAGCAGCAGCCCCGTCCATGAATGCAATATCAGCGTTTCCAAATCGAAGCGCTTGAAGAGTCGCCCCCTCAGAATCGATTGGATACAATTCAACATTTATACCGAGAGCATCTGCCAAATAATCTGCAAATCGTTGTGGGTTTTCGTCAACATTTGTGTAATCATCTTTCAAGTTGAAAGCAACAGTCAATGTTTCTTTATCATCATCATCATCGTTACCTATGCATCCGGCAACAGAGGTAATCAGAACCAAAAAGGCTAGCAGTAGTGTTTTTTTAGTTTGAGTTCGCATGTAGAGGCCCTTCGTTTTCGGCCCCCCTAAAAAAGGAATGTACATAAGGTTTCGTATACCCTAAACTTCCGAATCCAACCACTCGGAAACAAGCATTTCAGCAAACGGATCGGACGATAATGCTGGATTGCTGAAGTCTGGCCTGACTATGACTACTAAATCGAGAACACCACCCCATCCTGGCACTCCTGCGATGACAACTTCACCTATTTTTGTCCCATCCGAATTTGTACCTGATGTCGCAAGACAATCGTATACCCAGACATTCATTTTTACGTCTCCTGATGGAGGTCGGAATGTATGTTCTTGAGCGTTCACTCTCTGTTCAAGCTTGAAATCTTCGCTGTCTATTGGGACCCAAGATATTCGTTGGTCGACAATATCGATTGCTTGTCGCATACGTTCATTCTCAAGACCTAAAAGAGAAGAGATAGCGAGGGAAGATTCCACTTGACTAAACGTCCCAAATTGGTGTGGTGTGCGAATGCTTAAACTCTGAACAACTGCAAAATTAGTTGGGCCTGAATAAGAGTCATCGAATAGAATCCAGGTGTATTGTTCACTTGCAGGCCATGCTGGAGCATACGGGTTCTCCTTTGCAAACGGTTCCCCCCATTCCTCTGGTGAACGTGGTTTATCGGAGGGCAGCAATCCAGATAGTCCTAACATCAAGAATACAATGAATACTGCAATAAGTCGTTCATTCCGATATTCTTTCCAATCAATCCTTCCTGCTGGACTCGAGAAGGACAATATGAACATAAGCGGTATAAGTATAATCAAGCCATAAGGCATTAGCCACAAAGCAGCAATACTTGCGAGAGCAAAATACGAGGTTTTTGAACCAAGAAATTGGTCGAACGGTTCTGCATTTTCTCCCTGTCTCCATCGATGAAGAGCGTAACTAAGCGGTATTGAAACGAAAACGAGAATGAAGCTAGCAACGCTTGCAATCAATCCCATAATCCATGATTAACATCCTCCATCATATGTATTTGGGAACTTCATTAGAAAAACAAAGCATTTGAGTGATGTGACGGGAGAGCCGTATCATGGCAGACAAGGATGTGATGCGATTTTCATCCGTGATGTTTCGTCATAAAGTACCAGCCCCAACTTGGTACAACCCTTTCAAAAAGCAACATGGGGCAGGAATCGCAGAACTCAATTTGACCTTGAAAAGTGGCCAAATAGTCGGTCTTGTGGGTACAAACGGAGCAGGAAAAACGACTTTGCTGAGGATGATGAGTGGTGTTTTACCCATCGAATCAGGGAACGTAACGACAAATGGAACGATTCTATCCAGCCAAGAGTTGCGGAGACGTGTTGGGTTTATGCCCGAACATGTGCGATGGTCTGGTCATGAATCAGTTGAACAGACGCTTGTTGAGTTTGCGTTACTCCGTGGTTGTTCAAAAGATTCAGCCTTGGAGATTCTTGGCGTCATTGGATTAAGGAACAGAGCATCATCGCCTCTGGATTCATTGAGCCAAGGGATGAGGCAACGGCTTTCGCTTGGAATTGCATTGCTAGGGACACCAGATGTTCTCGTTCTGGATGAACCATTTAATGGAATGGATCCTGTTGCAATTGATGCATTCAAGCGTTTACTTCAATCTCTTGCTGCTAAGGGAATTGCGATTGTAATTTCAAGTCACCATTTATTTGAATTGGACCAACTTATCGACACACTTGCTTTGCTTCATAGAGGCCAGTTAGTTGCTCATGGAACAACGGTTTCGATCCAAGAAAAATTAGGCTTTGAACAACTCACAGAAGTCTGCTTAGACTCAGAGTTACCTGAGAAGTTGATGAAACATCTTGACATCTTAGAACATTCATCTACAACTTTGAAACACCACATGATACTACAATCAGTTCCAAAAAATCTGCTGAATGACATCGTAGAATCGGGGATTGGCGTCATCACTTGGAGAGAAATTCAACCTTCACTCATTGAGTTGCTTTGTGCTGCAACAGGCCTTGATCGACAAAGCATAGGTATGGATGTTGAAAATAGCGCATGGCTACCTATGCGAAGTTTACAGGGGGAAGAAGAATGAGCCCTTCAGCCCGAATGTGGAAACTGGTCATGAACGTCTTTCAAAGGCGGGTATTATCAACTCGAATGTTGATCATGTTACCGATTCTGTTCCTATTTATTCCAGGGATGGCGTGGGGTTTCTCGGATCCAAACATCCAATTGCCGGCCGATCAGATTCCTGAAACCGCATCTGAGACGATGTTCTTGGCAAGTATCGGTATAGTCTTTGCAGGAACTATGGCAGCAGTTTTGTTGGCTCATGATGGCATCAGTAGAGACAGACAAAGCGGAGTTCTTGAGTTACGCCTTTCTCAACCAATGCCTCGATGGAGGCAATCAATGATTCTTGTTCTTGGAAACTGGTCAAGTATCACAGTTCCAGTAACTGTCTTGATGCTTATTTCGATGTGGCTTGTCGGTTATCGAAGCGATATGTGGATTTCCGCTGGCGATGCGATGGTCTTCATCTTCGCTGCTTGGCTGGTTTTGCTTTGGTACACAGTCTTCGCTCTACTCGCATCAAGTATGGCTAAAGAACAAGGATCTGCAATTGCATTTTCGATCGGATTATGGTTCCTCTTTACTTTGTTATGGGTGTTATTTACGACCCTCGTTGCTGCCCTCAATGGCGTTGCTGTTGGTGAATCAAAGGATGCTTCCTATTCTGTTTTTGAAGGTCGTCTCGATTTGCTTTCTCCAAATGGAGTGTACCATCATTTGCTTGAAACTCGATTGGATGGTGTCAATAGAGGCGTGTCCCCTGCTGGGGCTTTTCTAGCAGCATTAGCTTGGACATTTTTCCCTTTATTATGGTTTACAAGACGTATCAAACGCCTCGTGCCTTGATGTTTTCCAACCAAGACTTCATGAATAGAGTCGTACTCGTCATGTCATGATTCCCGTACTTGTGATGCTATTGCTTTCAATTCTCACGCCAACAATAGAGACCTCAACGTTGGAAAATGAGGAACAGCCACAAGCAACATCTGGCCGACAAGGAAGCCTTGATGTGGATTGCAGTGGCTATACCTTTGAAGACCTCTTCGAGTATGATTTTGCACTGTTCAATCTAGATATCAATGATGACTGGGCGACTGGGGCTATGGAAGCTCAAGCATGGGTCAATGGAAGCAAATCAGCAGTTGTTCGAGACAATCTTGACGGTTTATTTGACGGAGTACCGGGGGGTGCTGATGATTGGATATCGACAGACGAAAGAGAAGCAGTCCGCTCTATTGGCCCCAAGTGTATAGCAGACATGGAAACTCGTCTGGGAATACGTGAGGGAATTGCTCACCGAGGCAGTGTAGACTGGAATGATCTTGAATTCGTCGAAGATGGTATCGCTTTGGATGAAGTCAACTTAGTTCCAGAAGGCCATTCTCAAGAACGCTCATGTAGCAGCGCACTATCTGATCCAGGATGCAAAGAAGTGCCTGTTACTGTTACTGATGATTTAGAGATTCACCTGATGACCAAGGCAGGAGAAAGCAACAACGTTCGGTTTGATCAACTTCCAAATCAGGGTAGTTCAAATTTCACTTTGGCAATGAATATTACAAATATCACAGATGCTCGACTTGTTTTGACATTCCCTGTCGAACAAGGACTCAGAGTAGCGGATTTGGGATTCTATGATGATGGTGTTTTACAGGAAGATCTGGAAGCTCCAATCAGCGAATTCTTGCCAGATGGCCGACTAAGGATTGTTGCAGATGTGGATTACCCATTGGGTTCGTATCCGATGGTTCGAAATATGTTCATCGATTTTACAACAATGGCACCATTCACCAATGAAGTACCTGTGTGGTCTTCTAGTGCGCCTGCGGAAGGGACCATTATTCCATTAGGGGTCACTTCTGGAGAGGAACTTGCTTCAACTCAAACTGGGATGTGGGTTGTTGACGAAAGCGGATGGAACTTACGATGTAATTTCTCTTCAGCGGATGAGGCCAATGGATGGTCTGTTAGGATGGATGAAGATGCAAGTCTGTTTGTTACGGCTGGCGGAACATCGGCTACAGCTCAGTGTGCTGGAGTCGATGCATATGGTGCAGAAACAGTAGAACATCGTAACTACACATTTGGAAAAGTATTGACCGTTGTTGTAGCAACAGTAGTGGATGATGAAATCCGTATTACATGGATTCCTACAAACCTCGTAACTTCGTTGACTATCACTGCAAATGCTTACCAAGACACACGCGTAGGTCCGTCTGTCACTCAAATCATTGAAAATACGAACGACATTAGTTTGTCTCTTACAGGAATGAGCCCTGGGGAAGTAATGATTCAAGGTACTGCTACTTCCCAAGGCATGCTAGATTACAATTTCTTAATGGATTTGGGATTGATTAAGCAAAACACCCCTCCAACTATTTCTGTCGAAACCAATCTACAAGGAGAGGAAGCAGAATGGAACCTTGATGGACTCAAATTTACACTCTCAGGGAATGTAATCGATCCCGATGGCCAAGAGGTGACTCTCATGTTGTGGATATGTGACGGAACAACTACAAATTTCGATAGACAAAACCTTGCTTGGGAGATTCAGGTATCCATCGCAAATTGTATTCAAAATGATGTACAATCACCTTATGATATTATCATCAAAGCAACTGATGAATCAGGAGGAGAGACGACCAAACTACTTCAGGTTGTAGATCCAAACGCTGGTGCTGTTGACAACAGCGGAGATGGTGGTTCGGATGGAGACGATGATGAAAGTTCAGGAATCCTTCCTGCTCCAGGTCTTATCGCTACACTGCTAATCGGTTTAGTGGCTGCTGGATGGGTATCTCGACGTCAAGACTGACCAACAGTATCAAACATAGTGTGTCGTCAGGTTGGAGTTGAGAGCCATGTTTAGAGGTGTAGTTGACCGGGCGAGTCACGAGTTAGGTCTACTGGTAACATTTAGCGGCTCTTCGCCTGCATTAGGCTCAATTATTGTTCGAGAGGAAGACGGCCACTACATCGGAAAAGTCGATGCAGTTCTTGGTTCGACAGAATCGCCACTCGTTCACATTGCCCACCTTGATCGCAAACAGGACAATGACCAATTCATTGGTTCAACCGTAACTGTTAGAGCAAAAAAGGAACGTGAAGATCGTCCTCAAAGAAGGGAGTTCAGAGAAGAGCGCCCAAGCCGAGAACGTTCATTTGATCGAAGAGACAATAATTCTCGTGGAAGAAATGATAGAGAACGATCTGATTGGATTTGTGCTTCATGCGGAAACGATAATTTTGCTTTCAGAACAGAATGCAATAGTTGTGGGAAATCAAAACAAGGGAACGTTCAGGAACGTGGCAGTTCATTCAGAAACGATCGTGGGGGAAGAGGTCGTGATGACCGAAGAGGCCGAGATGACCGAAGAGGTCGTGATGACCGAAGAGG
>Ga0213865_10001045_pt1 | contig 18292 bp, 17 predicted proteins | sample PICome_6_FD_160100 | JGI IMG/M metagenome (GOLD analysis project Ga0213865, IMG submission 160100) | Coastal seawater microbial communities near Pivers Island, North Carolina, United States - PICO282 | ecosystem: Environmental > Aquatic > Marine > Coastal | place: USA: North Carolina...
TGCTGGCTTTTTTTAATGAAAATATCGGAGAGTACCCTTATAAACAATACTCTGTTATTCAAGGAGGAGATGGGGGAATGGAATATCCCATGTGCACACTCATCACTGGGGAGCGGGAGTATAAAAGCTTGTTTGGCGTTACCGCTCATGAATTGGCGCATAGTTGGTTTCATCATTTGTTGGGTACGAATGAAGCAAAATACGCTTGGATGGATGAAGGATTTACTTCTTTTTATGATATGCTTTGTGAGTCAGCAGTCTTAGGAACAGATGATCCGTATTCCAGTTTTTATAGTCGCTATTACCAGCTTGTTAATTCTGGTGTTGAGGAACCCTTAACAACTCACGCAGACCGGTTTCAATATAACTTTGCCTATGGGATTGCTAGTTATTCAAAAGGTGCTGTTTTCCTCGCTCAGCTTGGATATATTATTGGTGCAGACAACCTCAAGAAAACAATAAAAAGATATTATGAGGTGTTTAAATTTAGTCATCCCACACCGAATGATTTTAAGCGTATTGCAGAAAAAGTTTCTGGCATGCAACTGGAGTGGTATCTCAACGACTGGGTTCGCACAACAAATACCATTGATTATGGAATTCAGCAAGTTGAAGAGAAAGGCCAAAAAACAAAGATTACTTTAGAGCGTATTGGGAATCTACCGATGCCTGTTGAAGTATATGTGGAAACGTTTGAAGGATCTACTTTTTATTACTATATCCCATTACGGATGATGCGTGGAGAAAAGTCGTTTTTAGACCAAGAAGTCACTAAGTTAAGTGATTGGTCTTGGGCGAATCCAACCTATCAATTTGAAATCGAAAATCCTTTGGCTGATATTAAGGTTATTCGGTTGAATCCAACAGGGCTTAAGGCAGATGTGAGTCCAAACAATGATATTTACATGATAGAATAATGGCTTCTTTTCCTAAAAAAATACGCATTACAAATGAATCGCAACTTCAAACGTTATTCGATTCAGGAAAAAGCATTTCTTCTGGTGGAATTACGTTAAAATATATCCATAGTCAGACCGAATTTAAAGTCGGTTTTTCTGCACCGAAACGTCTACATACAACTGCTGTTACAAGAAACTTACTCAAACGAAGAATGCGAGAATCCTTTCGGCTTCAAAAACATATACTCGGCGATTCTTTTTCTGGAATCGGCTATTTTATTTACAATAAAAAGGTCGTAAAAAGCAGTAGCGAAATTAATCAAGCATTTACAACGCTACTGACGAAGTGGAAGGATTCCGAAACATAGCAATGTGAGGAATGCCATCTTCAAGATAAGTATCACCAACAGAAACAAAACCATTGTTTTGATATAATTTTTCGAGATGATATTGGGCTGATATTTTTATCTCTGTTTGATCTCCTAATTCTTTGATCGAGCGCTTTACGAGTTCATCTCCTAATCCTAACCCACGATGTGATTTTTTAACCACAGCTCGACCAAAAGAATGTTGATCAAAATAATCGCCTGGCTTAAGAAGACGGCTGTGGGCAACTAAGAGATCCTTGTCATAACCCAACAGATGCTTTGCGATCTGATCTTTGCTATCAATGTCTTGATAAACACAATCTTGTTCTACAACAAAAACCTCTGATCGCAAAGCAAGGATTGAATATAAAATATCTATTGTGAGTTCACTCCAGTTATATATTTTCCAATCGAGTTTCATGTATCAATCTTGTCGATTCTTCGTTGGTGTCTTCCTCCTTCAAAATCAGTTGATAAAAAATGATCAACGATTTCTTTTGCTTCTTCCAGAGAAATAAAACGTGCTGGTAAACTTAAAATATTAGCATCATTATGTTGGCGGGCAAGGGTAGCAATATGAGAATTCCAGCAAAGAGCAGAACGTATACTTTTGTGTTTATTTGCCGTCATATTAGCACCGTTTCCACTACCACAGATAATAATCCCTATATCAGATTTCTGATTAGATACATCCTCGGCAACAGGGTGGATCGTATCAGGATAATCCATACTATCTTCATCATCAGTTCCATGGTTGATAACAGTGTGCCCTTGTGTAGTTAGATAAGAAAGTAATTCTAACTTATAATCTGTTCCAGCGTGATCGTTGCCAATAGAAATGTTCATGGGTTTTGTTTATTACAAAATTAGCTAACTTTTTTGTTGATAGGAATGTTTATAAACTCAGGGTTATCAACAAACTTTACCTTTTGTTTGTTTATCAAATATTTTATTGTTTTTAACTGACATCTTCTAAACAGTTATTCCTATGTTATAAACAACTAATATAAGAAGGAAAATTAGAGTTATCGTAGATATTAACAAGCTATTATAATCACTAAAATATTATTTTAAAAAGATAGATGATAATGATAAATAGAATAAAGTTGATAATTCACAAAAGCTTTTAATCAGTTCAAGATTTAAAGTTCTAAATTGCATCTTCTAAAACATGGAAAAAAAACACAAAACAAAAGATGCGATTCTCAACATTTTGATCCAACAAAATGGAAGCCCACTCAACTACAAACAAATTTGTAGTCGTTTGTCAATCCATGACCCAAGCGGAAGAAATCATATCGCCAAGTCTTTAAAAAAATTAAAAAATAAAGGGTTTATAGAAGAACAAGGAAAAGGAAAGTATTTTGTTAAACCTTCTTCAAATCTTCATGAAGGAATTTTAGACGTGAACAGTCAAGGGAATGGATATCTCATTTCAGATGAGTTTGCGGATGACGTGTTTATTGATAGGCGACATTTTAATAAGGCATTTCATGGCGATACGGTCTCTTTCAAAATCATGGTGTCAAAAGGAAAGCGAAGAAAACAAGGAATTGTTGTTTATATCATTAAAAGGCAAAAAACACAATATGTAGGGATAATCGAAAAATTTGATGATACTTTTTCTGTACAACCAAAAAACATCAATCTTCCCTTTTTATTATCAAAAGAAAATCTAGGAAAAGCAAAGTTGGGAGATGTTGTTTTGGTTTCCATACAAGAATGGAAACGGAAATCCAACTATCCACAAGCTGTTGTTAATGAAATTTTAGGTAGACCCGGAAACCATGAAACAGAAATTCATACCATAATGGCGACCCATGGATTGCCATGGAATTTTGATAAAGAGGTTGAGAAGTATGCAACGCAACTCAAAACAGAGATTAGCAAAGATGAAATCACAGCACGCAGAGACTTTCGAAATGTCTTAACGTTTACCATTGATCCAAAGGACGCGAAAGATTTTGATGATGCGATATCATTCAAAGTCCTTTCAAAAGATTTATTTGAGGTTGGAGTACATATTGCAGATGTCTCTCACTATGTTCAACCTGGAAGTGTACTAGACAAAGAAGCATACCAAAGAGCCACTTCGATATATTTGGTGGATCGGGTAGTGCCGATGTTGCCAGAGAAATTATCGAATCAAATCTGTTCCCTTCGACCAAATGAAGAAAAGTTAACGTTTTCTGCTGTTTTTGAAATCACCACCGCTGGTGAAGTGAAGTCAGAGTGGTATGGTAAAACAGTGATTTTATCAGATGCGCGCTTTGCTTATGAAGAAGCGCAACACATAATTTCGTCACAATCCAATACAATCCCATCTAAGATTTCCTTAACATCAACTGAATATATAGTTAATGATGATGTTTTTCAAGCAATTCAACACTTACAAAATATCGCGTCTACAAGAAGAAAAAATCGCCTCAAAAACGGAGCAATCAATTTTAACAAACAAGAAGTTCGCTTTGCTTTAGATGATAAAAACAACCCAAAAGCGGTCTTGGTAAAAGAAAGTAAAGCAGCAAATCACCTGATTGAAGAGTTTATGCTTCTCGCAAATGAATCTGTTGCAACCTATATCGGCAAACGTAAGCAAGCACCACCTTTTGTTTATCGTGTTCATGACGAACCTGATGAAGAAAAGCTAGCTCAATTTGCACGAATTGCTTTTGGGTTGGGATATAAACTCAACTTAAACACACCAAATACAATTGCAAAATCAATCAATTCATTACTCCAACAAATCGATAAAAAGCCCGAAAAAAATCTGCTTGATACTTTAGCCATCAGAAGTATGAGTAAAGCGATTTATACCACACAAAATATAGGACACTACGGCCTTCATTTTTCACATTACACTCATTTCACATCTCCGATAAGGCGGTATCCAGATGTAATTGTTCATCGCTTATTACAGCACTATCTCACTCAAAAAACCCTTCCAAAAACAGACGACTTAGAGCAACATTTAAAACACTGCACAGATCAGGAAATTCTCGCCACCAAAGCAGAACGCGATTCCATAAAATTCATGCAAGTCAAGTATATCTCAAAACATATTGGTTCAACACAAAAAGGATCAATTTCAGGAGTTACAGAGAGGGGTGTTTTTATTGAATTAGTGGAGAGTAAGTGCGAAGGGTTTGTTCGCATACAAGACCTACCGGATGATTACTATTATTATGATGCAGCCCAATTAAAGATGATTGGTCAACAAACCAAAAAGGAGTATCAGCTCGGAGATCCTGTTCAAGTCACGATCGTAGCAACAGATTTAATTAAGAGACAAATTGATTTATCCATTGCAGACGATTAGTTTTATGTAATTTTGAATAAAGCTTACCCATGAATAATTTTAGGCTTGTTTTCTTTCTGTTTTCTGTAAGTGTTTTTTGCCAACAAAAAACAATAGGAGAGTTTACAGAACTCATCATCAAAGACGGATTACACGTTACGCTGATATCAGGAGATAAAAACGCAATTTCCATAACAAGTAAAAACAAAAAAGGCGTAACGGTAACGAATAAAGATGGCCGGCTCAAAATCAGTATGAAACCTTTTCAGACTTTAAAAGGAATTGACGCGAACATTGAGTTATTTTTCACAGGCGACATCAGCAAAATAGATGTAAGCCGCGGGGCTTATCTTTCCGTTCTAGACACGCTCCAAACAAAAGAGCTGCATATTCGCAGCAGGAAAGGAGCAGAAATCGAATTAAGTTTATTCGCAAAAAAAGTAAACTACACCGCAAATACAGGCGGGAAAATTATCGTAGCGGGAGAGGTAGAACAACAACAAATCCGCATATCATCAGGAGGAATGGTAGACGCACAACGAACCTTATCAAAAGAAAGTACTGCACAAATCACATTTGGTGGATCATGCGAGGTACAATCAACATCTCTATTTGATCTCACAACACGATTTGGAGGAGTAGCCAGGGTTTACGGAAACCCATTAAAGACGGTTCATAACAAAACACTAGGAGGGTCTATCCTTTTTTCAAAACTTCCCGAAGAGTAATGAATGATGTCTTTTCAGCACTACCGTTTTCGGTCCTGTTGATTTTTGCTACAGGTCCTTTGTTTTTTCTGATACTAGAAACAAGTATTAGCAAAGGAATCAAACCAGCATTTCTAATTGATCTAGGTGCGGTTTTTGCAGATGCAGTCTTTGTTCTTGTTGCCTTTCTAGGTACAAAATCACTCTTAGCAGACATAAAAGACAACCCAAACCTATATATACTTGGCGGAGTATTGTTGCTGGTTTATGCCATTATTAGCGCAATTACAACGATCCGAAAAAAAGAGGAAATCATCGAAAACGAACCAATAGAACCGAAAGGATTTCATTTATTTTCATATTTCATCAAAGGGTTTTTCTTAAACATCATCAATGTTGGAACTTTTTTGTTTTGGTTGGGTTTGCTCGTTTCAATCGCACCGACATTGGAACTAGAGACCAGTCGCATTATTGTTTTCTTTTCAACCGTTATGCTAGGTTATCTGATCCTTGGGTTTATAAAAATTGTCCTTGCCAAACAGTTGAGCAAAACGCTTACCCCTCCTGTGATCTATAAAATCAGACTCTCGGTGTGTGTTCTGTTGGTTGTTTTTGGAATCTATTTTATTTATCAAGGTGTTTATGCGCCAGATCCAGACGTTTTATTGCCTTCAATAAATCAATGGAAGTAAATAAAGAGGCACCGAGCGGATTCGAACCGCTGTACAAGCTTTTGCAGAGCTCTGCCTAGCCACTCGGCCACGGTGCCAAATTCAATAGCAAAAGTAAGTTATTTTAATCAACCAGAGAATACTTTACGCCTCTAACAATACGGAAACGGACTGTACATCCCCACCGATAGGCGGATTGATTTTAGATACCCGAACCCGAATACGCTCCAAACCAGCAACGGAAGATTTGATACGATCAATAATTCGTTGTGCTACATGTTCCAATAAACGAGAAGGCACTTTCATTTCGTCTACAACAATTTGGTGTAGGACAACATAATCCGGGGTGTCTTTTAAATCATCAGACGATGAAGCAACCGTCAAATCCGCATCCACCCATAAGTCAACCCGGTATTCACTTCCGATAACGGTCTCCTCTTTCATACAACCATGGTGGCTATATGTTCGGATGTTTTCTAAATAAATTTGGCCCATATTTATTTTTGGCAAAGATAACAAACAAAGCAGTTCTTCCTGTGTGAATTAATTACCTTTGCCACAAATAATCACGGAGTGAACCCATCGAAAAATTTTATTGAACACATTATCGATGAAGATCTAAAGCAAGGCCTTTCTAAAGAGTCTTTACGTTTTCGTTTCCCACCCGAACCGAATGGATTTTTACACATCGGACATGTAAAGGCAATCTGCATCAATTTTGGTTTGGGCCTGTCTTATAATGCGCCGGTAAACCTTCGGTTTGATGACACCAACCCAGCAGCAGAAGAACAACTCTATGTAGACGCCATAAAAAAAGACATTCAATGGTTGGGCTTTCGCTGGGATAAAGAATGCTATGCGTCCGACTATTTTCAAACCTTGTATGATTGGGCAGTCGACCTAATCAAGCTAGGAAAGGCCTATGTCGATTCGCAAACATCAGAAGAAATCGCAAATCAAAAAGGCACACCAACCCAAACAGGTGAACACAGCCCGTATCGCACAAGATCTACTGAAGAAAACCTGCTTCTTTTTACTGAAATGAAAGCAGGAAAACACAAAGAAGGAAGTCATGTTTTGCGATTTAAAGGCGACATGAGCTCCCCAAATATGTTGCTGCGTGACCCCGTTATGTATCGAATTTTATTTCAAACCCATCACCGAACAGGCGATCAATGGTGTATCTACCCGATGTATGATTGGACGCATGGACAGTCGGATTACATTGAAAAGATTTCACACTCTCTATGCTCATTAGAATTTAAACCTCATCGCGACCTCTATGAGGCTTTCCTAACCGAAATATACACGACTGGCCTCGCACCAAAACAAAGAGAGTTTGCACGTATGAATCTCAATTATACCGTAACGAGTAAGCGCAAATTGATGCAACTGGTTCAAAACAAAACCGTTTCAGGATGGGACGACCCGCGAATGCCAACCATCAGTGGTTTACGAAGAAGAGGATACACAGCAGCTTCATTAAAAAACTTTATTCAGGCCGTGGGGGTGGCAAAACGAGAAAACCTTATCGATGTTTCTTTATTAGAGTTCTGTATCCGAGAAGACCTAAACAAAATTGCCCCTCGGATCATGGCCGTTCTCAACCCTATACGTGTTGTTATCACAAATTATCCAGACGGACAGGAGGAGTGGTTAACTGCAGAAAATAATCCCGAAGATCCAGCAGCAGGAAGTCGCGAATTGCCATTTTCTAAAACCATTTTGATTGAGCAAGAAGATTTTCGTGAAGAAGCAAACAGAAAATTTTTCCGTCTAAAACTCGGTAAAGAAGTACGCCTAAAAAACGCCTATATTATCAAAGCAGAGTCGGTTGAAAAGGACAATAATGGAAAGATCAAAACCGTTTTTTGTACTTATGATCCATTGAGTAAAAGCGGAAGCGGATCTGAAGAAAGTCAGCGCAAAGTAAAAGGAACCCTACATTGGGTTTCGGAAGAACACGCCCATCAAATTCAAGTTAGAAACTACGATCGATTGTTTTCTGACCCCAATCCAGATGGCCACAAAGACGTAGACTTCACAAGTTTTCTAAATGAAAACTCATTGTCCGAACAGCAAGCTTTTATCGAACCAAATATTGGCAAGCCACTTCCTGGGAAGAACTACCAATTCCAACGCCAAGGATACTATGTGGTTGACCCAGACAGCACGGAAACCAACACCATTTTTAATCGTACTGTTGGATTACGAGACAATTGGTCTAAAAAATAAAAACACCGTGTTATTCGTTCTTTTTCGAACGCTCGTCTTCTTCTCTTTGCTTTTTCATGGCCTCACCAATTTGATTACTCGCCGTAAACGAGGCTACCATGTTGTTTAGCATTTCTGAGCCCGCTTGCGGCGAATTTGGCATCAAAATCAAGTTGCTATTGCTCGCAGATCCAACGGACTGAAGGGTGTCATAATGTTGGGTAACAACAATTAGTGCAGAAGCCTCTTGGGAGTTGATGTTAACACCATTTAACACTTTGACCGAGTCCTCCAAACCACGTGCAATTTCTCGCCTTTGGTCAGCAATACCCTGACCTTGTAGTCGTTTGGATTCCGCTTCGGCCTTTGCACGCTCTACGATCAAGATGCGCTGTGCGTCCCCTTCAAATTGCGCGGCAACCTTTTCTCTTTCAGAGGCATTAATCCGATTCATGGAGTCCTTGACCTGTGCATCAGGATCGATATCAGTTACGAGGGTTTTGATGATATCAAACCCATAGTTTACCATCGCATCATTGAGTTCTGTTTTGACCGCAATCGCAACATCGTCCTTTTTCTCAAAGACATCATCCAAAATCATTTTGGGAACCTCAGCACGAACAACATCAAACACGTAAGACGTGATTTGATCTTGAGGGAAGTCGAGTTTGTAGAATGCTTCATACACTTTGTCTTTAATCACTTTGTATTGTACAGAAACTTTTATTTTGACGAATACATCGTCCTTGGTTTTTGTCTCGACTACAACATCGAGCTGTTGAATACGTAAACTAACACGTCCAGCGATACGATCAATAATTGGAATTTTGAGCTGTAGTCCTGAATGACGAACTCCAATAAACCTTCCAAAACGTTCAACAATGGCAGCGGATTGTTGTTTGACGATAAAGAATATACCAAAGAGTAAAACAAAGGCAAGAAAGGCCAACAAAGAAGAAGTAATAATAGACATGATTAGCAGATTTTAGATTTCCACTAAAGATAACCAAAAAACAGTTAATCTAACACCTCTAAAGCGGAATCAATACGGTTTATAACTTCTTTTGCACCTAAGGTGTTGATAATTGAAAATAAGTCAGGGCCAGAAAGCGACCCCACGATCACAACACGCAGTGGGCCCATCAATGCACCAAGTCCGAGTCCAGCACCCTCAGCGACTTCTTTTAATATGTTTTTTAGTTTTTCTAGTGTTGTATCTCCATCGCGCGAAAGCGTTTTAGCTACAGCTTGTAGAAGACTGGGTGTTTTTTCTTTCCAAACCTTTTTGAGCGCTTTTTCATCATAGCTTTTCGGTCTCTCAAAAAAGATGTTAAGCTCTTGCCAGAGCTCAGTGGTTAGGACGACCCTTGGTTGAATCATCAATGCGATAGAAGTTAGTTTGTTTTCATCATTGACGACAAACCCATGATTTTCGATAACGGCTTTACACAGACCACTAAAATCAGAAAGGGATAAGCGTTGGATGTGTTGTTGGTTAAACCACTTGTTTTTCTCAGGATCAAAACGTGCACCTGCAAGATGAACTCTTTCTAAGTCGAATAGTGAAACCAATTCTTCTAAAGAAAAAATTTCGTTTTCACTGCCATCGTTCCATCCGAGTAATGCAAGGAAATTTAAGACCGCTACAGGTAAATACCCTTTTTCTTTATAGCCCATTATTTCTCCTTTCCACTGTATTGGAAATACAGGAAAACCTAACCTATCCCCATCTCGTTTTGAAAGTTTTCCTTTACCATTTGGTTTGAGAATCAATGGTAAATGCGCAAACTCTGGAGGTGTCCAACCAAAGGCATTATATAACTTTAAATGTAAAGCCAACGATGGCAACCACTCTTCTCCGCGTATCACATGAGAAATGTTCATGAGGTGATCGTCTACAACATTTGCAAAATGATAGGTCGGCATACCATCGCTTTTATACAGTATTTTATCATCCAATAATTTACAATCAATCGCTACGTTACCCCGAATGGAATCGTGACAATGATAGACCGAAGACTCTTTTTCATCCCACATCAAAAAACGAACGACATAAGGGTGTCCGCCGTCCAGCTTTTCTTTTGTCTTTTCCTCTCCCAAAACCAAGCTGTTGTTTAGCTTCATTCGATTGTGCCAATTATAGATAAATGTTTTCCCTTTTTTTTCGTGGTTATTACGATGTTGCTCTAAACTTTCGGAAGAATCAAATGCATAATACGCAAGTCCGCTTTCAACGAGTTCAAGGATATATTTTTGATATACATCGCGCCTTTCACTTTGACGGTATGGACCAAAACTTCCGGGGTGGGCGGGGCTCTCGTCGGGTTCAATACCAAGCCATGCTAAACAAGATTGGATATAATCTTCTGCACGATCAACAGAGCGTTTCTGATCGGTGTCCTCAATACGCAATACAAATTTTCCATTGTGTTTTCTCGCGTACAAATAGTTGTAAAGCGCTGTTCGTACCCCACCGATATGGAGAGGTCCTGTTGGGCTTGGGGCGAAACGAACGCGTACTGAATTGTTCATGCCAAATTTTTTTGTAAAGATATCGTCTATTCATGATAACACGAAACCAAAGAAATAAAACCATAAAACATTGATAAACAGATAGTTATAAGTTTTTGCTCTTTTCTACATTGGCTTACAACACAGGAAACACCTACCTTTGTCCTGTGAAAAAGATTACGTTACAAGTACAAAATCAATTTTCGGTTTTAAACCAAGGACAGCTTTTGAGTTGGTTGTCAGACTGTGTTTTACTGTTGGACAAGCAAATAGGGGATATTCATATCGCACTGATGGGTGATGACGACTTGTTGGAGCTCAACCAAAAATACTTAGATCACAATGATTACACAGACGTGATTACATTTGATTACTCTACCGCAAATGAAGTTAATTGTGATATTGCGGTATCGACAGATCGAGTGTCAGAGAACGCTACACTTGAAGGTGTGAGCGTAGAAAATGAACTCGCAAGGGTGCTCATCCATGGCATACTTCATTGTGTAGGCTACTCAGACAAAACCCCAAATGACAAAGAGATCATGCGGAAGAAAGAAGATGAAATGTTAAAACAGTTCCACTTGGAACACAAATCCTTGTAGCACATGTTTGCAAAAGAATATGATGTCATTGTTGTTGGTGCTGGTCACGCAGGTTCTGAGGCCGCAGCTGCAGCCGCAAATATGGGAAGCAAAACTCTTTTGATAACCATGAATTTGCAAAACATTGCGCAAATGTCTTGCAACCCTGCGATGGGAGGGATTGCAAAAGGTCAAATTCTTCGGGAAATTGATGCTCTTGGCGGATATAGTGGGATTGTTACCGATAATACAGCGATTCAATTCAAGATGCTGAACAAGTCAAAAGGACCAGCGATGTGGAGTCCCAGAGCCCAGTCTGACCGCATGCGCTTTGCAGAGGCGTGGCGTCTGCGTTTGGAAGAAACTCAGAATGTAGATTTTTATCAGGAAATGGTAACCGACTTACTTTTCGACAAAGATCGGGTTTGTGGGGTCAAAACATCTTTGGACTTAAAGGTTTTTGCCAAGTCTGTGGTGCTGACAAGTGGAACTTTTCTCAACGGCTTAATTCATATTGGTGAAAAACAATTTGGCGGAGGACGTGCAGGCGAAAGCGCATCTTTTGGAATAACTGAAAGACTTGTTGAGAGAGGATTTGCCTCAGGAAGAATGAAAACAGGTACACCGCCGCGTGTTGATGGCCGCTCGTTGGATTACGCTAAAATGATTGAACAACCAGGAGACAATCAGCCCAGTACGTTTTCCTATTTACCTTCAACCCAACCCTTAAAAACGCAGCGATCCTGCCATATGACCTACACCAATCCAGAGGTTCACGATTTACTACGTGAAGGTTTTGATCGTTCACCGATGTTTAATGGACGAATTCAAAGTGTGGGACCGCGCTATTGCCCCTCTGTTGAGGACAAAATCAATCGTTTTGCAGACAAAGATAGACACCAAATTTTTGTTGAACCAGAAGGATGGAATACAGTAGAAGTTTATGTAAATGGATTCTCAACGTCTTTACCAGAAGACGTTCAGTATCGTGCCTTAACAGCTGTTTCAGGCTTTGAAAACGTAAAGTTTTTTCGACCTGGCTATGCCATAGAGTATGATTATTTTCCACCAACACAACTCAAACACAGTTTAGAAACTAAGCCCATAGCAGGTTTGTTTTTTGCGGGTCAAATCAATGGCACTACTGGATATGAGGAGGCAGCAGCACAAGGTTTAATGGCTGGAATTAATGCACACTTATATCACACAGAACAAGATCCGTTTTCGTTACGTAGAGATCAAGCGTATATTGGCGTCCTGATCGACGACCTTATTACAAAAGGAACAGAAGAACCTTATCGAATGTTTACGTCCCGAGCAGAATATCGAACGTTATTGCGCCAAGACAACGCGGATACCCGTTTAACCCCATTGTCACACAAAATCGGATTAGCATCAGATGAACGACTCGAAGTGATGGAAAAATCCCAACACCAAGCCGACAGTCTTATCCGATTTATGAAGAAGACGAGCATACAACCACAAGATATTAACCCCATTTTACAAGACAAAGAAACGACAGAGATTAAACAATCTACGAAACTTGCTAAGATTCTAGCACGCCCGCAACTCAAAATGGATGATTTACTACAGCTAGAGTCAATTAACCTCTATTTTGAAAAAAATAAAACCACGCAAACGACTCTAGAACAAGCGGAAATACAGATTAAATATGCAGGGTACATAGAGAAAGAAGAGGCGCAAGCCCAAAAATTAGACCGATTAGAATCCATTAAAATTCCCCAGGGCTTTGATTATCACGCGATCCAATCGATATCAACAGAGGCGAGACAAAAGCTGACAGAAATCCAACCACAAACCTTATCACAGGCGTCTCGAATCAGCGGTGTTTCGCCAAGTGACATCAGTGTTTTGTTAATCCACATGGGACGCTAGGTTCCACGTGGAACAATACCATTTCTACAATGAATAAAACAGTTTGTATCGACCATTTAGTTACAGGAGATTCCTTTGTTTTAGAACGCCATAACCACTACGATATTTTACAAACAACACCCCAACCGAAACAGATTGAAAAATACTATGACCACCCAAACTATATTTCTCATAAAACACAAGGAACATCCATATTCTTCGCTGTTTATTCGCGATTCAGACAATGGAATCACAACTACAAAACCAAGATTATCAACAAACACTATCAATCTAAAGGAAAACTGTTAGATTTTGGTGCAGGCACAGGGTCTTTTGTTGAATTTGCGAACACCAAGGGGTGGCAATCGGAGGGATTTGAACCCAATACCAAAGCCCATGGACCCAAAGCAAAATACCAATCCACCTGGACTAGCCCAAAATCCTATCATGTGATTACAGCATGGCATGTTGTAGAACATCTTCCTGACCCCAGGGCGTTTTTTGAGCAGGCGCTCAAATCTTTAGCAGATAATGGCAAACTATTTGTTGCTCTGCCGAATTATAAATCTTGGGACGCAAACAAATACGGCTCAATGTGGGCCGCTTATGATGTTCCAAGACATTTATGGCATTTCTCGCCAAAGGGCTTTATAAGCATGGCAAAAGACTGCGGGTTCGAAACGGAAAAAACCTATCCGTTGCGCTTAGATGCTTATTATGTGTCATTGCTTTCAGAACAAAACCGCCAATCGAAATTTCCATGGCTTAAGGCGTTTTGGTCTGGATGGCGATCAAACCGCGCTGCAAAACATTCAAAAAACTACTCTTCGCTGATTTATGTTTTACAAAAACGAAAATAAAGGCGTTTAAGCGTACTTTAGGACATTGACGAACTAGAAGGTCAAAAAAACAAAAAAAATCCAGCAGAAAAGACCAAAAAAACAATCCAAATTTAAGACAGAACAGGAGGGTTGTGAATGTGCCTTGTAAGCTTTAACGACAGATCAGAGAAAATCATTTTGGCACTCCCATTGCGTTCAACATGAAGGTAAGCAGACTCTAACTCACTGATAATCAATTGAATATTACCATTGTGGACATAATTCGAAAATCGAGAAATATCAAAATCTCCTCTTGGCTTATAGCTTGTAAGTTCAGTGAGATCATACTGAACTAGCAAGGCCTGACGAAAGAGTTCGATGCTAAACAACAAAAACTGCTTTTGCGTTTCTCGACCAACGCCCGCAATTTGTTGACTCCAATTTAGTAGTTCAACAACAGAACCTTTGTTTCGCTTTGCTTTAAATGCAGTGCGTACCCAACTCACAAACCAATCTTCAAAAGGCACCCCTTCGTCCTTCATCAAACGCAAAGCACGACTCAACTGGCCATTGGCTTGTATGCTTAAACTGTCAGCCAAATCACGAGTTGCCCCATAGGAAATTAACGCTTTCGAAATCGCATTTTCAGGCAACAATGAAAAGTGAACACCCTGACAACGCGAGCGTAGTGTTTCAAGAACCTGATCTTCATGATTTGAAATGAACATAAGAAGTGTCTTTTCAGGGGGCTCTTCCACAAGTTTGAGCAGTTTGTTGGCTGCAGCGAGGTTGAGCTTGTCGGCCTGCCATACGATAACCCCTTTCCAACCACCTTCGTAAGCCGTCAAGTAAAGTTTCTTTGTGATTTCCTCAGATTCCAAAACACCGATTTGACCTTGTTTGTTTTCGATTTCCAGTTGTTGGTACCAATCAAACAGTGTTCCGAAACGGTTGTTTTCGACAAACAAACGCCAATCTTCCAAGAACTGGTCTGATGTCGGCTTTGTTTTCACTTTTGCGTTAGACGCCACTGGAAAGACAAAGTGAAGATCAGGATGTATCATCCGATCAAATTTTAAATCACAAGATGACTTGTCAGCATCCGATTCTTGACAAAACACAGCTCGCATAAATGCGATGGCAACCGCGAGCATACCAACTCCTTCAGGGCCAGTAAATAGTTGTGCATGAGGAACCCGCCCCAAAGAAATACTTTCACGAAGGGCCTTAATTTGAGAGTCATGGCCGTAGATTTGATCAAATCGCATAAACAAATATACACATCCAACAATGAAATAAATAGCAAACAACACAAATGAAAACGGATAAGAAAAACGTACATTTGCACGCAAATTTCATAAAATGCGAACCTTACACACCGTCAATTTTTCAAACAAAAAGGTACTCATTCGAGTTGATTTCAATGTCCCCCTCGACGAGAATAAACGAGTGACAGATCACACGAGGATAAAAGCAGCCAAGCCAACAATTGATAAGGTCTTGGCAGACGGCGGAAGCTGTGTATTGATGACTCATTTGGGGCGACCAAAAGGGGTAGATGACAACCTGTCCTTACGCCACATTGTTTCTGAAATACAAACGGTGTTGGGTGTTGACATTCTGTTTTCAAAACACACGATTGGCCCTGAAGCCGAAGCGCAGGCGCAAGCATTACAACCAGGTCAGATCATGTTGTTGGAAAACCTCAGGTTTTATGAGGAAGAAACCAAAGGCGATGAGCAGTTTGCAAATGCACTCTCAACATTAGCGGATTGTTATATTAATGACGCGTTTGGAACAGCGCACCGCGCACACGCCTCAACAACCATAGTTGCTCAATTTTTTCCAAAAGCAAAATATTTTGGCTATCTATTGGCACAAGAAATCGATGCGATAGATCGCGTGATGTCAACGGGCGAAAAGCCCGTGTTGGCAGTGCTTGGGGGCGCAAAAGTATCTTCCAAGATTACGATTATCGAAAACATATTGGACAAGGTAGACCATCTGATTATTGGAGGCGGGATGTCGTTTACTTTTGCCAAAGCGATGGGCGGACAAATTGGAAATTCCATTTGCGAAGATGATAAACAAGAATTAGCTCTTTCAATTCTGTCAAGCGCAAAAGAGAAAGGCGTTCAAATCCATTTACCAACAGATGTGGTCGCAGGAGACCAGTTTTCAAATGAGGCGAATCAACAAATCTTTCCAATCGACCAAATTCCAGACGGTTGGGAAGGGATGGATGCTGGTCCAGAAAGCGTAGCAGCTTTTCGCGAGGTCGTGTTGCAGAGTAAAACCATATTGTGGAATGGTCCATTAGGTGTTTTTGAATTCTCGCACTTTTCACAAGGAACGATCGCTCTGGGCGAAGCCATATCAGCAAGTACAAAAAACGGCGCATTCTCGCTTGTCGGTGGGGGAGACTCGGTAGCCGCAGTGAAGCAGTTTAATATGGAAAACGAAGTCAGTTATGTATCCACGGGCGGAGGGGCGATGCTTGAAAGTTTGGAAGGGAAAACCCTCCCAGGAATCGCAGCAATCATGGCTTAGTTTTTGATAAAAGAAGACCATGAAACGCTACTTTATCCCCCTTGTTCTTCTACTGACTACCATCTCGTGTCAGAACAAAAAGAGCGCACCACTTGTTTTATCTTCCAGCGGTAACATTAACACAATCACGGTGGTGATGACCGATCAATTGTGGGCAGGAACAATTGGGCAAGCGGTTAGAGACATGTATGCCTATCCTGCAGAGGGCTTACCCCAACAAGAGCCATTATTTGATCTCAAGCAAATTCCACCCGAGGTATTTTCGGGATTCGCGCAGTCAAGCCGTAGCGTATTATGGGTTGGGATTCGCGATCAAACCAATGTTCGCATCGACAAAAACACCTATGCGCAACCGCAGACCGTGGCGGTTTTTACCGCTCCAACCCCTACAGCACTTACAGAAATCATTGTTTCTCAATCTGATGAAGTAATCAAAACCCTTCGCATACAAGAGCGTGCTGAACGCTTGCGTAGAATTCGCAAATCGACCTATGCCAAGCATGGTCTCGACGAAAAGTTTGGGTTTACATTGACGATGTCGTCTGCCTATAAAACGTTTAAGGAAAATGAGACCACGTCATGGTTTCAACGAGAAATTCAAAAAGGACACATCAACCTATTGGTAACAACAACAGCCTATGATGAAGACATTGTTAATGAACAAGACCTAGAAAAAATCATTATTCAGCACGATTCCATCGGAAAGGCATTTATCCCAGGGCGTTTACCAAACAGTTATCTCATCACAGAAAAAGCATACGAACCATATATCTACAGCACAACATTTGGAAAGAAACCCGCAGTAGAAATACGGGGAACATGGGAGGTACAGGGCGACTTTATGGCGGGCCCGTTTTTACAGTATATTATCAATGACAAGCCCAACAACAGAAATATCTTGTTGGAAGGATTTGTATTTGCACCATCTACGGCGAAACGAGATTATATATTTGAAATTGAAACGGTACTTCGGTCTTTACAAGAAAGTCGCTAAATGATTATTCCTTTTCAGCGTCGTCTTCTTTAGAAGCGTCTTTAAATTCTTTGATACCAGTACCTAGACCGCGCATGAGCTCTGGAATTTTGCGCCCCCCAAAAAGAAGAACAACCAAAACAACAAGAAGAACAATTTGCCATGGGCCGATTGCTAAAAAAACAAAAATTGCGGACATAAGAGATTATTTTAAACAAATGTAATAAAGTTTTTCGAACTCTCAGACACCCCAAAACAGAGTTGGTTATATTTGCAAACGATGGCCAAATCAAATTACAAAGACAAGAAATCGCTACGCGCCAGATTTTTGGCAAAATATCGTTTTGTTGTTCTCAATGAGAACACATTCGAAGAAATGCTGTCGTATAAACTCAGCCGATTTAACGTTTTTATGATTGTGAGTATTTCTGCGATAATTTTAATTGGAGCAACTTATATGATTATTGCCTTAACCCCCCTCAAAGAATACATCCCGGGATACGATTCTACCGCCATGCGCCGACAAGCAATCAACAACACCTATCTCATGGATTCCTTACAGCAACAACTGCTTCTAAATCAACGTTATATTTCCTCAATAACGGACGCTTTGACTGGTAACGTTGATTTAGAGGACATCCCTTCAAGGAATGTTCAGTCAGAGATTGACTTGATAGAAGAGCTTGATTTTAGTACAAACCAACAAGACTCTATCCTACGTGCAGAGGTTGCACAAGAAGATCGGTTCAATTTATTTGAAACAGCTGGAACGGAAAGTAATTTTACCTTGTTTCCCCCTCTAACAGGGGTGATTACTCAGGGAT
>Ga0213865_10001049_pt1 | contig 18256 bp, 22 predicted proteins | sample PICome_6_FD_160100 | JGI IMG/M metagenome (GOLD analysis project Ga0213865, IMG submission 160100) | Coastal seawater microbial communities near Pivers Island, North Carolina, United States - PICO282 | ecosystem: Environmental > Aquatic > Marine > Coastal | place: USA: North Carolina...
TCAAAAAAATATAAAGAGACTGGTGAAGAAAAACACAGGTTGGATATTTCTCGGTATCACAACATGCAGATGGCGAAAAAAATTCAGCTTAACTCTGCTTATGGTGCTTTAGCTAATGAATGGTTCCGATGGTTCAACAACACGTATGCTGAGTCAATTACCCTTTCTGGACAACTATCTATTCGGTGGATTGAGAAAAAACTAAATGAGTATATTAATAAAGTTCTAGGTACTAAAGATGAAGATTTCATTGTGGCGTCAGATACTGACTCTGTTTATGTTGTTTTTGATAAATTGGTTAAATTTTCTTACGGTGACGTATCTCAAGTTCCAAAAGAGAAGGTGGTCCGTTTCTTGGATAAGGTCTGTGATCAAAAGATCAAACCATTTATCGAAAAGTCTTATCAAGAACTGGCTGAGTACACTAGAGCATATGCTCAAAAGATGAACATGAAAAGAGAATGTATTGCTGACAAAGGTATTTGGACAGCAAAGAAAAGATACATTCTCAATATGTATGTGAACGAAAATGAAGTTTACGAAACACCAAAGCTGAAGATGATGGGTATTGAGGCAATCAAGTCGTCAACACCTACAGTTTGTAGAGACTACATCAAAGACACGTTGAACTTGATTATGGCGACTGATGAAAATACGGTGATTAATTACATAGCAAAACTTAGGAAAGATTTTGCGGAAAATAGCTTCGAAGATATTGCATTTCCAAGAAGTGTTAACAATGTAAAAAAATACCACGACTCAAGCGTTGTTTACAAAAAAGGAACACCGATTGCCGTTAGAGGTGCATTGTTATTCAACAAGCTTGTTAAAGATAGCGGTTTGGAAAAAGTGTATCAGCCTATTGGTGATGCAGACAAGATAAAGTTTTGTTACTTAAAAACACCCAATCCAGTAAAAGATAATGTAATATCATGTTCGGCGGGTCTTCCTGATGGTCTAGAACTTGAAAAATACATTGACTACAAAATGCAGTTCGAAAAAGGCTATCTTGCCCCTGTTAAAGCCATTCTAAATGCTGTAGGATGGGAACACGAAAAAAGAAATACCCTTCCATTTTTATAGGAGTTTGTGATGAGTGATTTTTTTAGAAATCTTGCCGACGAGGTGAAGGATATCGATAGCAGTATCTTGGCTGATGGTGAGAATGCTGCTGAGTTTTCTGGGTATATTGATACCGGATGCTTTATGTTGAATGCAGTCCTGTCAGGAAGCATTTATGGTGGCGTTCCAAACAACAAGGTAACTGCTTTTGCAGGAGAGCCAGCAACCGGAAAGACTTTCTTTGTGCTGTCTGCAGTCAGAGAGTTTTTGGATGCCAATCCAAAGTCTGGTGTTGTTTACTATGATACAGAAGCAGCAGTTACAAAGCAGATGATGGAAGACAGAGGGATCGATGTTAATAGAGTTATTCTGGCAGAACCAGAAACTATTGAGTCTTTCCGTACCCATTCTCTAAAGTTTCTGGACAAATATATGGCAGCAGGAACCAAAGAAGATGATATGCCACCTATGATGATGGTTCTTGATTCTTTGGGCATGATGTCAACTAACAAAGAGATGCAAGATTCTCACGATGGTAAAGATGTTCGAGACATGACAAAGGCACAGGTCATTAAAGGAACATTTAGAACACTGACGTTAAAGCTTGCCCGTGCAAAGGTTCCTCTCCTTATTACCAACCACATCTATCAGGTTGTAGGTTCTTATGTTCCTACTCAAGACATGGGTGGTGGGTCAGGTCTGAAGTATGCTGCTTCGACAATTGCCTTTCTTTCAAAGAAAAAGGTCAAAGACGGCACAGACATTACGGGCAACATTGTCAAAGTAAAGATGAATAAGTCTAGATTGAGCAAAGAGAATGCTCAAGTAGAGCTTCTTTTGGATTACAAAAACGGACTAAGCAAGTGGTATGGCATGCTTGAGTTTGCTGAAAGCAAGGGTATTGTCGAGAAGACTGGTCCTAGATACAAGTTCCCAGATGAAATATCTTCTGTTTTTGCTAAGCATGTTTACGAGAAGCCAGAAGAATACTTCACCGATTCGATCATGGAAAAGATCGAAGAAGCCGTTAAACAGGAGTTTAAATACGGTCAATGATTGAAGATCTTGTTCTTACGAATTTAGCGATAAATGAGGGGTACTCAAGGAGAGTGCTCCCATTTTTAGATCCTGAATACTTTCATGCTAAGTCTTACAAAATAGCATTTAAGATCATAAAAAGTCACATCGACAAGTACAATGAGCTTCCTTCCAGAAGCTCTTTGCTTGTTGACTTGCAAAACGTGGAAAGTATATCCGAACAAGATTATAAAGAGACAGAAAAGCTTTTTGACGGTCTTGTCAAAGATGAAGACGTTGATGAAGATTGGCTTGTAGATACGACAGAAAAGTTTTGCCAAGACAAAGCTATCTATAATGCTTTGATGAAATCAATTGAGATTGTTGATGATAAAGCAGGACAGCTTTCTAAAGGTTCTATTCCTAAAATTTTGACTGATGCTTTATCTGTCTCTTTTGATGGTAGTGTTGGTCATGACTTTTTTGACGATTACGAAAAGAGATTTGATTTCTACCATAGGACCGAAGAAAGAATTCCTTTTGATTTGGAATATCTAAATTTGATTACTAATGGTGGGTTCCCCAAGAAAACTCTGAACATCTTTTTGGCGGGGACTAACGTTGGTAAGTCTTTGGCTATGTGTCACTGTGCAGCATCAAACCTAGCCGATGGTAAAAATGTTCTCTACATAACTTTGGAAATGGCAGAAGAAAGAATATCTGAAAGGATTGATGTTAACCTTTTGGATATTAGTATGGAAGATCTTCAAGATCTGAAAAAAGAAACATACTTCTCAAGAATGGAGTCTTTGAGAAAAAAGACTTCTGGTAGACTTGTCGTAAAAGAATATCCAACATCAACAGCTAATGCTAATCACTTTAGAGTTCTTCTTAACGAGCTAAAGATTAAGAAGAGCTTTATTCCAGACATCGTTTACATTGACTATCTCAATATATGTTCTTCTGCCCGTGTTAAGCCGGGATCGAACATGAATTCGTATGGTTACATCAAAAGTATTGCTGAAGAGCTTCGTGGTCTTGCAGTAGAATTTGCAATTCCAGTTGTCTCAGCGACACAAACAACCCGATCTGGTTACACAAGCACCGATGTAGGTCTTGAAGATACATCCGAGTCTTTTGGATTGCCAGCTACAGCCGACTTTATGGTTGCTCTTATCAGAACTGATGAGCTTGATGAGTTAGGTCAACTGATGGTAAAGCAACTTAAAAACAGATACGGTGATCCATCTAAATATAAAAGATTTGTTGTTGGAGTTGATATGTATAAGATGAGATTGTATGATGTTGAAAATACAGCAAATGATGATATCATAGACTCCCCTGTATTTGATAAGACAAATACAGCAGAAAAGTTTAATATGGATAAATTTAAGGATTTTATGTAGTGAACAAAGTAAGACTTCTTGGCATGACACAGCCAGAGAAAGACTCTGGTATTCCAGACGTATCTGGAATTATTGCTTATTGTGCCAGAGTTAGTAATCCTGACAATCAAGGAAACTATGAAACAGCCCCCAAGCTGATTGATTATCTTATTCGGAATGCACATTGGTCTCCTTTGGAGATGGTAAACCTTGTATTTGAGATTGATTGTCCTAGAGATATCGCAAGACAAATTCTAAGACATAGATCATTCTCGTATCAAGAATTCTCTCAAAGATATGCTGAAGCCACTCAGCTTGGCATGACGACTAGAGAGTTTAGGTTGCAGGACCACAAGAACCGTCAAAACTCTGTAGAGACTGACGACGATCTTTTAAAGAGGCAGTGGGAAGCTAAACAGCAACAATTGCAGCATGAAGTCACTATGGCCTACAAGTGGGCCTTGGAAAACAACATGGCTAAAGAATGTGCTAGAGTCATTCTCCCAGAGGGTATGCAGATGACCAGAATGACGATGAATGGTACTTTAAGATCTTGGCTTCACTATCTGGATCTCAGACAATCTAACGGTACACAAAAAGAGCATACAGAAATCGCTAACCTCATGAAACCTATCGTATCAGATAAAGTTCCCATTGTTTCTAAATGGTTAGATAACATCTAATGAATTTTAGAGTATCCTTTTCGAAACACTTAAATGCTTGGTTAGTCATTCAAAACTCTGATGATATAGTAATTGTCGGGTTCAATAAGGCTAAATATGCACATAGGACAAAAAACTTCCTAAATAGTGGTGGAGCTTTTGATGGCAATTTTCCATCATTTTTTTATTCAGAAGTAGAGATATTCGACGGGGACATAAATGTCAGTAAACAAGAATCTTAGTAAACTAGCATTAAGCGTTACCGACAATGGAGATATTTCCAATACGGGCTTAAGTGGAAAATATAGTATTGATATCTCTGGTGATGCCGGAACTTTAGATGGTCTAAATTCAACAGCATTGGTATCTAATACGTTTTTCCAATCCCAATCTGCCCTTGGACTTCTTAGTGCTACTACAGCAAATTCTGCTGTCGGAAGTGCTACTTATACAGTTCCTGCTAACGTTAATTATATAGCTGGATTTATTGTCGGCGGTGGCGGCGGCGGCGGAAACGTTCGAAATAATTCTGGTAACGGCCAGTTTGGTGGTCACGGTGGGTGTGGTGCAATATGTGCATTTGCATTTGCTGTAACACCGGGAGCAACTTACAACTATAAAATTGGGCAAGCAGAATCAGTAGCCAATACCTATTCTGACTTTGAATCATCTGGTGGTCAGTCAAATTTCGACGGCACCGATGATTCTACCTCAACATATAGAGCAGGAGGTGGAAAAGGTGGTCAAGACAGCGCTTACACCACTGATTTAGAAAGTTCCGCCGCTACAGGTGGTGGTAGAGGGGGAGATGCATTTGGTGGCATTTTCAATATAAGGGGTGCATATTTGTCTCATCCTTGGACGCAAAACAACACGGGTGGTGGTCACACGGGTCTGGAAGTAGAGTATTTGGAAGAGTTGCAAAAATCTCGATTAGCTATGCCTCTTGCTTACTTTGGCGTTCAACCTTTTGATAAATTTGGGGCTACAATTGACACCAGTGCTGCAATCAATCAACTTGGAATGGGTGGTAGAGGTGGTGGACTTAGACCATCTGATGCTGCTTATGGTGTTGACTCTGGCAGAACCTCTGACAGATCTCCCGGTCCAGCTTCTGACGGTGTTCTGATTGTTTACGAGTTTGGATAAAATATTTCTTTTTGATTCTTAGGCGACATGAATGAGTAAAATTGAATTTAGTATCGTTGATACCTATATAAACAGTGTTCCACATCCTTGCCCTGCTAAAAAAATGGTTCCCAAATGGTACAAATCCATGAGCCAGTTTGTTAAAGATGATATTAAATTTGCTTCTTTTTTTGATTACGAAAAAATGAAGCAAGAAATGAATTTGACTATGAAAGCATGTATTCCGATCAGAGATTCTTTGACATCTGGATATATTATTCCATTTGCGTTTGATCTTAGAGCAAGTCGTGGAACTATCAAAACAGAAGAATTTGAAGTTGAGGATAAGCTATCTTTCCATTGGAACAGCAATATTGGCCCAAAGGTAATAGATTTTCATCCAGTCGATCAGGTTAAAGGATCTCCACTCGAAAAAGATTCTAAGGATGATGGTGGAGTGCATAAATTCAATAGTCTCTGGAGAATAAAAACAGATCCGGGCTATTCGTGTATGTTTTACACACCTCCATATCATAATCTTCCATTTGAAATTCTTCCCGGTATTGTAGATACGGATGGAATGCACGAAATAAATTTTCCCTTCATTTGGAAATCTAAAGAAAAAGAAATTTTATTGAAGCAGGGTTTGCCAATGGTTCTAGTTTTCCCTTTTAAGAGAGAGCATTTTAAACACACCGTAAAATCTCATACGCAAAAGGAAGAAATGAATAGCCGACAACATATGTTCAACGTCTTAGCACATTGGTACAGAGACGTGGCTCATAAAAAGAAAAGGTTTGATTGAATGTTTAATATTTTGAAGAGGATAATATTTCTTCCTTTTTTAGCTTTACCATCTTTGACTCAGGCCGAAGAAATTCGACCTGAGTTTTTTTTACACGATTTTTTAAATGCCACTATTTTATATGTTGGTATGGAAAATGGTTGTGGAACTGTTGATGAAAAAATGTACAGATTTATTGTAAGAGGTTCTGGTGATTATTTGATGTATGAGCAGGGCTGGGATGTAGAGGAAGCAAAATCATTTTTGAAGGCAGCGGCATTGCAAGTCTCACAAACAGCTACAGCGTACATTAACAACAATGGATGTGACAGATTTAACTTTTTAGTTATTGAGAAAAAAGACGATTACAAAGTTTTAAAAGATGTATTTGAAATTTACTCTTTTGATGCACCAGAAGAAAATGGTGACACCATTCAGCTTTAATGCTAAATAAAATTGTCTTCGTTGAGGACTCGACAAAAGCTATGCAGGACCGGGGGGCAGTACCCCGCTGGTCCACCATAAGGGTATCAAGGTATCTTTGTGATGGGCCAGAACTAGGATCGACTGGTAGTAAGTAGCTTGTCTGAGAGGACAAAATCATAGTTGCTAATAACTATAAAAAACCTTCCGTAGCTCTTGCAGCATAACGGGTTGGGCTTGTGTCGAGAAGCCTAGAAACAGAAGAGGAGCAATATGCTCCTCACTCGACCCATTCTCTTTTCAATACGAATAAATAGATAAGAACTTTTCAGTAGAAAATACTTGTCGGAGACGTGATGGCAGACCCAAAAGACAGCTTTAAACTTCGTGTCAACGACGATGTAATGAACATATATGTTGATAATGTTTTTCATGGCAATACATATGCTAATACAATATCTGCAAATTCATTCAACGTTGGTGTACAGACTTTAGAGGAATACATACAGTCTGTTTCGGGTGGTGGTAGCGGAAACGTTTCTAACAATTACTTAACAGATACCTTTGTTTCAAATTCATTTTTTCAGGATAACTCTGGTGGTGATGTATCTAATGGTTACATAACAAACACCTTCACATCCAATAATTATGCTCAAGATATTTTTGTGTCAAACACTTATCTCCAAGCTCAAGGTTATGGAACAGGCGGGGGGAATGTTTCTAATAATTATTTGACAGCAACATTCACTTCCAATAACTACTTGCAAGGTCTTGGATACACTACTAATGTTGGTGATGTAACTAATACGTATCTTACTGCCACGTTTACGTCAAACAATTTTGTCACGGCAAGTTTTCTTAGAAGTAATGCCAATAGTACACTGACACAAATGTTGACTGTAGATAACACTACGTCAAATACAGGAAGAATTGCATATTCTCATCCATCAGTATCTTATGACTGGTTACAATATCAAAATAATGTAAGTAGATTAGTCTTTGAGATTGATGGTACTGGTGGTCCAGAGATGGAATTGAGAAATGATGCAGGGGCTAATAGTGCTCAAGCAACACTTCTCGTTGCTGGATCTAGAGTCTTAACTCAGGCAGATGAAGGATCTGGAAACGGAATAGATGCTGATCAGTTGGATGGTTTGGAAGCCACTTCATTTGCGTCAAACAATTACATACAAGATGTATTAGACACTAAGGCAACCAACACTTATGTAAATTCTACATTCACATCAAACAATTATGTTGATGGAAGGTTTGCTTCTAATAGCTTTGTTAAGGCAACATTTACATCTAATAACTATCTTCAAGGATTAGGGTTTACTACAAATACAGGTGACGTATCTAATAACTATTTACAGGGATTAGGGTTTACTACTAACGTTGGAGATGTCACAAATACATATCTCACTGCAACATTTACATCTAACAATTATCTTCAGGGATTGGGATACACCACAAATACAGGTGACGTTTCAAACAACTATTTACAATCTCTCGGTTACACGACCAATACAGGTGATGTCTCAAATAATTATCTACAAAGTCTTGGTTTTACGACAAATGTTGGTGACGTAACCAATACATATCTTACAGCTACATTTACGTCCAACAATTATCTTCAGGGATTAGGGTACACCACCAATACTGGAGATGTCTCAAATAACTACTTACAAGGTCTTGGTTTTACTACTAATGTTGGTGATGTTACCAATACATATCTCACTGCAACATTTACGACTAATAATTATGTTGACGGTAGGTTTACGTCAAACAACTTTGCTAAAGCAACTTTTACTTCTAACTCTTTTGTTGTTTCGACATTCTCATCTAACGTTTATATGAGAGACTATGTTTCGACAGAAGTTGCAGCTTTAGTTAATTCTGCACCTGCTACTTTAGATACACTAAACGAACTTGCAGCAGCCCTTGGTGATGATCCAAACTTTGCCGCAACTGTCAGCAATCAAATTGGAATAAGAGCAACAAACACTTATGTAAATTCTACGTTTACGTCTAATAATTACGTGGGAGACATTTTCGTATCAAACACTTATCTCCAAGCTCAAGGCTATGGAACAGGTGGAGGCAATGTTTCTAATAACTACTTAACCGCTACATTCACGTCTAATAACTACCTTCAGGGGTTAGGTTTTACGACAAATGTTGGTGACGTAACCAATAACTACTTAACCGCAACATTTACCTCCAATAATTACCTACAAGGACTAGGATATACCACCAATACAGGTGATGTCTCAAATAATTATCTACAAGGACTTGGTTTTACTACTAATACAGGTGACGTATCTAACAACTACCTTCAGGGTTTAGGATTTACAACAAATGTAGGCGATGTGACTAATACATATCTTACAGCCACATTTACCTCCAACAATTATCTACAAGGACTTGGTTTTACTACTAATACAGGTGACGTATCTAACAATTATCTGCAGAGTTTGGGATACACCACAAATGTTGGAGACGTTACAAATAATTATTTGACTGCTACATTTACGTCTAATAACTACGTGGACGGCAGATTTACATCAAACAATTTTGTTAAAGCAACCTTTACTTCCAATTCATTTGTTATCAACACATTTAGTTCAAATAACTATCTAACAGGAACTTTTGTCTCCAACTCTTACTTCCAAGACAATGCTGGTGGTGGTGGAAGTGGAGATGTTTCCAACACGTACCTCCAATCAATTATTGATGGAACCTTGACTTTAAAATCCGGTGGAAAAACTTTAACTCAATTCACCAACACCACGGCTAATTCCTTCTTCATAGCTAACATGACGACTGATACTGTAGCAGAAGTTTTCATTAACGGTGTTAGATTGGCCGAAGGTGATTATTCACAAAATGTAACTCATATTGGAACCAATACGGCAGTAACAACATCTGATGTCGTTAATATTTCTACTTACACACCAAATACATTTGTTACAATAATTTCTTCAAATACAATTGTAAATGATAATCTTGTTTCAAACAACTATATCCAAGGTCTTGGGCTTACGTCAAATATTGGCGATGTTACCAACACATATCTTACCGCAACATTTACATCCAACAACTATGTTGATGGTAGATTTACATCCAACAACTATGTTGATAGCAGGTTTGCTTCCAACAACTATATTGAATCAGCAAGTTATCTGTCAGAAGTAAGGGCTATTCCTCAAGCTACTAGCACAACAGTAACAACTGCCGATATTGGAAAGCATCTTAAAGTTACTGGAACTGTGACCATCAACTCTAGTACAGGATTTACTGCGGGTGATGCTGTGACTATTTTCAATAACTCTGCATCTGATATCACGATAACGGCAACTGGAATAACACTTTACAGTGCAGGCACGGCAGATACTGGAAGCAGGACACTTGCACAAAGGGGGTTGGCAACGGCACTTTGTGTTGATACAAACGTTTACGTCATATCTGGCGCAGGACTTTCTTAATGACAATCGTTCAGACATTGTTAGCTTCTTACGGTGGTGTTGCTGGTATTGGTCCAGTTATTGTTTCCGCTTGGGGTGCTGGTGGTGCTGGAGGTAACGTACACTCTTCTGGTGACGGAGAAGATGCTGGTCCCGGAGGTAACGGTGGCTTTGTAGAATTCAGGATTGAAGGTCTTTTAGGAACAGAAACTATCTATGCTTATCCCGGCGGGGGAGGATCAGCATTTGCAGATCAAGACGATGGTGATGCTGGCGGTGGTGGTGCTGCAACCTTAGTTTACATCACGGATGGTGTTAACACTGATTACCTTTGTGTCGTCGGCGCTGGTGGTGGAGGAGGCGGTGTTGGTTCCGACCCAGATAATTTTGATGCTACTGCTGGTGCTGCGGGTGGTGCTGCTGGTGGAAACGGTGATGATGCTGAAGATGTTGGTAAAGATGCTATTGGTGGTCATGGTGGCACTCAATCAACTGGTGGCGTCAACCCTTCATATTCTGAAGCCAATGCCCCAACAAAAGGCACGTATGCTCAAGATGGTGGCATAGGACTTCAGAGAGATGCTAGTGGTCTTGGTGGCGCTGGCTTAGGTGGCGTTATTGGACATTCCTTTGGCGGTGCTGGTGGCGACGGCGGACTTGAGTTTAACAATGAAGGTGGCGGAGGAGGTGCTGGTGGCGGCTGGTTTGGCGGTGCTGGTGGTTCGGGAGATGAGAGTGGTAACGATGCTGGTGCAGGTGGTGGCGGTGGATCCACTAACCTGAACACTTCTCCTTCTGGCTTTTCCTATCTTACTATTACACAAATTTCCACATCCGCTGGCACGGCTTCTCCAACAGTACAGTATGATGGTGCTGCCTCTACTCAATCAGCAGGTTCTACAAATGAGTTTTCTGTATCTGTTGGTGGTCAGGCAGGAAGAGGCGGACAAACTAACGGTCAAGCAGGACTAAGCGGTTCTAATGGCAGAGTTGCTGTAGGTCTTGAAGGTGGTACTGCTACAATAAATACTACATCTACTTCTGGAGCTTCTTCGCTGGCTTCGGCCCTTTAGAGATTTGCCTCAATATTATCACAATACTAAGTGGATAAATGACCTCCTATTTTAGATAAATAGTATATTAACTTTCTAGGAGGTAATTATGAAAAAATTACTAATTTCTACTTTTGCAGTTTTAGCAGTAACTGGTGTTGCTGTGGCAGAAGAAGCTTCTCAACCATCTGTTTTTGCAGATTCTTATGTAGGCATCGAAACTGATCTTGACGGTGCTGTAGACTTTACTTTTGGTGCAGGAATTACTGGTTTCAATCAAGAAACTTACGTAGAATTTACATATTCTGACGCTGCGACTAATGCTTACACGGTTGGTGGTGGCGCTGTCCTCGACCTTAGCGTTGTATCTCTGGACACAAACGTATCTTACTCTTGGGATAATGTTACGACAGACATGATTGGCTGGGGTGACGAAAATGTTTGGGGTGATATCTCTCTGAACCCAACTCTGACCGCTACTCCCGGTATGATCGGTGGTGAATATGTTTCCGCTGGTGCAAACATTGACATCGATTTCGATGGTGGCTTTGGCTACGATATCGTCGGTGGAGAAATTGTTGTAGGTTACAAGCATGAGCTTGGTTCTGGTGCTTATGTTGATCTCAACTATGGTTGGGATGTAGATTCTTCTTGGGATATTTCCGAAGGTGGTATTGGCCTTGGTGTAGGATTTAGATTCTAAGATGAAAAATTTTATTTTGATTGGCCTTGGAGCCGTTTTGTTGACAGGTTGTACAGTCACCTCCAAATCTGGGGGTGACTATGCTTCTCTCAGTATTCTTTCCGATTCAATCAATCGAGGAAAAATCTGTAAAGCAATTTCAATTTCCGAAGAAAATGAATTGTTAAATCAGTTAGAAGATGACTCTATCGAAGTTCTTATGATAGATAACCATCTTGTAGAGAAGTATGGAAAACTTACTACGATGGAATGCTATACAAACATCATATCATTCCACAACAGACAAGCAGCAAAGATGCTTGGCGAAGTCCTCAAAGAAGATGAATCCGAGCAAAAAGATATCATCTTGCAAGAGTAAAATATAAATAGTGGCATAACGTGCCACTATTTTTTTATGCCCGGAGAAAAGTATGTCGAACAAAGAAAAAGCAAGAACTCGAATTATTGAAAATATTGCTTATGCATCAAGACCATCTAAATGGACTATTCCCGGAGGAATGATGGATGCAGGTGTAGACGTACAAGGGAACATCACACAACTCCAAGATCCTTCTTCAGAAGGTGAAAGTTTAAACTGGATCTATCAAAATGATGTAAACGGAAGACCAGCAGACGAAGTTTACCGTGATGAGCTTGAAAATTTCGGTAAAGGTCTGGCTTTGGATGGCCCTACAAGAGCAGCTTTAGGAAGTTTTGCTGGAACAAAAACTTATAAGAATAACTTTGCAAGTCCGACAGATAACAGATCTACAAGATGGGGCTACAGACCATATGTCGTGAATAAATTGGCAGGTGGTATTGATGATTCTTATCATCAACTAGGAAAAGCTGTAGACATTAAACATAAAGGATTTTCTGGAAGCGATTTTCCAACACTTCAAGATATTGTGGTTCAGGCTTTAGCATCTGGATTTAGAGGTATAGGGTTTGGTGGATCTCAGTTTCACTTTGATACCAGATCTACAGGGTTTTTAGGTTACACGTATCCTTCTTGGAACATAGGTGTTCCGGGTGGACCAAAGCTAACACCTAATTGGGTCTTAGCTTCTATTTTATGTAACATGCCTGACGTAGATTTCCCAACTGCAATCGGTCCTTACAAAGACAACCCGATGGATCCTAAAGATGTTATTGGTAGAATTGTAAGAGATGTTGGTGATGTTCCGGACACCCAAAGTGGTCAAAACTCCAGCAAAGTAGTCATGTCTGATGCAGACATTAAAAAATATATTGCACCTTTATATCGTGTAGAAGGTGAAAGTGCTAGAACATCCAGAAATACTGTAGGAACAGTTGCTGGAATTACCATTCTCCTTGGTCTCATTTTTGGCGGTATCTATGGCTTTAGAAGATTCCTCAGAGGCCGTAGAGAGAAGCAAGAAGCTCAAAGAATTGCTTTGGATCAAAAGAAAAGAGTTATCATTTCTAGATTCAGAGCAAACAACAAAAGAAATATCGAAAGAGCTAAAAAAGATCCAGAACTTGCTGCTAGATTGGAGCAGGAACTTAGGGCAGAGTTTGAATTATTTGGTATTAAGCTTGACTGACAACAAACAATCCCTTATATATAAATTACTGATAATCTTTTGATAGGGAATAAATATGGCTAAGTTGGATTTAAATAGAAGCACTCATAAAACTCATCAGAGAACTTCTATTGGCAATGCAACAAACTCTAGACCTAAAAACAAGAGCAAGCGTAGAGCTTGGAAAGCTTATAGAGGACAAGGAAAATAATGCCAAAAGAAAAGATTTTATCGTCTACGAAGAAAACTACTTCTAGCCCTATTAAGGTTGCACCTGCACCTGCACCAAAGGTAGATGACTCCCAAAAGTATAAAGATGCTATTGCTGATATTGTAAATGCCAATCAGAAAGTAGCCACTGACCCGCAAAACAGAAATCATCGTTTGGGTCTTAGAGATGCAATTGCAAAGGCACAAGCTCTTCTGTGATAGATTTTGATAAACTGGAAAAAACGATAAAGTCGATCAAACTCACCTCTGGGGAGGAGTTGGTCGGCTTTGTTCATGATATTGGTGATTCCCATTTAGAAGTTCAAAGTCCTTTTTTGGTATCAAAGGCTAGTGGAACTTCTTTTATGTTGTTACCGTGGATGGTGACAGCAAAAGTAAATCAAGTATATGCTATCAATATACTGAATGTTTCTTCGGTAGCTGAGTCTACACAAGACTTTTTAGATGCTTATATCAGGGTTGTTAAGAAAACTTCTGATAATGATGAAGAGATATGGGAAGAAACAGAAATTTATGAAGAAGAAATAGATGAGGAGGATGACTTTTATTCGTTCAATCCTCCTCCAGACGAATCAATTCATTAAAGATCTATATCGATCCGGGTTCTGGCATTTTTTTACCCTGCTCATAAGAATAAGCATTAAAACCACGATTAACAGTGATATCGCCACGTTCAGCATCACCGAAAACATCTGGTCTTGGCGGTGCAGGAGGTCGTCTCTTCGGAATAGGTGGTACATTTAGTGGAGGTCGTACCTTGGGAATAGGTGGAGTCTGTTCTCGTAAAGCTCTAAGGCCAAATTCCATTAAACTTTTCTTATCCATTTGATTTTTTCCTTAAGACATTGAAGTTCTGTTGTCGATTGGTTTGACGTTTGGATCAATTTTTTGAACTGCTCTAGTTACTCTTTGTGTCGGTGTGCCGACAGGTGCTGTAGTAGCGGCCTGTGTGGACTGTAAATTTGGAGCAGGGATTCCACCTCTAGGAGATGTTTGAGGAGACTGTCTGGTCTTTAGAAGGCCAGCAATACCTGCCAGAGCAACAGTTCCAGCAAGACCAGCACCAAGCAAGCCCTTATTATTTTTCAGAAAATCCATACCTTGAGAAGCATATCCACCTTGTCCCATAATACCACCTTGTCTTGCCATGTTAGTAGACCCTCTGACGGTCTGACCTTTTTTAGCTACAGGAGACATTGTTCCTAAGACAAAGTTAGTTACAGGTTCCATAGTATTTTCGTTTAGAGCTTCTTCTTTTAACTGCTTGTATGTTTTCATTTTACATGTCATCCATAAGTCTTTGGTATTCGTATGGACTTAAAGCTCTTTTTACTGCTGACAGATTTATTCCTTGATCTTCAATAGCATCGTGTAGAATGTCTCTGGCAGTTTCTTCATCGTCCATATCTAAAGCTTCTATAATATTTTTAATTGCTTCTCTATTCGACAAAGCTCTTTTTATTCTTGGAACAATATTTCTTATTGCAACAATACTTAAACCCCCAGCGACAAAAACAGCTAAGATGTATAAAATATATTGAGAAACTTTGTAGCAAATATTATCTTGCTCCATTTTCGTCATTTCTCTAAATTTAGGACTTAACGATAAAGCTGCACACACAGCTATTCCAAGTGAACCAAGAATTGCTACTTCTTTTAAAGCTTGATAAGTTTGTTTAATTCTTTTGAAGAATCCACCACCAGATCTACCAGATCCACCACCACCTCCGGGTGTTTGAGGAGGCTTACCCATAACACCAGCAATTCCACTTAAATTTTTGTAAAGATGGTCTAAACCCATTCTAATATTGGGATTGATGTTCTTGCCAGTGAAGGGTACTCTTCCTGCGCCGACAGAAGTTCCGGGCCTAAAGCTACCAATTCTGACGACACCACCACCGCCACCACCTTCTCTAGCTTGAAACTCTCTTAACACTTCTTTAGAAAACTTTGTCATTATTTTGGACCTCTATATTTTGGTGTAGGTGGAAATGGTTTTCTTTCTATATTACCGCCAACCATTCCTTCACCACCAACAGGATACTCTGTAGGAATGTCAGGCATTCTTCTGTAAGGAGTGTCTGACTGAACATATCTATTTCCCTTTGGATCTGTATAATAAAAATAATTTATTTTTGGTCTTAGTTTCGGTAAAGGAAACCCAGCAAATACTTTACTACCATCTGCTTGTACAAGAGATTGTTCCGAAAGAACACTCAAACCTAGTTTCATAAGATCATTAGACTCGTAAAACTCATCTTCACCCGGTCTGTCAAATCTAACAGAACTTACAAATTCAGAAGGTTCAGCAATATAATCATTTTTAATGTTGTCATTGAAGAACTGACCAGCAGATGATGCATTGATGAATTCATCATAAACGTCTTCTGGAACACCGACAAAAGTATACTGTTTACCCGTACCGACAAACTGTACGTTCATCTTTTGTGTTTTGGGATTATAAGTTACTCTACGGATTGCAGAAGAATCGAGTCTAGGCATTTGGTAGATTCTTTCTGAACTCTGCACCATAGGCATCATAGTCAGGTGCCTGTAAAAGATCAGCTACCTTTGTGCCTGTTCTCATGCCGAGAGTGCCACCAGCAATACCACCTAAACCAGAACCGTAACCAGCACCAAAATCTCCACCAAATCTTCGACCAACTTTTTCACCAGCAACAACACCTAAGCCTGTACCAAGAGCAAGACCACCAAGTTTAGCAAGCTGTCTATTTCTCATTGATTTTTTGTATTTTCTATCAACTTCAGGATCAATATCAATATCCATAGGTTCAGCGGAATAGACCATCACTTGCTTTTCATAGATACGATGTTGCTTCTGCTGCTTAGAAGGAGAATACATTTCTCTGATAGCTTCGTTACATGCTTCACACATAAAATTTATCCTTTTTTCTTCTTACGTCTTCTATTGGCTACAAATGCAGCTAAACCAGCAGCACCTAAAGTTCCAGCAGCAATACCAGCAGCTAATTTAGGATCGATGTTCTTTAAGAAGTTTTGTGAAGCTGCTGTTGTAGCTGATGTCGTAGTTGCAGTTGGTGCAGGTGCAGTTGGTGCAGGTGCAGTTGGTGCAGGTGCAGTTGGTGTAGGACGAGCAGTAGCAGGGGTTCCTCTACCAGAAGATTTAGGCGTAACAATAGCTCCTCTAGCAACTCTTTTCGAACCACCAGAACCTGCATCTCTTGAACGACCACCACTAGCCATAAACCTATCTGCAAAACTGCCAAGGATTCTATCTTCTTCAGGAGCTGGAATATTAGATCTAGACAATCTTCTTCGTTGTTCAGTATCCATAGCTCTTTTTATAGAGCCAAACTCGCTGTCGTCAAAGTATCCACGTCCAGCTGCTTTCCTAGCATTTGTATAGTATTTTTCTATATACTTCCATTCTTTTCCTGAAACGCCCGGAATGTCTTCTCTGCTGGGAATATATCCAACGTCTACCTGTGTACCTAATATTGTTCGATAGTTAGTCTTAGCATTAATAGCACCCTTTTGAAGGGTTTTCAGATAGGCTCTTCTATCTCTATCTGCTACCTGAGATGGACTTAAACCCTTTGGTTTGTTAGTACCACTATCAAACGGATTCATGATAGGTTTAGGATCTACTGTTGGTTTTACGCCAAACGTATCAAGATTGTATGTTTGTTCTTTTAAGACACTTAAACCTTCTTTAATAAGTTCTTCTTTTTTCATGGGTAATCCTTTATGCTTAGTAGAGGCAAAGTCTTCCAGATCCTTTTCAGACATAGAATCAGCAATCTCTTTGACCTTTGCAGATACATCTTTAACCTCACCTCTTTTGTAAGCTAAAGCTAAGGCCATAAGTTTTTGTTGTTGCTGAGATACTGCTGGCATTTCATATCCTCTAAAGTAATTCTGCCTGTATTTATCTGTTTGACTCTCTAGAATCTTATCTGTATAATAGATTGTGTAAGGAAAGAATAAAACATTTAAGGAGGAACCAGATTTGGTAACAACTGAAAGATACATGGACAGAATCGGAGATAAGAGAGACGTAGGATACAGAGGTACAACAGTCTCTGGATTGTCTTCAGAAGAGATCTGGAGACTGAAAGAGATTAATGAGTGGGCATTCGATAATCAGTTGATCCCAAGTCATTATGTTGGTATAGAAACATTAAGCGCAGGTGATGCTAAAGATATTATTGATAGATTTTGGAAAGAGAGATTGTGAAAGGTCAACAGAAAACTCTTACGTATGAAGACCTGAATGAAGTTCTCCTTGCTGTATATAATGATTTGAAAGAAGAGATTATATCTGGAAGACATGATCAGGAGTCTTCTGATTCTATGTCTGTATCTATGGTGACTTTAGCTTTTATGGGTGTAAGGCTTAATGAGAGACTAGAGAAGTCTGATAAAGCTTCTACAGAGTTTTCTTACTATCTGAGTAAAGCTAAGAAAGATTTGAAAAGTGACTAAGCTTGTTTGGCTGTATAGATTTTATATGTGTTTAAGATTTATACCGTGGTTTAGAAAACAAGCTTATCACGTAGAGTATCGTATGTGGTACTTAAGAAATTATGATGTTAAGAAACAGAAGTGGGACTAAATTACCTCGAATAACCTTCTACCGAATGATCTAACAACGTCCCCATCTTGAGAAATCATAATTCTTTGCATGTCTCTCAGTTTGTCGTCTGTAAGATGTCTTCTTCTCATACCTTGTGCTAAGAAGATATGAACTTCGATAGGATCATCACCTTCAACTTTTTGAACAGCAACCATTCTGTTTCTGCCTTCATGATTCATGACTTCAGCAGGTTGATCACCT
>Ga0213865_10001052_pt1 | contig 18220 bp, 3 predicted proteins | sample PICome_6_FD_160100 | JGI IMG/M metagenome (GOLD analysis project Ga0213865, IMG submission 160100) | Coastal seawater microbial communities near Pivers Island, North Carolina, United States - PICO282 | ecosystem: Environmental > Aquatic > Marine > Coastal | place: USA: North Carolina | collected...
CTGTGATTGCTCCTGTCGTATCAATAACTAATACTTCATTATCACTGTCAATTGTTGTTACGAATAACTTATCCCATTGCGATCCTGTTGCACCAAGGTCGTAAGTAGCATCGTCTTTAGGTAATAGGTCCGAAGTAAAGTCACCGACAACATTAATCTCATCAACAATGTTATCACCTAATTGTAAATTACCTGCGATAGTAACATCACCATCAACATCAAGATCTCCAGTAAATGTACCTGAACCTGTAACCGCTAATGTTGTTCCGTCCCAAGTAAATCCTGAGTCATCCTCAAGTACACCATTAGGTCCTACAACTACAACTCTGTTTTCTGTTAAACTTGCTATTGTTAATTCATCTGAACTTACATCATACGTTAAACCTGCATCACCAAGTAAAGCACCGTTTGCTCCGGCAACGAATACTTGACCTTGTGTAACTGTTTCAATTGTTGGTGCTACAAGGAACGCAGAAGTTGCGTTCACAGTCATATGAGCACCGTCATATTGGATATTATTATTTGAAGATAATGCACCAGTATCGGTTACGAACATCATTGTGTTCGCTTCAAGGTTACCTACTGATAAACTGTCACCTGATAAACCACCTGATGTACTAAAGTCACCATCAACAGAAATACCACCAACAACTGTTAAGTTTGTTCCATCCCAAGATAGGTTAGCGGTTGAAACTAATTTGCCTTGTGCACCTGCATATACAATACCTTGTGTTACAAGATCACTTACTTTAGCTTGACCAAATGTTGCACCGCCATTCGTAAAGTCAAATACAATCTCACTTAATGTTGGACCATATTTGAAATTACCATCTTGGTCAATTTGTATTCTTTGTGTACCAGCTGTAAAGAAGTCAAGATCATCACCGTCATCATTAGGATTAATCTCTGCTCGTATAAAGGTATCACCGTCAACGTCTTTTACACTACCTGCTAGTTCAGACCACCCTGAACCATCATAACCTTCAAATCTTGTATCACTCGTATTATAACGAACCATACCAACTTGAGGTGTTGGTCTATCTGCTGTTCCGCCAACAGGTAATGTAAGAGCACCGGTTTCATCAATCGTTACTACACCACTTGAACTCTTAAGTGTAGGTGTAAATATTCTGCGCCATTCTTTTGTTGGAGTACCTAAGCTATATGTATCAGATATATCAGGAATTAAATCAGAAGTAAAGTCAGCAACAACATTAATCGTATCAACTTGATTATCACCTAATGTTAAATTACCGCCAATAGTAACGTTACCTGTAATATCAGTATCACCTGTAACTGTAAGTAATGTACCATCAAATGTTAGATTCTGATTATCAATTAATTCTCCATCAGCACCTGCTAATACAACTCTGCCTGATGTAAGATCTTCAACATTAACACTTGCGAATTCTGATTGACCTTGTACTTGTAATCCTGATAAGAATACTCCACCTGTGGCAGTTAACGAGGTTCCATCAAACGTTAATCCTGCACTGTCAATTAATTCACCATTTGCCCCAGCATATACAATTCTTGTAGGAGTTAAATCAGTAACATTAATACTGCCTGCACCAATTTGACCTGGGACTTCCAAACCATCAAGAAATACACCGCCTGTGGCAATAATGCTTGTTCCATCAAATCGGAAACCATTACTGTCAATTAGTTCTCCGCCTACCCCTATATAAGGTACTCGACCTTGTGTTAAATCCGATACATTTAAACTATCAACATCTGCTTGACCATCAACCTGTAATCCATCAAGGAATACAGCTCCTGTAGCAGTAAGAGAAGTACCATCAAAGAATAGGTTGGCAGAATCTATTAACTCTCCACCTGTTCCTACATATACAATTCTTGTAGGAGTTAAATCATTAACATTAATACTATCAACATCTGTTTGACCATTAACTTCCAATCCTGATAAGAATACTCCACCAGCTGCTGTTAACGATGTACCATCAAATGTTAAATTATTACTATCAATAAGTTCGCCGTTTGCACCTGCATATACAATACGACCTGATGTAAGGTCCTCAACATTTAAAGATCCGACTTCGGCCTGGCCTACGACATCCAATCCATCAAGGAAAACACCACCTGAAGCGATTAACGAGGTTCCATCAAAAGTTAATCCTGCACTATCAGATACTGCGCCGTTTGCTCCGGCAAATAAAATTCTTCCTTCTGAAATATCTCTAATGGATAGAGTATCGAAAAGACCAGGTCCGCCGACATCAAGAGAGGTTAGACCTTCAATAGTTGAGGTTGATTCACCTAAGGTTAATGAAGTTGTACCTATAGTGAAATCATTTGTTAAAATTGTGGTTGAATTTGCACTAAAGCTTTTAGCATCAAAGCTTACATTTTCAAATTCTGTAATATGACCGAAAGTATCAATCGAGATATTTTTCGGATAGGATAAATCTGGGTTTGTAGTACTGACGGCATTTGATGTGTCAGCGTGACCGATGACAACATTTGCGCCTTCGTCAAAAATAGTTTGGGATATATGTATGCCGTTGTTTGCTGTTGCAGAAACAACGTAAGGTCCAATAGTATCAATACCTAAAACAACAGAGTCAGGTACGATCTGAGGCTTACGCTCAGCCGGCGCAACAATAGGAGTAGATTGTCCTTGCTTCGGAACGGCCTTTATTTTGCGGCCGCCACCGATCTTGACCTTTATACTCACGAAACCTCCGTAATAGTATCGACTACGATTGCTAGGCCTTCAACTATTTTGGTTCGTTCTCCTGTTTGTTTTTCCATTACAACATCGTATTGATATTTGCCGGGTGCCAGCGAATCAGTTTGTTGGTCAGTAAGTACCAATGTGATGTCATTATTTGCTACTTCGATATTAAAGTTGACTGCTGCCGTAGACGAATATACTTTTCTTATGCTGCTGTAAAAATTATAAACAGAGATAGTTGCGTCATCATATTCGACACCTTCGTCATTAAACAGGTTCAGCTCGGTCCTGAAGTCCATTCCTTTATCGATGTATATATTAGCTCTTGATGCCATGGTGATGAAACCTTTTTAAATTTTTCTATTATTACCTTATTTATAATATCCAGTGCTACAAATAGAAAAGGACATTATATTAAAATGCCCTTTCTGTGTAATCGATATTAATGATTTAGAGCACCTTATACTCCATAATATATTATTTTTTCAGTTGTTCAATCTCAGCTTTAAGTTCTTTGATTGCTTCAATAAGAACAGCTGTAATGTTTCCGTATGCAACTGATTTAAGACCTTCTTCATCATTTCCAGTACGAACAACTTCTGGTAAAATTTCCTCAACTTCTTGAGCAATTAAACCAATTTCTTTACTGTCTTTATCAATCCTGTTATATGTAACACCTCTCAGGTTATCAACAATATCCAGTGCATTTGTTATTACATTAACATTTTCTTTTAGTCTCGCATCAGAGTTTGTAGTTACGTCTCCAGTAAACGTACCGTCGCCTCCACAAACGAATCCCTTTGTACCCATATCAAATCCAGCAACTACCGCATTACTTGAATCCCTAATTGTAATATCATGGGTATCATCGTTACCGTCAATGTATAATCCTGAACCGTTTTCATATACCTCAAAGTCAGAACCTGTACCGAAGTATAATTTAGCGTTATCGTTGAATACAATAGAACCTGTGGTGACTGTATTCGTTGCCGTTCCATCAAACGAACCACCGCCACTGCCGATAGATGTATGTGATGTACCGCCAATTGTAATAGTTCCACCAACATCAATATTCTCGAGGTGTAATGTATCAGACTGACCGTGGTAATAGAAGTTCTTTTCTAAGCCATCTTGTAATGGAGATGTACCATGCGAGAAGTTAGGTCCTGTAGTACCGTATAATTGTCTTGCTCCTGAACCACCTTGAACCAAGGTAACGAACATATTTGTTGTTTGTAATCCTGATGCGTTAAGGTCATCAACTTCAACTTCATCAGTTGAACCGGAAGTACCTTGTGGTCCTAAGAAACCTTGAACACCTTGAACACCTTGTGGTCCAGCAATTGTAGAGTCAGCACCAATAATACCTTGAACACCTTGTGTTCCTTGGTCACCAACAGATCCTTGAATACCTGGGTCACCAATATCACCAGTTGTTCCTTGAGGTCCTTGAGGTCCGCCACCGCCTGCGCCCTGAATACCTGGACCACCTTGTGGACCTTGAACACCTTGCGGTCCTTCGGGACCTTCAGGTCCTTCTGTTCCAGTTCCGTCTTGTCCTGCTTCACCCTGTGGTCCTTGTTCACCTTGGATACCGGCTCCACCGTCTCCACCTGCAGTACCTTGTGCACCCTGTGGTCCATCTGCACCTTGAATACCTTCGTCACCGGCAGTACCTTGGGCTCCAGTTCCGCCCGGTCCTTGGTTACCTTGAATACCTTGAACACCCTGAGGACCATCGTCACCAGAACCGGTATCACCTTGTAATCCTTGGTCGCCTTGAATACCCTGCGGTCCTTGTACTGTAGAATCTGCACCAGTTTCTCCAGGTCCACCTTGAACGCCTTGAACACCTTGTGCGCCTTGTGAACCATCTGCACCGGTACCAAATGGACCTTGAATACCTTGGTCACCTTGAATACCTTGGTTACCTTGAGCAGATGTTGCACCAACATTACCCTGAACACCTTGGTCTCCTTGAATACCTTGGTAACCTTGTAATCCTTGCGAACCTTGACTACCTTCTCCGGCAGGACCATCAAATCCTTGGTTACCCTGAACACCTTGTGCGCCCTGAGATCCTGTTCCTGTTAAACCTTGAGTACCTTGGTCGCCTTGGAAACCTTGAACACCTTGTATACCTTGCCCAGTTTCACCAACGGCACCATCATTACCTTGAATACCTTGGTCACCTTGAATACCTTGTAAGCCCTGAATACCAGGTCCGCCACCCGCACCTTGTAAGCCTTGAGTACCTTGAGTACCTTGTCCTGCTTCACCTTGAGCGCCAGGTTCTCCTGGTTCCCCTTGTAAACCTTGAGTACCCTGAGGTCCTTGAATACCTTCACCTTGAGTACCTTGAGCGCCAATACCTTGTTCACCCTGAACACCTTGGTCACCTTGAATACCTTGAACACCTTGTGGTCCAGGTCCGCCTGGTTGTCCTTCACCACCAGCATCACCTTGTGTACCTTGGTCGCCTTGTAATCCTTGAGTACCTTGTGCACCTGTTCCGCTTGAACCTTGAGCACCAGCTTCACCGATAATACCTTGTGTACCCTGAACACCTTGAATACCTTGAGCACCGTCAGCACCAGTTCCGCCTGGTCCTTGGAATCCTAATTCACCTTGGAATCCTTGAGTACCTTGTATACCCTGAACACCTTGAATACCTTGAGCGCCGCCATCTCCTTGGTCGCCTTGAGTACCTTGTATACCTTGGGTACCTTGAATACCTTGTAGGCCTTGTCCTGTGGCACCTTGTAAACCTTGGTCGCCTTGTGTACCTTGAACCCCTTGCGTACCTTGGAATCCTTGAGTACCTGTAGCACCAACATCACCTGTTCTTGCGAAAGTAATCGTTACATCTTCATCATTAACAAATGTACCATTACCACTTACAAATCCACAATTTACAATAAAGTATCCTGTAGTTTCAACAAGAGAAGATATTGTAAAGATTTGGAATATTTCAGGAGCACCTTTCTTTGTAATTCTAAAGTGACCTTTAATAGGACTTGTAGAATCATCAATTGTTCTAAGGAATGGTTCAATATTAACAAAGTTATCGTCTCTATCATCAATGTACATTGCCGTAGCTGATGCATAAGAAGTATTATTGAACTTTAAGTAACCTGGAGTTGGATCGTTATTAACTGTATCAGTACTAAAGGTGTAATCAAATGTAATACCACCGAACGATCCAGCTTCACCTTCGTCACCTTGAATACCTTGTGTACCTTGAGGTCCTTGAGTTCCTTGACCTATTAAACCTTGGAATCCTTGGAAACCTTGAGTACCCTGTGGACCTTGAATACCTTGTGGTCCTCGAGGAACAAATGTAAATAATGTTCCTACACCATGAGATGAAGAAACGGTTGTCCAACTTGCCGCATTACCATCAACATAGACAACATCAAAATAACCGTAATTCTTAGAACCTGAATCCCAAGTCCAATCTGTGATTTCGTATACTAACCAATGATGACCGCCAGGACCAGGATCTCCACCTGCTCCTACTTGAATTTTTAAATAACCTTTTGGTGAACCTGGGAAAGAATCAATCCAATCTAAGAAAGCGTCAATCTCTGTATTGTATTGGTCAGCAGGAATATCATCAATTGTAATTAATGTAGCAAGAGATGGGTTTGCGTTATTGAGTTTCCAATTATTTGTACCAGGATCTGTACCACCAACAATATTGCTGCTGTAATTATATACGAATGTTAAACCACCGTATTCGCCTTGTTCACCTTGTAATCCTTGAAGTCCTTGTAAACCTTGAGCACCTTGGTTACCAGTTAAACCTGTAAAGCCTTGAGTACCTTGAACGCCTTGGTCACCTTGAACGCCTTGTGTTCCTTGGTCACCTTGAGTACCTTGAGTACCTTGAATGGCTTCCCCTTGTAAACCTTGGAAACCTTGAACGCCTTGGTCGCCTTGAATACCCTGAGTACCTTGGTCTCCCTGTAAACCTTGTAGACCCTGATTTCCTTGAATACCTTGTGTACCTTGAGGTCCTTGAATACCACGATCACCGTTTCTTGAGAATGATAACCTTATATCGGTTCCATTCGTCATTACAGTTACACCGTTAATTCTTACAACATCAAACTCCCAATAACCTGTCTTATCAGTTATTGCGTCAATTCTAAATAATGCTTGGTCGTAAATATTTGTTGCATTGATAACTCTTACATAACCTTTAGGATCACCGACAATTGCATTTAACTCAGTGGCAATACCATCCATAACAGCAACGCCGCCGTCATCTTCATCGTCAACCCACATTTTCAAACCAGTAGCGGCAAGGTTTGTTGAACTAAATCTTATATTTCCTGTACCTGGGTCAGCATCTGTTGTATTATTATCGTAATCGTAATCGTATGTTATACCACCAAAGTCACCAGTAGAACCTTGAAGTCCTTGAGTACCTTGGTCGCCTTGTAAACCTTGAAGTCCTTGTAATCCTTGGTCTCCCTGAATACCTTGAGTACCTTGGTCTCCTTGGAATCCAGTTGTTCCTTGTGTTCCTTGGTCGCCTTGTAAACCTTGGTCGCCTTGTAATCCTTGTGCGCCTTGAATACCGGTAAATCCTTGAGTACCTTGAACACCTTGAGTACCAGCTCTTGTGAATGAAAGGATACAAGCAGGACTGTTTGTTAATATAGCAACTGTTGTTGTGGCAGTAACATAATTAACATTAAAAGTAGCCCAACCAGAATTGTCTGTAATACCAGTGATTTCATAAGTAATGAATTCTTGTATATCAGAAATTTGTGTAATTTGAAGATAACCTTTAACAGGTCCAACTACTTCGTTAAGAGAATCAAATAATTCTGATATATCACCTAGATTTTTAGCAACATCATCTATAAATAATGCAGTTGCATTTTGTGCAAGAGGAGCGTTAATAGCAAAATTAGATTGACCTGGATCTTGTGCAATATTTCCAGTAGTAAAGTCGTATTCAAATGATACACCACCGTAAGAACCTGCATAACCTTGTAAACCTTCGTCACCTTGAATACCTGTCGTACCCTGAATGCCTTGGTCGCCTTGTAATCCTTGAGTACCTTGGAAACCTAAATCACCTTGAATACCGGTAAAGCCTTGAGTACCTTGAATACCCTGAACACCTTGTGTACCTTGGAAACCTAAGTCACCTTGAATACCCTGTGTACCTTGCATTCCTTGGAAACCTTGATGACCACGGAATCCTCTTTCACCCTGAATACCTTCTTGACCTAATGTACCCTGTACTCCTTGTAAACCTTGGAATCCTTGAAAGCCTTGAACACCACGGAAAGAACCGATATTAATCCAAGCAGTACCATCCCATATCCAAAGAGTATCATCTGATTGGTCAATTACACCTTCACCAATATTTGCTGATGGGAAGGCAGTTTGTAAACTTGCGTCTGTAGCAGGACCTGCTACTGAACCGATAATTGTAAACCCAGGACCGTAATCACCTTGTGTACCTTGGTCTCCTTGAGTACCTTGAACACCTTGAACACCTGCACCAACTGCAGAGACTGGGTCTGAAGCAAATACCATAATGGCAAATGCATTGATTGAACTTGGAGAAACGACCGCGCCGTTGCCGTCGTATAATGAAACTTCAAATCCATTTACTGTTTTATTTTGTACTGATACATATCTTCCGTCATCTTGGAATTCACCATCAGTTACGACTGTATAATCTGTATCTGGTTGAGCAGAAGCAAATGTAAGGTCCATAGTACCTGCACCTGCATCCCAATTTGAACCTGAAATACCTGTTCCTGTTGGAGATGTACTATCAACTCTTACGAAAGCAAATGGAAGAATGGCGTTTGTAGTTGTTCCGCCTACGCCTGAACCTACAACTAACCATTGAACACCGTCAGAGAAATATAGCTGATCATTGTCAGCATAAACAACCGCACCCTCGTATATAGCAGGGTCGAGAGTAATAGGAAATGGTTGCGGATTACCAAAGCCAATAAATTGACTCTTTCCTGTTAGTGTACCAAAGTTGGCCATTTAAGTTATTCTCCGTTTCTCATTATTTAATTATTTATAAGGAAATTAAACAACGTCGTTCTCTTCAGCCTGTCCTTGTGTAAAGGATATGGTTGCATGAACAGCTAAATCAGTATCAGATTTAATTTCCAATGTATCACCACTTCCCAAGAATTGTCCATTCAATGGAATAGCTGTTGTTTGGTAAGCTGCAATTGGCATACTTCTTAATACATAAAACTCTGCATTTACATCTCCATCACGATGGATTTGTACATCAATTGTTGCTGTGGCATTTGTTGTATTACATAAGATGAGAGGCGAAATGATTTCACCAACACCTGGTTCTACGGTTGTTGAACCACCGAATACTAACTCAGGAACCTCATATTGAGGAACATCAGCAAGTATTTGCCAATTGGTAGTAACAACCTTATTAATGGCAACTGGTTTTGCGTCAGGTGCCTGTGAAGTTACGATTGTATTAACTGTCATTTTTCTTTATCCTATTTTATAATGAGGCTCTACTGTTTGAAGCTCTTCTTGCGAGTTTTCTTACAGATGATGTGAACGGACGACCTTCGATTCTACCCGTTCTACCGTTAATTCTTAGTCCTCTTGCGAAGTATTGGTTATTCAGTTCGTCAGCACCTGACCAACGAATTCTACCACCATCTTCATTAAGTACCGAAGCAACCGCTGATATAGCAGCACCTAAGTTTCTGAAGTTTAGAGGCAGAGCATTTCTGTTAACACCTGCAGAAGCACCGTTAAACTGGTGGGCAATGGATTCAACCAATGACCCGAACAATAATGTATTAGGTCTTAATACGTTGTCTATTAAGCAGTCATTGAATAGACCTTGAATCATTGCTGTATGTTCAGCATCAGGAGATAGATTATTAACAATGTAATCTCTCATTCTATTCCATGATCCAACAAATGCATCTAATAAGTCAGTATTGTTTGCCCCATCATTGACCCAAGATGAACCATTCCAATAATATATATTACCAGCATAGAAGCTTGTTGCATAATCTGTAGCAACAATATATGCCCAATTTGGTTTCTGTCCTGTTATTGAACTTAAGTCAGCAACATCAGCTACAGAACCTTTGTATTTCAATCCTTGTGTTGTTGGATTAAATACTGGGAATACATGAGTTCCATCAAAATTGAAGAACGAAGCTGTATATGTTCTTACTGCATTCTGTGAACCATTATCACTGTATGTTGGTGTAGGTACATCTGGGTTAAACTTATCGTAAGCAAAGTCATTTACAACTGCAGTGATTAAGTTTCTTGCATCTCTTCTTGTTAAGTTAATATCAATAAAGTCATATTCAGCATTAACAAATCTTACGGTATCTTTCTGTAATCCTTTTCTTCTTTGCTGAATAATATTAGATGCATCTACAAATACTGAATCACTATATGTGTAATCAGGTTCTTCCTTCACAGGTAAGTACTTAGTATCATTATACAATTGAGTCTCATAGAATATATTTGCTAGTTTTTGAACTTTCTTACTTTCAACTTCAGTTGCTAATTCACCGATGATTGTTTGTCCTGGGTATTCACCAATTACAATATCTTTTAATATTCTACCTAAATGACGATATGATTTCGCAGTAGGTATTCTCTGGTCTTCAGGCAATCTGTAAACTTGATTCCAGAAGTAGAAATCAGCATTCCATCTTGAAGCAGTATTACCACCGTAGTTCAAGTCGAAGCTGAATGCATCAAGTAAGTATTGAGTATCTCTTCTACATTTTGCTTTATTATAATCAAGTACATTAAAGGTACTATTAATATGATGAGTTACATCAGATGCAAGTTCTTCGGTATTATCAACAATTTTCTGAGCAGCGGCTGTCAATTCAGCAGCAGGCCATGAAGCAGTCATTGTAGGTAATGGTAATTCATCAGTATCATTTGCACGTATTACACCTTCGATGTAACCGATTAAATCATGAACTCTTGTACCTTCAGCTGCTGTTGCCGCAGTTCCACTTACATCTTGTGGTGTTAATGTATATGTACTTGCATTCGTTACAGGTATTTCTTGAACTACTTGTTCAACCGCATCTCCAAGGAATTGGTAAATATCAGCAGTTGCTGTTCTTGTATCTACAGGAAGTACTGATATTCCATTCTCGAAGTATATACCTGCAGCCTGTCTCATAGCAAAGTTAGTGTCATGTTGAACATCATGAGAAGCAGCATCAATTAAGTAACCAATATCTCTTCTACATTTTGCATCTCTGAAACTTAAACCGTTATGAGTTGTTGTAAGGTAACTAATAACTGCTTCTGAATATACATCTGATTGACTTTCAACCAATTCTTTAGAAGTAATATAGTTATCACCCATCCAAGTTTGTTCTACATCGATTCTTTCAGGTATTGTATTTCTAACTTCGTTAGCATCATCAACTGCATTGGCAACAATTTCAACAAGTTGTCTTGCAGCAATACAAGTATCTGGATTTGCACCATGTATTGCCATATCTTGTGCTTCAGTTGATTGATACGATTTCATACCATTCCAGTATTCGTATTTCGTTACAATATCACCTGTGTAATATTTTCCTGTTCTTGGGAACAACTTAGTTTCAATATCCTTAGCACCAACAACATGTTCTATAATTTTTGCCATGTGTAAGAATGCATCTCTTGTACCCATTCTTTGTTCAATTTGTAATCCAGTGTTAACAGCATTCTCAAAATACATACCTGCTGTTTGAACTGTTGCTGCATTTCCACCGTATTGAATATCATGTGAAACAGCATCTACAATATAACCTGTATCTCTTCGACATTTTTCTTCACTGTATGGAAGTACTTCGAAGTATTTAGCAAGATGTCCTAATACACCGTTTTGAATTTCTTTCTTAGCATTTTCAATTGCACCAAATGCTACAACTCTTGCAGCATCCCAAGCAGCATCTCCTGTGTCAGGATATTGTTGAATTGGAGCAAGTAACATTGTGTTGTTTGTAATTGCATCAGCAACAATATTAAACAATGCTTTAACTTCTTCTGAAACCGGAACTCCTGCCGAAGCACCAGCCATATTTTGAGTTTCAGCATTACCTACTGATTTTAATCCACCGATATCAGTATCTAAAGCAATAAGTTCAGCACAATCAGCTATATGAGAAAACGCAGCTGCAGTTGGTTCACGTTGGTCTGCAGGTAATACTGATACCGCATTCTCAAAGTAAAGTTTTGCATCGTTCAGTGTAGCAAAGTTTCCACCGTATTGAGCATCGTGTGCTACAGCATCAATTAAGTATCCTAGGTCTCTTTCGCATTTAGAAACATCGTATGTCAGGCTTGGTCTGTTTGCGGCAAGCCATGCTGTAATTTCAGCCTGTAAGAATGTTTTATTATTTTGTAATTGTGATCTTGCGTTAACTCTTGTTAATGAAGGTGATGCCAATGTGTAATCAATTACATCAGCCGCAGTACGACCGTTTGTCATAATATCAATAATTTCATTAAACGCAGCATTGGCTGAATTCTTCATTGCTGTATTTGTGATTTTACCAACAGCGATTTCTTGAGCATATTTGATTGCTGAAACTGTTTCTGTTAACTGTTCGTTAATTACTTCGTCAGCACCAGGTGTACCAATTCTATATGCAACACCGTTAAATACAGCATTGTGATTTCCACCTGTTAATACATCAGTCTTAACTGCATCAAGAATGAATCCGATATCTCTCTTACATTTGTCACCGTCAAATACATAGTAACGATCTTTTAGATATCCTTGAACTTCTTCAATAATAAAGTCTCTGTTTCTTTGTAATTGTAATTGTGCTAATGTTCTGTTAGGGTCGAATGAAGCTTTAGTTAATACTGGGAATTCGTCTTCTTCAATATTTACTTTATCAATTAACCCGGCAACAGATTCAATTAAATCATGTACCGCAGTACCTGTTGCAGCATCAACAGCAGTTCCATCTGTATTTTGATATGGACCTTCACTGATTGAATCTGCAGCAGCAGAAACAAACGTATGAGGTTGTTGACCTGAACCACCAGTTCCAACATTCATTGTAATATCAGTAGCAGTTACGGCTGTGATTGTAACTGGCTTATTATAATAAGGATGATGTGGTTGTGGTGAAGTATGGTTAGCAGGACCGCCGCCCATATCACAACTGAAAGTAATTCCATTTGGCTGTAACCAAATCTTATTACCAACATCTAAATTATGAGAACCGATTGTAGCAGTAAATACTCCAGTTGCAGGGTCGTAAGTTGCATTGGTTGGAGTATATGTAGTAAATGTTGTTGTATGAGCAACTTCTTTAACAACCTTTTCGGCAACATCTGCTAAGTGAGAGAATGCCTGTTGTGTAGGTATACGTTGTTCATAAGGCAATACATTAATTGCTTCTCTTAAACCTGATACGTTAGCAGTATCTTCGTATTCTGATAATGTTTTGAATTGTCCTTTTACTTCAATAGGTAGAACATTAGTTGAACGTAGTTGTTCGTAATCAGCTGATTGAGAATTAAATCTTCTGAAGTAATAATCAAATACTTCTAATGTATTTTCATTTCCGCCGTACTCAATATCTCTACTGATTGCATCGACCATTAATCCAATATCACGTTCACAAACTTCCTTAGCATAAGGTAATCCGTTATGTTCATCTCTTAAGTAATCAATTACCGCCAATGAAAGATTTTCTGTTTGACCATCAATTGCATCGACAGCATCTTGCATTGCAGTTTCAACAGCAGGTTCAATGTAAGCAGGTAAGTGGTCAATTGTATCATCACTGATTGCTTGAGTTACAATATTAACTCTATCTCTTGCCAAGTTAGCAACTTCAATACCGTAGTCAGTACCTGAAACATCTTGAGATACAGCATTTCCTACAGAAGGTGTAATAGTAATATCTCTAACAATATTCCAACATACATCGGCAATATGTTCCCATGTTTTGTATGTAGGTTCTTTTTGGTCAGCAGGTAATACTGAATTTGCATTTTCAAAATACAATCTTGCGAAGTTGACAGAACATGTATTTCCACCAAACTTAACATCTTGTATTAAGCCATCAACCAAGTAACCTGTATCTCTTTCACAATCAGCAACACTGTATGATAGTGAAGGATAATTAACTGCGATGTAAGCAGTAACTTCAGCAATAATAAATGCTCTGTTTAGAAGTAATTGATTACCAGCTTGATTGTGGTCATTACTTAATGCAGCAGCTGAACCGTATACCTTAGTTCCAACATTGCCTGGACCATTCTGCATAATATCAATGATCTTATCAAATTGAGTATTGGCTCTTGTTAAAGCAACGCCTGTAACATTAGGATCTGCGGCAATTTTACCTTTAAGGAAATTAATTGCTGCTACTGTTTCAACCAATTGGTCATTAATAACTTTGTTAGCACCTACAGAACCAGTTCTATATCCTAGTCCCATGAATTGTGAATTCCAAGTACCGCCTGTAGCAACATCTCGTCTTACAGCATCAAGAATAAATCCTGAATCTCTTGAACATTTTTCTCCATTGAATACAAAGTATTGAGAATCTAGGTAAGATGATATTTCTTTTGCCAAGAAGTCTTTGTTTGTTTGTAATTGTTCTCTTGCGTATTGTCCTTGAGAATTGTAAGTAACTTTTGAAACCGCATCTTTTTCAACCGATACAAATGTATGAGTTCCACCTGAGCTTGCAGCTAACTGAACAGTAATATCATTACCGGCAACATTAGTAATTGCCATAGGTTGATTATAATTAGAATCACCTTTTCTTGGGTATGAATGTTCAGTTGCGTTTGAATCTTGAGCACATGTATATGTAAAGCTATATGGAGCAAACTCAATATAATCGTTTGTTGTTAAATCATGACCAGGAATTGTAATTACACTGATTCCTGTAGTAGGATCGTATGTAGCAGTTGTTGGTGTATAATGCTTAACATAAGAAGCAGGATTTGGGAAGTATAATGCATCAGCATCAATTGCTCCAACCTCTGCTCTAACGAATGTATGGGCCCCACCAGTACCTGTTCCAATGTTCATTGTAATTGTATCAGCGGTAACCGAAGAAAGTCTTACAGGGGTCTTATATGCAGGATGGTGAGCCTGTGGTGCAGCGTGTTCTGTAACATTTCCATCTAATGTACAAGTAAAGACAACCGAGTTAGGTTTAATCATTACCATGTCACCAGCTTGTAAATTATGTTTACCAATTGTTGCTACAAATACTCCGGTTGCCGCATCGTATGTTGCATCGTATGGAGTATAGGTAGAAACATATTTTGCTGTTTTAACACTGTCAGCAGTTGCTGATACAAATGAATGAACAGATGTATCTGTTGAAGTACCTACATTAACTGTAAATGTTGTGGAAGTTGTTGCCGCAACTACAACCGGCTTCTTATAAGCAGGATGTTGTCTTTCACCTTTAATTGCTCCTGTGATTGCCGATACAAATGTATGAGCTCCACCGCCGTTAGCAACAGCACCAACATTACATCCAATTACATTTCCATTGACTGAAGTTAATTTAACTTTCTTCTTATAGAAAGGATGATGTTCTTCAGGAACAGGATGATTTGTTGAGTTACCGTCAAGTTCACAACTGAATGTAATACCTCTTGTAGCAAATTCAATCTCATCACCAATTCTTAACTTATGAGTACCAATGTCTGCTGTAAATTCACCAGTGACAGGATCGTAAGAAGCAGTAGTTGGAGTGAAACTTGTAATTGTTGTAGTTGGGTATGTATGCTGTGTGGCATTACCATCAGTTGCACAAGTAAATGTTAAACTGTCAGGTGCAAGTAATACTTCATCTCCTACTTGTAAATCATGTGATCCAACTGTGATAACTGATAAACCAGTAACTGGGTCATATGTTGCATTAGATGGAGTATATGTTTTACCTGAACTGTTTAATATACCAATGATTTTATCGAATGCTTCGTCCGAACGATGTTCTGATGCATTATCAGAAATACCAATTACATGACTAATTGCATTTGTTAAAGCCGATACAAAAGTATGAGCATTAGAACCACCTGTTCCTACATAACATACAATTGTGTTTGTTGTTACTGAATGAACAGGACAAGGGTGATTATAGAAAGGATGCCCAGGATTTGGAACAGCGTCATTAGTAGGTCCGCTTCCTGTATCACAACTAAATGTAATACCATCTTCAAGGAATCTTACATAATCTCCAGGTTGTAAACCGTGACTTCCGATAGTTGCTTCAAACCTTCCTGTTTCAGGATCGTAAGTTGCATCGGTTGGAGTAAACTGAGCGCCAATCTCATCTGTATTTACTCTTGTTTTTAATTCGTTAATTGCACCAGTTGTTTCTACCAACTGTTCATTGATTACATTATCAGCAAGTGTAGTACCTGAACGATAAGCAATACCTGTTTGGATTGCATTATAGTTTGAACCTGTTAGGATGTCTCTTTCAACCGCAGGTAAGATATAAGATTCAATATCTCTACGACACTTATCAGAATTATATCTGAAGTATGTAGTATCAATATATCCTAGTACTAAGTCTTGTAAGAATTGTCTATTTGATTGTAACTGCTTTCTTGCATTTCTCTTATCAGCAGGAATAGTTGCAGAATCACTCCATGTAATTGCTGAACCTAATATAGAAATTGCATTAGGTAATGCTTCAACAAAGTTATGGGTATCAATAATATCCGACTTGCCTACATTGATTGTAATCTTAGTAGCATTTGCGCCGATGACTTCAATTGGAGTACCTGCAGCTGGGTCAGAAGCTCTAGGATATCCTGTTCTTGAAACATTATTATCTCGGTCACAAGTAAATATGAGGCCACCTGTTTTCAGAAGAATCTTTCTTCCAACAGTTAATCCGTGGCCGCTGCCGAGTGTGATAACTGATAAACCAGTAGATGGGTCATAAGTTGCGGCAGTAGGTGTAAATTGTTTTCCTTTATTTTCAAGGATAGATAAAATTTCATCGTAGCTTGCATCAAGTCTTGAAGAAGCCTCGTATGAATCTCCATCTATTAATTCGTTTGTCTGATCTTTTAATCTGCGATATGCTTCAACTGTTTCGTTATTTTGATTTTCCATAACAGTTTTAGCAGTTGCCATGTAATATGCACGACCTGCAGTAACAGAGTTATAGTTAGTATCAAATAACATATCGTTCTTAACAGCAGGTAAGATATAATCTGAAACATCTCGACGACAAGCTGCTGAATCATATGCATAGAATTCGTCGTTGTTCTCAATCCAATCAATTAGCTCATCTTTAATAAATTCAGAGTTATTTTGTATCTGATTTCTAGCTGCGGTATAAGGAACAGAAGTATCTTGCCATATAATCGGGTTGATGTTCTCTTCACCGTACTCTAAGACGTTTAGAAGTTCCCCAAATGATGTTTCAACGCGTTCGTTGATTTCATTATTACCTGATACAAATATTTCTTTTGTTCTATCTCTTAAGTATTCTAATGCACCTTTTGTTTCTTCAAGCTGTTCTCCTGGAACAACATAACTGATTGGAGACCTATAAGTAATTCCACCAAGTCTTCCCCAATAGTTAGTATCAAGTGCAATATCATATCCTGTACCATCAAGGACAATACCTGAATCTCTTAAACATTTATCTGAATCGTATTCTTGATAACCTAATCCACCGTTTACTGAATTGGCTGTTAGGTAACCAACCACGTCATCAATAATATCATCACCTGCATAATCAATTGATTGTGCAAATGTAGTATTACCAACAATGGTTGCTGAAGTTGATTTTGGAGCAAAGAAACTGGTAGTACCTTTTGCTCTCATTGATATATCACCGAACTGAGTACCTGAGTTGTTCAATGTCATTTGACCACCGTTCAATGCATAGAATGCACAACGAACGAAGATTGACAATGAACCAATACCGTTAACACCAGCACCGTCTCGAGCAACATATCCTAAACCGTTTTGAGTACGAGGTGTGAAACCAAAACATAATACGTATGTATATAGTGAATCGGTATCAAGTACTCTTCTATCTGCAAGTACACAACCTCCACCACGACCTACCGCTCTGTTAGGGAAGTCGTCAATACCAATACTTTCAACAACACCTACACCACCAGATTCTGAAGTTACTGTATCACCTACAGCAAATCCTACACCGTTCTTAAGGTTACGAACTCTAATCTTACGTTGTGTATTAACATCTCCAGGTGTTATACCTTTTAGTGCATCTAATGAATCATCCCAAGATAAGTAACCAACTGCACCAGATGAGAATACAACTTCATCATCAAGTTTCCATAAACTATCTGCTGGGTTTGCGTTATTACCTGTCATACCAACTGCTAAGGTAAATTCTCTACCTAAGTCAGCAAGAGTACCTTTTGAGTTATAAGGATTAAGAGGTGGTTCAACATCTTGTCTTAAGAAGTTTGATAACTGAGTACTATCTCTAAGATATGGAGATCTTAATAGTTTAGCACCTGGTCGATATGCAATCGCAA
>Ga0213865_10001053_pt1 | contig 18219 bp, 5 predicted proteins | sample PICome_6_FD_160100 | JGI IMG/M metagenome (GOLD analysis project Ga0213865, IMG submission 160100) | Coastal seawater microbial communities near Pivers Island, North Carolina, United States - PICO282 | ecosystem: Environmental > Aquatic > Marine > Coastal | place: USA: North Carolina | collected...
CAGGATATCCTTGAGCAATCAGTTGTTGGACATATTGCTCCATTGGATCCATCTGAGCTACGCCAGCGTATCCCGCTGCTGTCGCACCAAAGTCATCACCCATTGAAGAATCGATGATGTCTCCTTCCTTTCCACCCCTTAGAACGAAGAAGAGGGAGAGAATTACCAATACAGCAATTCCAATTCCACCACCGAGGTACAGCATCAGATTGTCGTCTTCAGCAGCTACCTCGTCGCTCTCTGGAGCCTTGTCAGGAATACCATCTCCGTCAGAGTCAGTATACTCTCCAGACCACTCACAGGTGCTGGTTTCTGCATTCCAAATCCAGTATGCATCTGGTTCTGCAGTTACAACTTCTGTTGGTGGTGTAATTCCTTGACATGCTGGCAATACAATTTGGATGTCGTAAATAATCGGCCATCTCTTGTCATCACCTTCGTAAATCTTCAGGTAGATTCTTCTATCAAAGTCAGTCTCATTGGTGAACAAGTCACCGATGGTTAGAGTTAGAGAGAAGTCATCATCGTCTCCCAAGGCTCCAGACTTTGCCCACTTTCCTTCTAACTGTAGTGTGTACTTTGCAACAGCAGTTTGGTCGAATGTGGCTTGGTCTAATGCTGCTTCAACGTAAACATCTCCCTGCTCAGCACCATCTAAGATTGTACCACTCAGTGTGATGGTGTCTGTCACAACTTGTGTACCGTTCAAGGACAAGTCTAGTTGGACGGTTGGTTCTGCGTCACCGAATCCTTCTGGAACTACTGAGAAGTACATCTTATACTTGTCAGAACTCTTTCCTGCTTGATCGAATACAACCAACTCGATACGGATTAGTGATTCTGTCTGACCACTTGGGTCAACTGTTACGTTGTTGAATTGATATGACCACTTACCATCACTCGAACTAGGAGTAACGAATGTGTGGCCATCCAACTTGTAATTGTCTTCATCGTATGGCTTGTCGAACAATACTGTCCACTCGTATTGTTCAATTCCGTTTCCAGTCAGAGCGTCGGCGTCTGAGGAGTTGCCAGCATCGAAGTGAATGACTAGGGAACCAGTATCATCTAGATGAAGTCGCTTTTGAGGCCAATCTACACCTGAAACTGTCTTGAGACCTTGGTCTTCAATCCTGTCTTCGTATTCAGCACGCATATCAATTTCTACGTCTGCGACTGGTCTGTATTCGTCAGCTCTTGTGTCATCTGTTTGGACAGTGACTGAGATAGTTCTCGAGTGACCTTTCTCATCGTGCAAATACAGAGTAATTTCCCAGGTAGCACCCTGCAGACATCCAGTAGCAGAGGACAGATCGACCTTACAGAATTGGACCATTGGGTTTGCTACATCTGTGTGGTCTGTGCCACTAGCCATTGATGCTCCCATCCAATCTGTAGGTCCGCTCATTACCCAGTCTGTGTTTAGAGTCTCTGTGGAACTAGTTTGGAATCCAAAGGTTACCTCAGAGTTACTCTTCATGTAATGGTATGCGTATCCACCTGTTGATGGGTCGAAGGATGGCACTTCTCCGTTAATGGTTAGGTCCAGTCCGTTTCCTAATGTACCGAGTCCTTGAGGGTATGGTGAGACGTGGTAGTTCAGCATATTTCCTAGTAGTGGGAAGGTTGTGCTGTCTGCTCTCTCAGATACGCTTTCCACGTCGATTGTAGTGACTATTAGTCCTCCATCCACATAACTGCATACACCAAGAACTGTGTCCTGGGAGTCAGCCTGAGATTGTATCAATCTCTGGAAGGAACCTCCTTCCTCCGAGTACCCACCACATGCACGTGGTATCGCTGTCGAAGATGCGCTCTTTGTATTGACAATTGCCTCGGTCACGGTTCCGAACTGGTCGAATCCTTGGAATGCTGCTAGGTCAACACCGTCCAAAATCGGGTGATATGGGTCTGCAACTTCCATGTTGTTGTAGGTGATTCTTGTCTCTGGCGTATCTCTAGGCTGAATATGCATGTCAAACGGCAAGAGGCTCTCACCAGTTGACGATGAATACTCATAGTAGTCAGTCGCACTGGATAGGTGTACTTGCACGGTACCACCAGATGACATGAAGTTCTTCAATGCGTTTTGGTTGGATGAGGAACCAATCAACTCATAGTATCCCTTACCGCCTTCATCGTTTGGCTTTGCAGTGTTTACATCTTGCTGTGGCATGATTACCTTATCATAGTGTACAAGCCATCCTAGGTCTAGGTATTCACTCCAATCGTTGATGTTGTACTGAGTGTATGTCATTCCAAGAATTACCAAATCTTCCTTGATCGCTGTAACTCTAGCTGAATCTCCTGATAGAATTGCGACATCTACATCGTATGCAAATCCAGCATGGAAGTATCGTGTATTACCGGATGAACTGCCATCTGGCAGAGTTGCGTAATAACTGATGTTGTACTTGTGACCGTCCATCCAACCATTCCATGGCGTGAAGGTGACCGTAGTCCTCTCGTTTGCTGCGAGAGTTACGCTAGGTCCAGCGGTTGTTGTGTGAACTTGTGCTCCGGTATCCATGTCGACTACAGTCATGTGGAATGTGTAGTCTCCTTGTAGAACACCGTTGGTTGCAGATAGCGACCAGTCGTGTTCTGTGACATTGTCAATTGGTAGGATACAATCTAGAACAACATCTGAAAGACAGGAAAGTGTATCTGGTTTACCGAGTGTAATATCCACGCTTTCAACCGAGAAAATCACTCTTGCCAGGTTATTTGCAACAGATATTTCTTCGAATCCGTACCATGGTGTTCCCTGGGTAGTGTTGTCAAAGATTGATTCAACTTCAATCATGTAAACTCCGGAAACGAAGTCGTGGTTTGATACTGTGATTGTTCTGTTTTCTTCAGCGTCGAGGTCTACAACAGATGTGCTGTAAACCGCATCCTGAGTGAATGAGAACTCTTGCAGAGATATGTTGTCGAATGCAACACCACGTACACCGTCATTCTGTCCGTTGTGGATGTCATCATTGGAGCGGAACTCGAAGTTGATGTCCACTACAGATCCTGCTAGACTGATACACTCATCTGTCCAATCGTTTGTATCTGCAGATGTTGTGTTGAAGATGTATAGATGTGTCAAGTCAATGCTCCTGCTTTGAACTAGTCCATCTGTGTTGTAGAATACGTTGTAGTTTCCAGAACCACCGTTTACGTTAGTAGGGTCACCGATATACTCGATTTCAGTATTGTCGATTGTTGTCTCGTTAACTGGGTCAATGAATCCATTGTCGTCCTCATCAACGATACAGAAACCGTCTTCATTGTAGTCATTCCACTGACCGTAAATTAGACCACTGTAGTCATTGCCGCCAGTTGTCCAATCAGCTGTAATTGCAGCGTAATCGTTCACGTCAGTGGTTTGTCCAGATTGCTGGATATCGAACCATGTTTCAGCGAAATATTCGAAGTTTAGAGCAACGAAGTCTCCACTCATGCTCGTCAAATCAATGTCAGGAATTGTTAGGGTTTCATTCTCCCAAACGCTGCCGTAGCTGTTTGGTGTGTCACAAGGATGACCGAACCAGTATGCGTTTGAACCGAATACCTTCTCTGGGCATGATGAATCGTCTAGGATTCCACCATTTGCATTACCATCATCGGTGTACCTGAATCCGGATGATCCACCCTCGAATCCTTCATCACAAACAACAAGTGGAGATCCACAGTAGACATCTGTTGGAATCGCACTGAATACCGTAGCCTCAAGGTCAAATGTTACGTTGGTGTTTCCAAGGTGCTCTACCTTTACGTTGACTGGGAAGTTGCCCTCTGCGTACAAACTACCGGGCTTGAAATCTTCAATTCCGACAACTCCCGGGTCAAACAGGTTGAACGCAGTAACATATCCAACAATTTCATCATTAGCAGGCTGTTCGTCTTGACCGTAGTTCAATACTGCTGAGATACGGTAAGTTGTGCCATTTACGAAGTCTGCTGAAATTGCTGAAGTGTAGTCCTCGTTCGGAGCGAGGTTGTTCATGTTGATGTTTGACTGCTGAGTCTGAACGTTACTTGTGAAAACAGTGTTCTGCTTCCAAATGGTGACGTTGTCGATTGCAAATCCATCACGGCCACTCCAAAGTGATTCATTGGTACCTAGGGAGCCTTCCCAACCAGACTTGAATCTAAACCTGATATCGATAGTTTCGCCAGCGAATCTAGACAACTCGAAAGCACCTAGTCCCTCTTCAGTGAAGTTGCCCCAACCGTACTGAGTACCCGGTATTGCTCCTCCATATCGGTAAATTGCTGCATCTAGACCTGTGTTAGCTTCACTTTCCACTCTACCGTTGTCATATCCACCCCAGTAGCTGGTTCCTGAAGCACACTGCCCTGAGAAGTATGCTGTGGTAGGACAGTTCAGTAGAACCCATCCAACATCTTCTGAAAATACTTCAATCATTGCTGCGTCGTCCCACACTTCAGCCAGAACAAAACCGTTCTGATCTTGTGAATAAAGGTCTGATAGACCTAGGTGTCTGAAAATTTCTAGACTCATCCAAGCACGGTCAGCACCTGTCAAGTCCACGTCGTTTAGGACTAAACCTTCGTCCCAGTTTGGCTCATATCCTGACCAAGTGTCTCCACTGGAGTTTGTCTTCATTAGACCAGACCACATGAAGTCGGTTGGATTGTTTGCGTTAGCAGCTTCTGATGCTGCGTTGTTTCCAGAGGTGTGACCTACAGTACTGTTTGCTGCTACTTCTTCGTGCCAGTGCGCCACTCCGTAGTATGCCTCAGTAGACCAGGTACATCCTGCTCCACAGCCAGTTCTATCTTCGGGGTTGTCCCAGTCCATTGCATAAACTGTAACGTTGCTTGATGCTGATTCATCAACTTCCTTGATCTCAACATCTAGTGTTGCTTGACCGTTTAGAATATCCATTCCTGTGTTGGTTACTGTAACCTCAACTTCACGAGTTCCTTCACCGAGTGCCCCAACGTATGCATCTGTTGGGGTGATATCGATGCTGGAAACTGCTAGGTCTTTGTTATCCATTTCGATTACAACGATTCTGTCATAGGAACCATCCCATCCAAAGTTGTCATCGTAAGTGAATTGGTCATAAGCACCGTGTCCAACAATCAGGTCAGGAGCACTATTTGCTCCACCGATGACTTGTCCAACAGTTACTGTAGTGGGTCTCATTGCACCGAAGTACTCCAGTGGGTTCATGTGACCTCCACCACCGTTTGATAGTGTTACCTGAACGCTAGTTGGTAGGTTCAGGTAGTAAGTTGAAGTAGTCTCTCCAGTGGAGGATGTAGAGTTGGACTGTCTAAACTTGGCAGCGTGAATAAAGTCCGGTTCTCCATCACCGTTCAACTCTGCGACAGTGACTTCCCATGCGATGTATGGTCCGAAATACACAGTCTTAGTTTGGCTGAATGTGTGTGTTGATTGAGTAATTGTAGCGTAACTCACGTTTTCAGTGTTAGCGTCATTCAATGCTACGACATCAATGATGCCGTCTTCATCCATGTCTCCGATATCGAAACCACCGAATTCTACTCCGAGTTTGTGATTGTGGGCAGAACCTGTGTACCCCACACCTGTACCTTGACCGCCAGTAGTGGCCCAAGCGAAGGAATCAGGGAATTTGTTAGAGTTACAATCGAATTCAATAACGGTGATATTGTCAGAATTGCCCGGTTGGGTGCTTGTACCTGTAAGGTAATCTGTACCCTCTGCCCTTACAAGCCACATGTCGACGTCGTCACAAGAGCCGCTTATGCTAGTCTGAGATGGCTCACCCCAGTCACCCAATTCAAGGTCTCTGTAAGCGTTTTGAGTTGAATCTCCTAGGAGTGTAACTTGGCCTTGAGTTGATGAAGTAATTGGCCCCATGTAAGTTACAGCTCTCTGATTCTTTATGTCTGCAAGCAATTCAAGGGTCACGATGTCGTCGTTTCCATCGCCGTCTAGATCTGCTACTGCTAAGTCCCACATCCAAATTACGTCGTATTGCTCTCCGATGGAGAAAGTTTGCTCATTACATCCACCGTTTTCGATGATGGTTACGTTTCCTGGCGTGTCAACAACAAGCGCACCTGAAGCATCTTGGGTTAGAGGTCTGTTTCGCGCATAGATGACGATGTCAATTGCATTGTCACCTGTGAACTCTCCGACCTCAACCTGCTGGGTATTGGAATGGTCTTCGAAATCTGCATCCTGGTTTGTATTAGCAGATGTCCAGATATCGGTCCTTTCTTGGAAATGACCGTTTTCATTCCACAATACCGATATCCTGGTACTGCGGTCGTTCGCTGTTACAATGTCCAAATCGCCGTCGCAATCGAAATCACCTAGAGCAACGTCAACAGGGTCTGTGTCAGTTGTATAGGTCCTTGAAGTCGAAGCTGAAACAAGGTTTGCGGCGGTCGTTGAAAGTAACATTACTAAAACTAAGAATAACGCTCTACCGCGTCCTTCTACATTCATACTCTTCCAAAGCATATTCATCACTCGTTTCTGCGGACTCTAATTACCACTTTAATTCCTTTGGAATAATGTCTGAATGCGATTTAGACAAATGCTGCGCAGCACACCGTTTTTACCAAAGTGGAAATAATTCGAAGAGATTCACAGTCCAGAGGCTAGCCAAGCGGGCGATGGACCCCAACCAGTGTTGTCACCGCCGTGAACTTTGACAAGTTTTCCAGACCTGAACATTGCCTCCAAAAATAGTTCGAGTTCCATGCCTTCTCTGTCACCTAGGTAGTCGCTGGCAGCTAATGCAATCGTTTCGGTTGTTATTGCGGTAACTCCATGAGTTCTTACAGCAATTCTGAGTAATTCTTTGAGCCACGCTTCAGCCATTGGGTCTTTGACCATCGGCCCTTGAGCAGGCTGAGGTTCTTCGATATCTTGCAGTTGTTCTCTCAACTGATCAGCGGTTGGCCGAACTGGTTGTTCAAGTCCAACCTCAACCAATTTTGCTGCTAAATCCAATTCTCCAATAGGTCTTCGAATAACTGGAATTCTAGATGGGTCTGGTTCGGGACCCATGTCCTTCGGTTTTTCCTCAGGTAACGAAATATCAGTAGAAAAGCCGGAGTTCGACAAAGAGGTGCTATCCACCGCCATCGGCATAGCCCATCCCACTTTGGAAAGGCCAAGTTCTGAGACTATGCTGCGAACCCAATCCGCCTCCCCTTCAAGCAGAACATCGACATCATCATCATCGCTACGAAATCGGTAGCGAATGTAGCCACGAAGGTCCTGCATAGTACATCCCTACTAGTAAGTGGAAATCAAACCACCGGTTACTGTGCTAGATTTCTAAGTACAGTGTGAAGGATTCCACCATTTCGATAATAATCAACCTCAACTGGAGTATCCAAGCGTACATCAACTGTAAATTCGACAGAAGTTCCATCGGATTTGTTAGCAGTGACGCTTAACTCCTGTAAGGCTTGTACGTCATCAGTAACAGGGATATCATATGATTCAGTTCCGTCTAATCCTAGTGAATCTGCATCTTGACCTTCCTTGAAAGTCAGAGGAAGAACGCCCATTCCAACTAGATTTGACCTGTGAATTCTCTCAAATGAAGTTGCGATTACAGCCTTTACTCCAAGCAAATAGGTCCCTTTTGCAGCCCAGTCTCTACTACTTCCAGTCCCGTATTGCGAACCTGCTAGCACGACCATAGGTCCCTCATTATCCATTGCGGCTTCAAACACCGAAGAAACCTCTCCTGTCTTGTGATTGAGAGCATATCCACCCTCTGTTCCTGGAGCCATTTGGTTACGAACTCTAACGTTAGCAAATGTTCCTCGCATCATAATCTCATGATTGCCTCGCCTGCTACCGAATGAATTGAAGTCGACCTGTTCGACTCCTCTCTCTGTAAGCCACTTTCCTGCAGGACCATCTGCTGGGAATGCTCCTGCTGGAGAAATATGATCGGTCGTGATTGAGTCGCCGAGTTTCAACAGAACTTTCGCACCGTGAATAGATTCTATTGGCTTCGCTTCTTTGGATAATCCTTGGAAGAATGAAGGAAGGCGGATGTAAGTAGAATCATCCTGCCATGGGTATAGAGGAGATGCCTCGCTAGGTATTGAGTCCCAACGTGGCTCTTGCATTACGGTCGAATATCTCTCGCGGAACATTTCAGGTGTGATTTTTGCCATCGCTGCGCTCAATTGCTCATCTGATGGCCAAACGTCAGACAGCATTACTGCCTCACCCATTCTATCAAACCCGATTGGTTCCGTTGTCAAATCAACATTCAGGCTACCTGCTATTGCATATGCAACAACTAAGGGAGGACTTGCTAAGTAAGATGCCTTGACCTTTTGGTGGACTCTTCCTTCGAAGTTACGATTGCCGGAAATTACGGAACCTACAATCAAATTAGACTCATCGATTGCAGCCTCTATATCTGGGTCCAGCGGACCACTGTTTCCAATACAGGTAGTACATCCATATCCAACATTGTTGAACCCAAGTGCTGCTAGGTCCTTATCAAGGCCGTTCGCTTCGTAGTACTCGGTAACAACTCTTGAACCGGGTGCCAATGATGTCTTGACCCAAGGCTTTACCATAAGTCCACGCTTCCTCGCATTCCTTGCCAATAGTCCCGCTGCCAGCATTACACCTGGGTTGGAAGTATTGGTACAGGAAGTAATTGCAGCGATTACAACATCACCGTGATTGAGATCGTAGTCGTCACCCACCAAGGATGATTTAGACAAATCTGCCTCTGCGAGACCATGTCCTTGATGTCCAACTTCATGAGTTAGGGACTCTTCGAAGTGTGATGCCATGTTTGACAAATCGACTCTGTCTTGAGGGCGCTTTGGACCAGCTAAAGCAGGTTCAACGGTAGATAAATCCAGTTCGAGAAGTGCAGTGTAACTCTTTTCTGGAGCATTTGAATCGTACCATAGACCTTGAGCCCTGCAGTATGCTTCTACTCCCGCGATGTCCTCTTCATTTCTACCTGAGAGCCTCATGTAGGATAGAGTGTTATCGTCGACAGGGAAGAACCCACATGTCGCCCCGTATTCTGGCGCCATGTTTGCAATTGTTGCGCGGTCGGGAAGTGATAATGCAGCCATTCCTTGTCCAAAGAATTCCACGAATTTACCAACAACTCCGTGCTCACGAAGCATTTCTACGATTCTCAGCGTCATGTCTGTGGCAGTTACTCCAGCGTTCAGAGAACCTGTCAGGCGGAAACCAACCACATCAGGAGATAACATGTAAATTGGCTGGCCGAGCATTACAGCTTCAGCCTCAATTCCACCAACGCCCCATCCTAAGACACCAAGTCCGTTGATCATTGTGGTGTGGGAATCGGTTCCAACCAGTGAATCAGGAAGCCAGACGCCGTTTTCTTGGCGTGCAACTGTAGCAATCCATTCTAGGTTAACCTGATGGACAATACCTCTAGACGGTGGCACTGCACGGAAATTCTCGAGAGATTGCTGCCCCCACTTTAGGAAAGTGTACCTTTCCATGTTCCTGTGATATTCGATATCCAAGTTTAAGTCCAAAGCCTCAGGATTTGCTCCTGAAATGTCAACCTGAACAGAGTGGTCAATAACAAGGTCAACAGGCACCTGAGGATTCACTTTCTCGGGGTCGCCACCCATCTCTACCATTGCGTCTCTTAGCGCTGCTAAATCGACAACTGCAGGTACGCCAGTGAAATCTTGAAGAATTACTCTTGAAGGACGGAACGGGATTTCTCCTCTTTCGCCATTTGCACTCCAAGATGCGATGTTCCTAACATCTTGTTCTGTAATTAGAAAACCATCGCAGTTTCGGAGTGCTCCTTCTAACAGTACACGAATTGAGTATGGCAGGCTTGAGGTATCCAGCCCGGACGCATCAATTGAATCAAGGGCGTGATAGTGTCCACCCAGTGGGAAATCTTTCTTCGATGAGAAGGGGTCTGTCTCGCTCATGATATGGCTGCGATACAGCCAATCATATCAACATGCCTTTCGCAGGCTTAATCACCAAAATTGATACCAAGGTGTGCTGTCCTTGATTCCATCATCTGTGATTGTTACTGAAACGATTGTTACGTCGTTGTTTGGCTTGTCATTTTGACCTGTAGGAACTTCTGCAATTGCATCGACGTGTTCTTGGCCATCTGTTACAGTACCGTAGACGGTGTGACAGGAGGATTGGGCACAATTCTTACCCTCTTCCCAATCAAGCCAAGTTGGTTGTGAACCAGTCGGGACGATGTAGAATTGAGAACCATCGGTATTCAATCCTGCGTGTGCTGCAGCAAGAGAACCTGTGTTATGCTTCAATCCGTTCTCATGCTCTCCGGGTAGGGACCACTGGTTCTGTGCACATGTGTCCTCGGAGTAAGCTACACCCTCGCTGTTTGTCTGCTTCCCATTACAATATCCGTACCACTTTGCAGCGTAACCACCGCTACCACTGTTCATCTCAAAGTCTCCTCCTTGAATCATAAACGGGTCGTTTGCAGCTGTTTCTGGGTTATCCCCTATTACTCTATGGAAAATTACGTTGTTGTACTTACCAGACTCTGCTAGCAAAATGAAATTCTCCACGTGTAACGGCGCTTCGGCTCTGTGAAGTGCGATTGTGATTGTTTCATCATGGAAGACACCATCTTTATCTGTCCAAGTGACCCTCATCACTGCTTCTCCATCTTCATACTCGTCATTTGACTGTAGAAATTGGAATGCTGCAAGCACCAGTAGGAGGGACGCAACTACTGCAAATAGCCCGGCAGGAGTTGGAGTACCATCATTAACCAGGCGAGGAAAAGCCGTCTGTGAGATTCTCTTGTCTTGCATTTCGTTCAGTAGTTGATTGTACTGAGCGTTTGCCTGCTTATCTCGAGGATTTACCTTAACAGAATCTCTCAGCAAACTAGCAGCTTTTCTGAAATCTGCTGCAGAATCGGTTTTCTGTGCTTTCATGTGCATTGCTTTACCAGCAAGTCTCAGGGTAGTTGCCTCTTTACCATCAGCATCTGCTTTTCTAAGAAGTGAAAGCGCTTCCTCATACTTACCCTTGTCGAGAAGTTTCTCTGCTTCCTTCCAAGTCTTAGCGATTTCCTCATCGGCCATGACTCCCCGAAACCCGAATTGGTTTTGAGGACTACCCTAAAGAAATCCGAATTTTGACGCCAACACATTCAAAGGTCGTGGGCCAACGCAGGGGTGCAATGGAAAACCCCCCATAGGGGGGGCTTCCCAGGGGATAACCCGAAATGGACAGAATTGTAAACGATTTTACCATCAACATAGCAACGGCAAATGGTACTGGTTCACAGTCCGCAAACCTCATCCTCCTACAGACATTGTTTGACATGGGAATTCCGGTCAGTGGTAAGAATTTGTTTCCATCAAACATCTCAGGATTACCAACTTGGTACATAGTTAGACTATCTGAAAAAGGCTACCAAGCACCTGGCGACAGAACTCACATTCAGGTTCTTGTAAACCCGGCTACATGGGAAGAAGACCTTGCATCGGTTGAGCCCGGAACAGTGGTTATCTGGAACACAGACTCAAAGATGCCAATGGAAAGAGAAGACGTGATTTCCTATCCGGTTCCAATGACTAAAATCGCTCGTGGACTAAACCCGAAGTTGGCAAGAATGATTGCAAACGTGGTTTACGTCGGTGTCCTAGCAGAACTTCTAGGAATGGACCAAGAAGTCCTAGAGGCTGCGATTGCAAAGCAATTCGGTGGCAAAGCAAGGGCAATCGAATTGAATGCTGAGGCAGCAAGACTTGGCCGAGCATACTGCTCTGAAGAATTGACAAAGAGTGACGCATATGCTGTCGAAGCACGTGATGTAGAAGATGGTGGATTCTTCATCGAAGGAAACGAAGCTGTTGCACTTGGTTCCATTTTCGGTGGTGTGCAGATGCTTTCTTGGTATCCAATTACCCCATCTTCTAGCCTTGCAGAGGGAATTATTGCATGGCTACCTCAACTAAGAACTCACGAGGGTAAGGCTACCTATGCGGTTCTACAAGCAGAAGACGAACTTGCTGCTGCAGGAATGGTCATCGGTGCAGGATGGGCAGGTGCTCGTGGAATGACTGCAACATCCGGACCCGGTATCTCTTTGATGCAGGAATTCATCGGATTATCCTACTTCGCAGAAGTCCCTTCTGTATTCTGGGATGTTAACCGTGTCGGGCCTTCAACCGGTCTGCCAACAAGAACTCAGCAGGGCGACCTCACCATGCTTTACGAAGGCAGCCATGGTGATACACAACACATCGTTTTCATTCCAGGAACCGTTGAGGAGTGTTTCGAATTTGGATGGAAAATTTTCGATGCTGCTGAAAGATATCAAACACCTGTCTTCGGATTCTCTGACCTCGACTTGGGTATGAACAAGTGGGCAATGCGTGACTTTGAGTACCCAACAGAAGCGATGGATAGAGGAAAAGTAGTCTTGACCAAAGAACAGATGGATTCCATAGAGAACTACGGCCGCTATCGTGATGTCGATGGCGACGGAATTCCTTACAGAACATTACCGGGATCTGGCTTAGACCCGATTTTGTACCGTGGAACTGGCCATGATGAAGACGGAACTTATTCTGAGAAGCCTGATGTATACTACAAGCTCATGGGTCGTTTGAAGAGAAAAATTGATGGTGCAAGGGACTACCTTCCTGCACCAATTGTCCGTGAAGAAGAAGAGCAAGATATCGGTGTGATATTCTACGGCTCAATGGAGAATACAATCGAAGAAATCGATGACATTCTTGAGGAGATGTCTGGCATGAAAGTCAGTACCTTGAGAGTGAGAGCACTTCCATTGCACAGCGAAGTCGAGGCATTTGTCGAGAGACACAACAAGGTAATCGTTCTAGAAATAAACCGTGACGCACAACTCTACGGAATCATGCGCAAAGAGTATCCAAATCACCTACTAAACAAGATGCACAGCGTTGCATACAGTGACGGAATGCCGCCACGAGCACGCTTGTATGCTGAGAGAATAATGGATGTATTGAACGAGGTGGGCGCATGAGTGATAAGCCAGTTAGAGCGGTTAAGTTGAACGTTATCAATGAGCCAAAGGATTCCTACACCGGAGGAAAATCATCCCTATGTCCTGGTTGTGGACACGACCAAATCTCTAGCGTAATTGTAAACGCTGCATGGGAAAATGGAATTGAGCCACACAGAATCGCTAAGATGAGTGGTATTGGTTGTTCATCCAAAACTCCTGCATACTACCTAGGTCAATCACACGGTTTCAACACTGTACACGGTAGAATGCCATCTGTAACGACAGGCGCAAATGTAGTCAACAACGACCTAACTTACCTCGGTGTTTCAGGAGACGGAGACTCTGCTTCCATTGGAATTGGACAATTGATTCACGCAATTAGAAGGAACGTCGACATGGTTTACATCGTTGAAAATAACGGTGTATATGGACTAACTAAGGGACAATATTCTGCAACGGCAGACGTTGGTTCAAAGAAGAAGAAAGGTGCGGTTAACGAAACTCAGCCGATCGATTTGTGCGCGATGGCAATCAACCTAGGTTGTTCATTCGTAGCACGCTCATTCAGTGGTTCAAAGAAGCAGTTGACTGCAATCATCAAGGCTGCTATGTCTCACAAAGGATTTGCATTAATCGATGTAATCAGCCCGTGTGTTACATTCAACAATAACGACGAGTCTCTGCGCTCTTATGGATACGTTAAGGACAACACCGCAGAGTTGCACTCCGTTGGATATATTCCTCACTTCTCACCTGTTGAGCAAGTTGAAGTTCCAGCTGGATCTTACCGAGACATTACTCTGCATGATGGCTCAACCATGAGATTAGAGACAATCTCTGAGGACCACGACATCTCAGATGCTGTGGCAGCATTGGGAGCGCTACACAAAGCAGATGCTGAAAGAAAGCACGTCATGGGTCTGCTATACTTCGATGGTGAAAAACCATCACTGGATGCAGAGTTAAACCTTCACGACACGCCAATCACCGAGATGGGCGAAGACATACTGCGACCATCTCGTGAGCAGTTAGCAGAAGTTGTAGCCGCTCTACGTGGTTGAATACTAGACCGCTTAATTGAAGAATGAGAGGTCTTTGGCGATACATGCCAGTCTCTTAGTGTAGTGGTCCATCATGGTGGGTTCTGGTCCCGCCGACCTCGGTTCGAATCCGAGAGAGACTATCCTTCAACAAGCAGCACAGAGAGGATAGTATCTCTGGATAAGTAGTTAAGATTCAAAATGTGACCTCGAAACTACAAGATCCGAGAGAGACTATCTTTCAAGAAACAATACTAAGAATAAAGTCTCTTACGCAATATAAGTGGTGAATTAAATTGGTACTGCTGAACATATGGTCCCTCGGTCACTTCATTCAGTGGACGTTTGTTGGTCGATTTCTGTTCAGGAATTGGTGGATTTTCTTCGCTCTATCAATTGGTTGGGAAATTCTAGAGCTATACCTACCGTATGAATTTGTCAAAGAAACTTGGGACAACAAGATATCGGACCTAATAGTAAACACAATTGGATTCGTTATCGGGATTCGATTGCGGTACGACAACCAGAGGTTGTGAATCACTCGAAGGCGTCTTTGCGGGTTCTAATCAGAGCAAGGAACACGAGAAGAACGACAACTAAAGCAACGATCTGAACATTCGTTGAAGACAGCATTGAGGCTTCATCGTCGGTTGATACCTTGCCACTACCTCCACTGTCTGAACACTTCTTGCCATCTCCTTCAGTGGTGAATGAAACACTTTGCGTTGCAGTATTTCCCGATGGGTCAGTTGCGGTAATTTCACCCTCATGGTCACCAACACATAGAGCATATGAGACCTCGTGATTCTTACCGAAGTCGGTCTCATCATCTGAGTTGCCTAGGCTTATCTCTCCAAATGTATCCTCATCCGTGAACCAGGAAACGACTGTCAATCCACTATCATCAGTTGTAGTTCTGATGTTGAGGATTTGAGGAGCAGTGGTGTCAACATCTGCAGATGTCATGACCATGATTTCGTCAGTTATGTCACCTGAAGCGGTCATAACACAGGTGTAATTTGTGGCTGCAGTTAGGCCAGTTACTTCCAACTGATGAGAAATTGTCAGTGTATCTGAGGACTCAGTGATCGCTTCCCCAGCATTTGCTGAACAGGATATATCAGATGTGGATTCTTTGGTTGTCGACCACGAAATAATTGCTGAAGAATCGGTTGCTGTGACCATGTTTGCAGCGTAAATCTGCTGAGAAATCTCCGGCATTTCAAATCCTGTAAGTTGTGCATATTCCCCTGCTGATACGTCATAGCCAGCCAAGATTGTTTCTTGCTGGTCATCGGTTCTAACGATATCAAGTACGTTAGGGTCATACTCTATTCCATCGTCTGTAGAAGCATCACTTCCGCCTCCAAGAGTCCAAGTCTTAGAGGTCGCATCGACATCTCTCCACTTTCCTGTTCCAAATCCGTCTTGTGAACCGGATACGACTACGTAGCGATAGGATGCTACATCTGTACCGATTACGTCTTTTGAGACCGTGAATACGATTGAATTGGTATCTTTGTCACCCTCAACTTCGACTCCTCTAGAAGAGGTAGCACCTGTTTCTGATTGAACGGAGTAAACCGCTCCCGGCTCACCGGTTCCGCTGATTACTACCTCCCATGCCCAGTCTTGGTGAATCTCTGCATTGGCACCTGGAAGCATGTCGGTTCTACCTGTTTCAGACTCACCCTTATCGACATATATCTGGATGATTTGATGGGAGAAACCGTTGGACAGAGACCAATAATTGGTTATCTCACCCATCTCAAATGTGAATCTAGCATTCCAATCAGATTGCTCAATTTTCACTCCACGAATATCGAATAAGTCCATTCCACCACCGAAATCACTAGCGGTTGGTAGCGTGATTGTACCATCGCCGTTACCGTCTCCCGAAGCATCGCTCATCTCGAGCAAAGTTACCCATTCCTCAAGTTCAGGAAGTACCATTTCAGCAGGAGCTGGTGGTGCTACCTCAAGGTCGGATTCAGATGATAAATCGGCAACTACGACTTTGATTCTTGTAGAATAACGCGGTGCTAATCCGACCTCGGACCATGGAATTTGGAATTCGTATACGTCATCAAATGCGCATCCGCCGAGGTTTGAATTCACTGGACTTGCCCATACCTCAGAAGAGCCGATTACACCTTTTGCAGACAGAGCAGTCCACTTAGAGCGACCATCATCTCTCAATTCATCGAAGTCAAATCTGATTAGATTTTTTGCAGGGAATCCTAGGATTTCTCCTCCAATCGCAGTTCTGAAGTTGGTCTCTGCTTCGTTGAAGTTTACTGCATTGGGCTGCATGAAGTAAATCTCCACAGCCTTGTCACTTACCGATTCGTCATCAGCAACATCTACTCTGACGTAGACATTGTTTGAATCATAACCAAGGTGGAAAGACTCGATATCAAGTCCAGAACCTGTTACTGAATCCGCATCGTATCGTGCCGCTCCGTCCCATTCCCCGGGCAGAGCTTTTCCATCGATCATCGGCTCAATTGTGCCACCATACGGCTCATCGGGACTGCTTGGATTGGTCCAAAGGTCTTGCAAGTACGGTGGTAATTCCAGTTCAATAGCACGATAGATATTGGAGAGATGTACCTTGAATAGAACATCCCAATTTTCGTCGTATCCACTGTCCTGGTCTAGTCCATACCACCAGAACCAATCGCTTCCCTCAGCGATGTACAGGCTTTCCCATGCAGCATCTAGGCCAGGGTGATTCGGATTGTCTTCTTCGAATGCAACTAGAGCCTTTCTTGCCTCAACCAAACGCTGCCATCCAAGGCTTTCCTCTGCTTCACCAGCCCATGTAGACAATGTTCCATCGACCCATGAACCGGTTCCGATTGTGTCAATCTTTGGTAGGTCTCTTTCTGTTTCTAAGAATTCACCTGGAGTAGTGGTTACGATTGTAGGGTGGGTTTCCAAGCGTGAAAACCATTCATCAACGAATGGTCTGCCGTTGTCATCGTGTTGGAATTCAGACATAAACATCCAATTCTCTCCATCCATAGAGACCGTCAATAGGTGCTCAGATGGATCTTCTCCAGCATCGAGAAGTTGCTGGCGTACATCGTCAACATAGGATACGAAATCGTTTACTGCATCTTCAGGAGTCATGGAACCATAATTCCATGCAACACGGTCTGAAATGACGCGGTCACGGAATACAACCGCAACCTCGCCACCATCTTCTCCGGTTGCAATCCAAGGCATGGCGAGGTTTGCGGCGTTACTGATGTCTACGTTGTTTCCATTCATGTCTGTAGACTTCATTAGAATCTCTTCATCGGTAACCATCCATTCGATTCCAACATCGGTAACCGGCTGGACCATTGCTGGACTCACCGCTTCTTCAGAAGGCCACATTCCAACTGGGCGGAATCCCATTTCCTCTTCGAAGAGGTCCATTCCTGTTGTTAGATGATTTTGGACATCATCTGGCCATGGCTGCTTTGTAACTCTGATTCCATCTTCCATTTGCCATCCTGGCATCATAAGAAGTGGCAAAATTGGATGGTAGTATGGGGTTGTTGTCAATTCGACTTGACCCGTAGATGCAAGGTCGCTGTACATTGGCAGAACGTTGCCCATGTGCTCATGCTGGGCATCAAGAACGTACATCAAGTCGTCATGAGTGTAATTTCCGTTTTGCTGGAATAATGCAATTAGGCCATCGTCACGGTGTGTAGCATCGTACTTACCCAAGACGTAGTCTGGTGAAAATTGGTATAGATACCAAAGAACCTGAAGGTCTAGGAATTCTTCTGGTGGAAGTAAATCGTCGTCCATAATCGTTGCAGGCTTTAGATTGTGCAACGTCTTGTCGTGGAGGTAAGAATACATCTCAGAAGATGGTTGAACCCACGCATTCGGGTCATCTGCACTCACATTGTAAATCCAACCACTATTCCAGAATGACTGGAACTGCATTACGTGAAGTTCTCTTTCTGTTGCGTTTGGATAATCACCATCAGGCCATGGTCGTTTTGCGATATCGGTGTGGACATCGAGGGTTTCTTCTCGATGGTAATCAAGCATCTGCTCCATTAAGGAAGGAACAAGATTGTAGGTGATTTTAGTTCCGGGATACCTCTCGAGAATGCCGGGAGAATCGACGTATTCTGTCATTGCGTGCACGCGAACCCAAGGCATCTCATACA